>ENA-OPSK01000898-OPSK01000898.1-human-gut-metagenome-genome-assembly--contig:-NODE-898-length-24963-cov-4.229485_pt1 | contig 24963 bp, 18 predicted proteins | sample MGYA00241807_ERZ501905 | MGnify/ENA primary metagenome ERZ501905 (study PRJEB25962, sample SAMEA2042111) | human gut metagenome | biome: human gut; feature: human-associated habitat; material: faeces...
CAATGCCGTTGGATTCAAGTACGTTCGGGTCTACCATACCGCAACCGAGGATTTCCACCCAACCGGTATGCTTGCAGAACGGGCAACCTTTACCACCGCAGATGTTACAACTGATATCCATTTCAGCACTGGGTTCTGTAAAGGGGAAGTATGACGGACGCAGGCGAATCTTAGTATCTGCACCGAACATCTCTTTAGCGAAAAGCAGCAATACCTGTTTCAAGTCGGTGAATGATACGTCTTTGTCTACATACAGAGCTTCTACCTGGTGGAAGAAACAGTGCGCACGGTAGCTGATTGCTTCGTTACGGTATACACGTCCCGGACAGATGATGCGGATAGGAGGCTGTGACGTTTCCATAACGCGGGTCTGTACGGAAGAAGTATGTGTACGCAATACAACATCCGGGTGAGCCTCGATGAAGAAAGTATCCTGCATATCGCGTGCCGGATGGTCTTCGGCAAAGTTCAGTGCCGAGAATACGTGCCAGTCATCTTCTATTTCCGGTCCTTCAGCGATGCTGAATCCCAAACGGGCGAAGATGTCGATAATTTCATTTTTTACAATGGTAAGCGGGTGACGTGTACCGAGTTCGACGGGATAAGCCGAGCGTGTCAAATCCAATCCGTCACAACCGTTGTCTTGACTTTCAAACTGTTCTTTCAGTGCGTTGATTTTATCCTGCGCTTTTGTTTTCAGTTCATTCAGTCTCATGCCGACTTCTTTTTTCTGTTCGGCAGCTACGTTACGGAAATCCGCCATTAAGTCATTAATGGCTCCCTTCTTGCTAAGGTATTTGATGCGGAGAGCTTCAAGTTCTTCAGCATTGGAGGCATGCAAGGCCTCTACCTCTTTCAGAAGTTGTTCAATCTTAGCTATCATATTTTTGATGTATTGTTATTCAGTTTCTTAGTAAAAACCGTGCAAAGATATAATTTTATCACGAACCATCGAAATAATTTGTATCTTTGTTGCCGATATGTACCGAAAATCCGGCAACTTATGAAAAAGATTGTTTTCTGTCTTCTGCTTTTAACCTTTTCTTTTCGCCTGGCGGCCCAGATTGACTATTTGGAGCCGGTGAAACCTTTTTCTTCTTATACAGGCGAGTTAGGCGAATATTACCGTAGTGTGTTTTCTTTACTTAATACTGGCTTTCAGAAACAGCCATACGCGCGTTTCGCAGCTATCCCTTCCTTTTCGCCGGAGTATGCAATGTCGGTAGAAAGGAAAAACGGGCGTTATACGCTGATTTCGAATACACTATCCCGTACCTATTGGCAGGCGGAGAAGGGGACAGTGACGGTGGATACTAAATCGGTTGTCATCAGTGCTTCCCTGTATCAGTCTTTAGGGGCCATCTTTCGTTTGGTGACAGAGCAGGTGCAGGATCTGGATGGTTCTACGGCTGGTTTAGATGGAATTGTCTATTATTTTTCTTCTACGGACGCAAAAGGCAAAGAGCGGATGGGACGAAAATGGTCGCCGGAAAAAGGAACGTTGATGGAACGTCTTGTATTGGTTTGTCAGTCGGCATATATGTTATCTCGGGGAGAGAATATTTTGGAACAGACATTGGCGGAAGAGGCTGCTTCTTTATTGAAAGCATTGCAACAGCGTAGTAAGGAAGAACCGGATGCTTATAAACAACCGATGTATGTTGGAATTTATCCGGTAGGTCCCCGCGCAAAGACGCTTTCCGGAAGGCAGGTGGAAGAACCTGCTCATTTCTCTGCGATGAGTCCGGAAGAATATATTGCCAATGAAATGGTTTATCCGGCAGGACTTTTAGAGAAGAATGTTTCGGGTTATGCTTTATGTGAGTTTACTATTGATAAGGAAGGGGTTATCCTTCGTCCTCATATTCTACGTTCCACTCATCCGGAATTTGCAGAGGAGGCTCTCCGCATTGTTAAAGGGATGCCGAAATGGTCCCCTGCATTGGCGGGAGGAAAGCCGGCGGATAGTAATTATACTCTTTATATTCCTTTCCGTCCGCAACTTTATCGGAATAAATAAGAAACTTTGCATCCAAAGTCCGATTAATAAAAAAGAGATATTGCATTTATAACTTGAATTCAGCAGCCTCTCCCTAATAAATAAAAAAATAAATTTGCTGTCATCTGTCACAGATTGCAACTTAACTGTTTGATTATGAAAAGTAAATGGCGTGACAGCAAAGTGGTGACAGCACTGTGACGGCAATAGTGCTGTCACTGCAAAGCTAGGGAGAAATAAACGCACTACAAAGGTGTGATAGAGGTGCATACCCGAATCAAGTAAAAATCACAGATGAAGTTTCATTGCCTAAATAGTATTAACTACAGGCAGATAGGCTATTCTATTTATTACCCTTGTACTTACGGGGTGGGATCTGCCTTGTGACTGATAGTTTCAAGCCTTGAAACTATTTGTTCTGCGGCTTGAAACTACAGTTTCGTAGGCTTGAAACTTTTGTTTCTCCTGCTTGGAACTATTAGTTTCTTACTGATGAAACTATAGTTCCGCACCGATGGAACTGTAGTTTCTCGCCGATGAAACAACCTTTACTCTGTAAGCCGGATTATGTTGGAGTACTTTTGATAGTATAATAACATGATTGATTTCTTCAAAAATCATTAAAACAGAAAACTTTTCTTCGTTTGTATTGTCATATAGCCATAAACTTTTAAAACGAGAACTTATGGATGATATGATTAACAGGCATGATTCGATAGCCGAAGAAAATATCGAACCGAATGGTCGTCCGGCCAAGGACCAGTTTGAAGAATGGAGCGGCGAGGTTGCCGACCGTGCCGATGATGTATTCAAGAATGACAAGAAAGACGGTCCTATTAAAGACCGCGAGAAACGTATAAAAGAAATGGATGAAGTGATAAAAAAGGACCTTGAGTAAAGGTCCTTTTTGTTTTCTGCAGTACAATTATGCTATCATCCAGTAAATCAATATAGGTATTAAAATTCCTGTTATCGTTAGTATTCCGCCGATGCCCCACAATCCTTTCTTTCCGGGAACAATCAGCAGTCCGGTAACGAGCAAAATAAGCATAAGTAAAAGGAATACATCAGAGGTTATTGTCCATAAAGAACCCGGATTGCGATGTAGTTTATTCAATGCAGTTAAGAAAGCAGGACGATGCATTTCTTTAATAAAAGCCTGCTGACTGGTTGCATCCAATTTGATAACCAATTGCTCTTTACCAAAGATGGTCAGTTTGTTTTTACTAAGACTGAAGCGGTTATACAAGTCAGGATTGTAGGAGAGATCGGAGAGGATCTTTCGTGCATCAGCTTCTGTAAACTCGTCCTTATCGGCAGGAAGTTGGAATATATAATCCACCGTACGTTCTTTTTTCTGATTCATGAATGTGAATTCCTTCCGGTGGTTGAGCAGGAAGCCGGAAAGGAGATAGACAAACAAGATGCCTGCACAGATAAAAGAGATGTAACGGTGCGTTAAGCGTAAGTATTTGAGTGTTTTGGGAGATAACATTTTCATATTGAATTTAATAGGTTAGTGAATATCTAATTCATCTAATACATATTGGGAACGGGAGTATTGCTCCAAAGTCCATAATACATAACGGATATCGACTACGATGTTGCGGCTTTTCTCATTGGCCTTCGTTTCATAGTCAGAACTAAGCCCCTGCCAGATACGGTCGAAGTTGATACCGACCACTTCTCCTTTGGAATTCAGTACCGGACTGCCCGAACTACCTGAAGTGGTATGTGCATCGGTCAGGAAACAACAGGTGGGTGTAACTTTCTGATCGAAATATTTGCTGGGTTGGCGTTGCTCGATGAGTTTAACGAAACGTGACGGCAGATTAAAGTCTTTGTTGCCGGAATAAAGGCGATGACGGCTGACCATTCCGTTGACGGTTGTAAATGGGGTATAAATGACCCCTTCGCTGGGAGCGGCTGCTTTCACTTTCCCGATAGAATAACGGAGGGTGCGGTTGGCGTCAAAAGAAAGCAGTTTTCCCTTGTTCTTTTCAGCGTATGCTTGCAGATACAGAGAATAGAGTTTCATGTTTTTATTCTGATATGTTTGCTTCAAACGGTTAATCTTTTCTACATACATCCGATAAAAACCGAGTGACAGCTGATACAGACCGTCTTGTGATAGTGCGGCTGTCCCTTGTGTCGGCACGCTGTCCAGAAGAGCAAGCATACTTTCCTGATTGCGTAGAGGAGAATGATCATACAAGCTGTCTATATAGGTGGAAAGATGTTGCGGATAATGCTTTTCCACTTTTTTCAGTGCCGTGGAGTAGAAAGTTGAATCTACGTGTTCCAGATAATAAGCTAATAGTTTCTTCATGATATATTTGTCATCTTCGGGTCTGAAATCACGATAAAACCCTACGGCAAGTGGCTTCAGTTTGCGGATTTCTCCTTTCATGGCAGTCTTTACATTTTTGCTTTTCCGTTGTTCCATTTGCACTAGTTTTTCAAATTTTCCGGCAAAAGGAATGACGTTAGCACCATAAAGTGCAACTTCGCGGAACATCTGGTCTGTGAAATTCAAGATGGTAAGACGTTCGTAGTTTGCTTTCATGTCATCAAGTAATGTCGTTCCGTAACGTTGTGTACGGTCGTTATCCGACAGAATCCAATCTGTCATAGCTTGTTCTTCCTGTTGTTTCCGGGCGATGATGCCAGCTTCTTTCACACCATTGATTTCGCCGATTGATTTTAGATAGATGTTGGCTGCACCTCCTGCCTTTATGTTGTAGTAAGAATAAAGCGAGTCGGTCGCCGTTTCTTTGCGTTGTGTGTAGAAGTCGAGTTTAATTTTAGCAATATCTGCTTCTGCCTGTGTATCTTTGAATACAATTTTCTCAAGAGCAAATGAAGGGACATATTGCCTTGTCTGTGCAGGATATCCCGCTACCATCACAAAATCATCGGCTTTTACTCCTTTGGTTGAAATGGATAGATGGGCATCCGGCTGATAGGGACGGTTCTGCTTGTTGTAGGCTGCCGGTTGGTTTTTGTCGTTGGCATAGACACGCAAGATAGCAAAATCTGCGGAGTAACGAGGCCATTGCCAGTTGTCTGTGTCGCCTCCGAACTTTCCAATCGAGATGGGAGGAGCGGCTACGATTCGTACATCTTTGAAGCTGCGGAAGACGGCAAGGATATATTGTCCGCCGCCAAACAATGAATATACTTTTCCTTCCACACCGCGGCCCTTGGCTTCAGTTTTGACTATTTGCTTCCCGTTTTCATTAATCTTTTGGGTAAGTGCCTGATCGGTAAGATCTTCGGTACCCCGGGTAATTTCTGTTGTTACGTCTTTGACGGCTATCAGTTGGTTGACCTGTAAGTTTGGAAGATAAGTCTCTTCATTGCGATGGGTAGCCCAACAACCGTGTTTCACGTAGTCGTGGTCTGCATTGGAAATATGTTCTAGATATCGTGCTACGCAGTGGAAATTGGTCAATACCAATCCTTCCCCCGAGATAAAGGAGGCACTGGCAAAGGGAGAAAAAGTACTGTCGTCGTAACTTAATGAAAGGATAGCGTTCGACAGGCACGACTGGTTAATATCGTAAATATCCTTTTCACTAAGGCGTAATCCCTGTTTTTTCATTGTCTGATGTACTTTCCCTTGTATTTGAGTGGGTAGCCAGAAACCTCCATCGGCATACGCGGGTTGTATACACAACAGGCAAAGGAGGCAAAAGGTCGAAATAATGGTAGTTAGCTTCATTGTATTTTGTTTTTTAAATAATTATTCCATGTTGAAGGTGTAGCTGTCAGTTGCTCGCGGATACAGGTGAGATGCTCGCAGACTGTCGGGGAGAAGAGTACACTGAAAGAGGAGGTACGTGCTTCTGTCAGTAATGTCTTCAATGTATTGAGGTAATTTTCCTGCAAATGTCGCGTGAATATATCCGGGGTTTTATCTGCAAAAAGATATTTAGCGGAGACTTCCAGGTAATGCGTATAGGTAAATCCTGTGGACGTTTCGTTCGAAGAGATTCGTTCGGCAATGATTCTGCCGAACATCTTATCGATGATTGTCTTTTGCGCCTTTATGATGGCTTCGGTTTGGTTGCCGGCATATTTGCGTACAGCATCCGTCTGCAGAAAATTATATCCGTCGAGCAGTTGCTTCCAGAGAAATTCGACAGCCTTTTCGGATACTTCATCGGAGAAGCCGATAAAAGGAATAACGTGTTCCAGATGGTCGAAATAGGCTTGCTGCAAATCCGTATATGTAGCAGGCATATCCTCAAACGGGTCGTTTGTTTGACGGGCTTTGTTCCATTCCGGCAATTGTTTCAATATCAGTTGAAGATTGCGGATTCCGTAGGTTGCCGATGCGACAGGGGCGTTGCCAAGATCAGAGGTTTGAACGGCAGGATTAGCAGGGATGGTGCTTAGTGTCATTCGTTCGTAATGATACATGGGATCGTTTTGCTTTTGCTCTATCCATCCGGCTATAGTCCGGGTATCTTCATGAGGAAGATATGTATAGCCGATGCGGATGGCATATCGGTCGTACACTCCCAATAAAGGAGGCAATACGTAACGGACGCCGTCTCCCGGTTGAGCGATATAATTGAATCGGGCGTAATCCATGATGGAAGGGGTAGTACCGTAACGTTCGGTAAATTCCGGACGACGCAGGTCTTCTGTATGATAAGCATACGATGCTTTGAAATTATGTTCAAGTCCGAGGCAGTGGCCTATTTCGTGGGCGGCGGCATAACGGAGTAATTGTTCGGTGATGTCATCCGGCAATGTTTTTGTTCGTGCAGCAGGATGATAGGCTGCTGTTTGCAGGAAATACCATTTGCGCAACAGGGTTATGACGTTGCTGTGAAACAACACGTCAGCTTGCAGAATCTCTCCGGAACGTGGGTCTACCCAGTGTTTCCCCATTGCATTCGGGAAATCGCTGACTACGTATCGGAAACAATTGAAACGTATATCGTTCGGATCAAATTCCGGTCCGGCTTCGGCATACGTCTTTGCTTGCATCACGTCTTTAAAGCCGATCTCTTCGAATGCTTTGTTCCAATCCAGTATTCCTTTGCGTATGGCTTTTTGCCAAAGGGGAGGGAAGGCGTCGTCTATATAAAAAACAATGGGTTGTTGAGGTTTCACCTGTTTGCCTTGCAAGTAGCTGCGTATGTTTTTGTGAGAGGGGGCAATGCGGAAACGGGTGATGTAGTTTTCTGCCGTGATTGAGGGAGTTTCGGAATTGAATTTCCGTTTGGGGATATTGTCATATCCTACCCGGGCATCGTGTATACGTGGTTGCATAGGCTGCTCCGGCAGTAGTAACAACGATTTCCGTACAGTTGTGAGGAAAGGTTGGCTGGTTCCTTCAAAACCATACTGCACGCTGACTTCCAGATTATTTTCGTAGGCGTCTGCCTGAAGTATTTTGTTGAGCTGGGGTAGGGAACGTCCCGGTGATGTTTTTCCTCCGAAAGGGTCTACACCTTCTATGGGTTCACTAAGAAATTTGCTCCAGTTCACAACAATCGAGCTGTCTGTCTCTTGTTCAATCTTCCAGACTTCTGCTATCGGAGTGATGGCATTACGGGCATAAGCTGCGTAAGAAATATGAGTGGTGTCCTCACATAAACTTTTGGAGTCGGGACGTAGGAGATACAACTGTTCTTTGTCATATTTCAAACGTATCCATACCGGATCATAAAGTCGCTGGCCTGCATATAGCTTTACTTTGTTGTTGGGAGAACTGACGGTCATCACACGGGCTGCTAGCAGGAAATCCCGGTTTATCAGCCGTTTAGGTATTTCTACGAAACACCCTTTGGCATTTTGCCGGATGTGAAACATGGGAGTGGAGTTCCCCCAAAGAAGGGTTGGAAAGAGCAGCAGGAATAGTAACCAGAGCTTGTTGTTGGCAATTCTCATCATGATTGGTGTAATTTATCTTGTTGGTTTTGGTGGAGTAGGAGAAATTAGTGATAGAGTCCGAGGCTTATTCCGAACATTTTAGAATCAGTTTTTTTGTCAGTTTTCAAATACATTCCCATGGCTTTGACGAACCATACATTGGTATGCTTCTTTATTGTTACAGGCATTTGATATTGTATTTGAAGTTTTCCGTGTGCATACGATGCTCCATAATAAGTCATATCCGGTAAAAGCACGTTTTGCGCATATTCAGTGGACGGATCGTTTAGTGACAGCTCCGATGATAATGAGAGGTGATAACCGGCTTCTGCCTCTATCCATAATGAACGGTTGTTTTTACGCAGGAATGAATATCCACCCTCCATGCAGATCATTGCTTGGCGGACTGTAAGCGATGAAGAGGGGAGATTGTATTGATCTTCTACCGACTGAAAACATGCTCGTGTACCTGCGTAAGCCGTAGTTTCTCCGGTACGATGATTGCTCCATAATAGACGGTAGTGCAGGTCGGCATTGAGTAAATCAACCGTATAACGTTCGTCATAAGTGAGAAGTGTGTTCCAATAAGAGGATTCGATTCCTGTTACCGGATCTTTTTCTATTATTTTCTCTTGGCGGTATTCGTCGGCTTTTCCTGTCTGATAACGAATGTCAATGTCGATGATATGCTCTGTCCGTTCGGATTTGATACGGTTCATAGAAAGTAGTTTGTAAGTTGTAGTGTGGTACTTTCCTGGTGAATATTTGATATCTCCCCATACGTCCTCGTTGCCTTTGGCATAAGACAGAGTGGTAAGCGTCTGTATACGTTCGTTTTTATATTGATAAGATAACTCACCGCCAAATTCATGGTTGACGAATTCACGTTCGAAACCGGAATAACCACCCGTAGTGCCGTCTGAATTTTCCATTCCTGTGAAAGTGTAGTATTTTAGGTTCGGATCAGTTTGGACGGTAGTGATGTTGGGGATTTTTTCCTTTCTGCGATGATAATATCCGCTAAGTCCCAATGAATGTTTATTCCACGTGTAGGTAACGGCAGGAGTCAGTTGGTAGTCTGCCAGGTTAGTACGTGAACGCGGGTCTTTCAGTCGGGAAAGGTCTCCTACTTGATAGTCCAACCGTGCACCGAAAGTAAAGTTTTTGATAGGCAAAGTAGCCAATGCTGCCGAGAGATCGAAGTTTTGGAAGTCGTACTTTCCTTTGATAGAACTTCCCGAAAAATATGGATTGGAATGGTGGCTACGTAGTACGTCGCTCCATGAACGGTTGAATTGACGTCCCATATCGAAGGTGAAACGTCCGTAGCCGTAGAGGTGTTTTCCTATTTTCTGGTATCGTTCTGAAGTGAACAATAATTTGTTTTGTTCATCCCCGTCTTGAACCTGATAGTGAGTGCCTTGTTGATGAGAGAACTCGAAATAACTGATTCCCCGATTGGTCAGCGTATCCAGAGAAAGTCCGGCGGGATTCAGGGTACGTCTCCATAACTGGGTAGCATCGGCGTACTCGTATTTTTCTTTTGTCTGTAATGTGGCATCTTGGGCGTGTATGCACAGTGCTGTTACCATCAGACCGGCAAAGAGTATATATCGATGGTTCATCATCATTTCTGAATAGGTTTAATTATTTCGTGAATAGTTGGAAGAGGCTGTGCCATAAGAATATGTATTCTTTGTGCACAGTCTCTTTTATTTTTTATTATTTATATTCCCTCGGTTTGATTTCAGTAGATACGGCAAAATCATTACTGCTGTTATTGGTATCCGCAAGAATGGTACGTCCGTTTTCTGTTTTGGCTATTTTGCGGTAGATTACTTCTCCGGTATATCCGGATATAGCTTCCGTGTTTTGATAGCCTGCGTCAATGTAGTTGTAGAGACGTTTGGTGTTTTTATCTACTCCCGTACTTTTGTTCTTCAAACATTCGATACCGTCCATTATGTATTTTACCGGGGTTTTGACAAATTTATTTCCTTTGTCTTTACCGTCAACGTATACAGTTTCCCATGAAGAAACGTTTTCATCTGTACTGAACAGCACAACTGAACATGGACCGCTTTGTACCAGGTTCATATTGCTAATTGTGGGAAATGTAGAATATATCAGTTCTACAGCCGGGGTTGCCGGATTGTTGGTTGTTTTTCCTTGCGTATCTTTAGCCTCAAAGTCAGCTTTAGATAAATCCACTTCATTATTTGCTGCATGGTCGATAGCACTATTGGCTACGATTATCGAGGCTCCCGGTTCAACTTTAGTGACTCCATTAGAGGGGAAACGATAGATCTGTTTTAGATAAATATATTCCGGTGTGGAACCAAGGGTGTATGCAGGAGTGCTTTCTGATTCTACCAGTCCAAAATAAAGTCCGGCTATATCAACTGCCTCGTCTGAATTATTAAAGAACTCAATGTACTTTCCTGCCATATAATTTTTATTACTGCTATCTTTTGTCCCTGCATAATAAACTTTACTGATGATGAGGGATTGTTTTACTGAAATACTGGTTTGAAGTTCAATGGTTGTTGACGAACCGACAGTATATTTCAATAGACTGCCGGATATCACATAATTCTCATTTTGTGTTTCATTACCGGTCATTTCGGCGTATTCTTCAGCAGTGATTTCACAGGAAGTAGAGATATCATACAAATCGGGAATCACTCCTTCAAAAGTGGCTATACCTTTTTCGTTTGTAGTGGCAGTGTATTTACCCATTGTTACAGTGTGATCTGCATATTGTACGTCAGACTTGAACCCTTCGGGCATGGATACTTTCACTTGTACGGTCAATGCCTGTGTGGCATTGTCATCAGAGGAACATGCAGCCGTAATAACTGTGGCAGCTGCAAACATCATTTTAGTGATAAAAGAAATAGTTCTATTCATATTGTGATTTATAAATTAAAGAATAATTCAACACCAAAACTGAAACTACCTGTGTTACGTTGTACCAGCGTGTTGGAGGTAGAGTTTTTGAGAAAAGGTTCGTAAAAGAGTATATTGTTGGCATAGAATGAAATACCGCCTATATTGCCTAACTCCTTGGTGAGACGTCCCGACATTAACCAGGTGATGGGTGCTTTGCTCGGCACATTGTCTTTGGGGGTCTTGCGTTGGCTTTTTAATGATACCCCTTTTATCTTATAATTCTCGTCTGCCAACATATCTGCTGTTATCTCATGATAGGAGAGATCTGTATCGATCCATCCGATGGGATCCATCGGTGGATTGTTGCTCTTGGTATAGTTGTACCAGATGGCCTGTGTTGAGAAAGAAGCTACCATACGCAAAGCCGGAATATTGGTCACAATTCGCAGATTGTTCATAAAACGGCGGTATACGTTGTTGGTGAGTCCTGATGGATATACAATCTTGAATGGAGTTGTATTGGCTATTGTATATTCTGTAGGCAGGTCAGAAGGATTACTACTGTTTATGTCTTTGGAGTAAGTCTTGGACTCCATGTATGCTCCTGACAAATAGAATGAAGTGTGTATTGCCGGAATTTCTCCCAGGTCAAAATCCATTTCTATACCTTTATTAATAGAGACATTTGTATTTCCGATTTTACCAGTGGTACTAAATACAATGTCTTGCCGTTCAGGATTATTCCAGTCTATTTTTGTGGCTTGTCCTGGAGTGATAATCAATCCTTTTTCCGCAGAGTAGTAATTGGCTGTATACGTAAAGTATTCAGTGGCCGATCCGAATCCGTTGGCGGTTTTATCGTGATAACCGATGATGCTTAATTTATGTTTGTCTGACAATTTGATATCGAATCCAGCCTCCCATTTGCGGTTGGTAGCATTTTTTAAGCCTTTGGTTCGTTGTACATTATATACTTGTGTGTGGTACATCAATATTTGTCCGTTTTTGTCATCTTGAGGCATATAATTGGCGGCTACACGGTCAATGTACTTTTTGTCGGGGTAGAGATAATCCAGTCCCGGAGTCTTGGAATTAAGACCAAAACCTCCACGAATATTCAGCCATTTGTTGACAGAGAACGAAGCGTTCACACGGGGCGAGAAAGAAAAAGTTGCTTCATCCGACCACGGCTGTAAAGTTGTGAAACGCCCGCCTAACTGTATTTTCAGAAATCTGTTTTCTGATATTTCCCAGCGGAAGTTATCTTCAATGTAAGCAGCCATCTTATGAATACCCGGAATGTCGGAGAAAGGACGGGGACGTCCGTTACTGTTGGGTTGCAACGGGTAGCGGTCGTCATCATTATAATATCCGCGGGCATTATTCCAATCGTAATGGTATTCTACTCCCATTTTAAAGTTTTGGTATGTCTTCTTTGATTTTACGAAAAATGTATTGCTGATTTTAGCATATACATTTCCGGGACGGCTAAGAGAACCTCCACTTGCCTGATATGAACTTTGTTCGAAAGGCACATTATAATATCCTGTTTCTGTGGCAGTAAGTATCGGCAGTAACCCGGATGAATTGGTTACAATGGAACTCTTCTCCATTTCTGTTTGAGTATAGCTGACCCCCAGTGTGTAATTAATAGTACGTGAAAAAGGTTTATTAATTGATATTTTTCCGTTATGACTTAGTGAAAACAGTTGGTTGAGATTCTTTTGGAAAGTACCGTCGTCGATGGCATCCGGGTCTTTTCCATTCCAGTCTTTGCCCATCATATAACGTACCTTTGTGTCTGTATGCCAGATACGTGAAATATCTTTGCTGTATCCTAAACTAAAGGTATAGCGGTCGAATGATTTTGTTTTCTGACGCGGGTCTCCCCATGCTTGTGCATAGTCTAGATTGAAATTCAGGATACCGGCATCTTTGTTTAAACGTAAACCTTTACCAAGTGAGTAATTCATTGTTCCGGGGTTAATTTTTCCTTTGATTTGCCAGGGAGTTTGTCCGATTTTGGAATGAACAACTACAAGACCGGAGGTTAAATCACCATATTCGGCAGAAGGAATACCACGGATGACTTCTACAGATTCAATATCGTCTGCACTGATTTGGCGTAAGTCTGTTCCGACAAATGCGGTACTTGAGAATCCTCCTTGTGACAGTGTACCGTTGTTGGACATGGGAACTCCATCCATGATGATGCTTGATCCGAATGCATTGGTGTTATTGTTTACAAGAGTACGGAGTTGTACGTTGGAACGGGATGTTAAATCTGTATTTTTCATTAAGTGTCCCGGTATAAGTTGCATTACGTCGTCAAGGCTCATAGCCTGTAAATGGTCTATTGCTTGTCTGCCTATGATAGAACTGGTAGATTCTCCGGCTACGTTTTGCCTTGCTACCACTACTACCTCTTTCAGAGCCAGCGAAGTGGGAGTCATGCGGATAGTCAGATCCAGATTTTGTTCGACATTAATCTCACGCTGTACAGTCTCGAAGCCTACATACGAAATGTTTAAGATGTATTTTCCTGTAGGGATATTCTTTAGTACTGCTTTTCCCTCCATGTCAGTTGCGGCATAAGCTCCCAGCGGATTGAGGACACAGGTGGCCATCGGTAGCGGTTGTTTATTTCCTCTTTCTAATAGAAGGATATGAATGTCATGGGGCGTAGTTTGTTTGGAGGCCGGGTATAGTAGGACGACAGAATCATTGATTTCATACGTCAATCCTATCTGTTTGCAAAGGCTGTTGAGTAGAGTGCTCAATGATGTTCCTTGCGGGTAATTGAGAGTAACGGTCTGCTGACTATTGATGCTTTTCTCTTCATAAACAAAATGCACATTCGTAGCTTGACGAATTTGGGTCAACGCTGTACGTACCGGGATATTCCTGGCTGATATGACCACGTTTTGATTTTGTGCCGATACACTGCTGGCAAACAGGATAATGACTACTGTTTGCATCATCCGGATTAGAAGATGTTTTTTCATATTTGAATAACGCTTTTTCCAGTTTAATATTGAGGACGATTCTCTGTTATCTCAATAATATTTCCTTTTTGTCTGAAGTACACATTAGATACTTTGGACAAGATGTCTACCGCTTTCTGTAATGGCTGGTCGCGGAAGATAACTCCGGCAAACTTCCGTTCGCGTAGTTGTGGGTTGGTGAAAGTCATATTGACATTATACCAACGAGAAAGTTGTTGCACGATGGCTTCCAAAGATGTATCAGTATATTCATATACACCATTTGCCCAAGAAGTATACTCTTGTACCTGAACAGGCTGTGTATTAATCGTTTTTGATTGTATGATAGCTTGCTCACCGGGCGAAAGAGACTTCTGCTCTTTCTCTTTTTTATCCTCGCAATACACTTTTACTGCTCCTTCTTCCAAAGTAACGGTAGTCTGGTTCTTTTCATAAGTATTTACGTTAAACCGTGTCCCTACTACCTCGACTATGCCGTAAGGGGTGTGTACAATAAAAGGATGGAGTGTATCTTTGGCAACTTCGAAGAGAGCTTCTCCTGTGAGATAAACTTCTCTTTTACTTCCGGTAAAAGAAACGGGATAAGTGAGTCGGCTTTCGGCATTAGCGTGCACACGTGTACCGTCTGAAAGTACAAGTTTATATTCTCCTCCTCTGGGTACATTTAAAATATGCTTCCCTGTATTTTTTTCTATATTTGCTTGAGTATCGTATCTTAGTTCTTTTTCCGTATTTTGTGCAACCTGCATACCATTTGCATTGAAAATGGATTTATCTTGCGAAAGTAGGTTGTAGGACTCTCCATTATTAACAAACAGGGTTGCTTTCTGCTCTCCTCTGTGTGTAAATAGGGATTGTTCATATTCTGTGAGTGTGTAAAAACTGAAAGCTGCTATTAATAAGCAAGCAGCGGCGGTGCTACTCCAATAGGTGTACATACGTATCCGTTTACGGTGGCGGATGCGTTGCTGGATTGATTCCCATGCTTGTGTCTCGTCACATTGTGCCGCAAATTCATTTACCCGTTTCAACCGATACCAGTTGAGCAAGGTAATCAGATTTTTTTCAGTCTTATTATTATCTTCTTGATTCATCTTTTTCTCTCGTTTTATTATATGATCCGGAATAGTGTAAAATGGGTGTCAGAAACGAGAGACTTTTTTTCTTGGAAGAATTATGATAGGTTTATCAAGAATAGAGATACTAGAAGTAATTTCTCGTTTTTGCGCAGTTTTTTCATTGCTCTGGCAAGATAAGTTTTTAATGTGTTTACACTGATATGTAATTCATTAGCTACCACTTTATAGCTTTTGTTTTCAATAACGATGCCATAAAGCGCCCTCTTCTCTTGTTCGGGCAATGCTGCTAAAGCTTTTTCCAACTCCTTTTCTTTTTGTTCACGTTCATTTTCTTCAAGACTCTCACATATATAGAGATATTCTTCTTCGTTCAGAAGAATATCGTTGGAGTTTATTTTTTCTCGTTTTTCGATGAACTTCAATGATGCATTACGAATACAGAGATAGGCATATCCTTTCAGATTGTCAGTGATGGTTTTATAGAGTTTCTTTTCCCAGAATGAAACAAAAAAGCTTTGAACGATGTCTTCCGATTCGGAAAAGTCATCTGTGATCTGTACTGCATACATACATAAACGGATATAGTAACGTTGAAAGAAAAGGTTAAAAGCCTTTTCTTTATCCGTACTGAATAAACTTACTAATTCTTTATCCGTTATGTGATTCATTTCTATAATAGTATTACGTGGCGCAAAATAATATAAAAATCTTAATATATAATACTTCTTGTTTATGTTTTTATTATAAAATGTCATTAAAATACCTATTTGTAGGTATTCAATGTCTTTTTGAAAGTATGGCTGCTCAAGTGAAAATACGATTATAATACCGAAAATATGAGGGATTCAGGTGTTTGGGAGAGGATTTTTTTCTTTCCGGGAGAGGAATAAATTAAGATATAGGATAGTTGTTAAAAAAAAAGGGGACTGAATAAAGTCCCCTCGATTGGATTGTTGTGGAGCGTATCGGACTCGAACCGATCACCTTAACACTGCCAGTGTTACGCTCTAGCCAGATGAGCTAACGCCCCTTTTTGGTCTTATATGATAACGTTTGTAAACGAATCCTTTTTTGTTGCCGCAAATATAATGCATTATTCTGAAATAATTGCTATGTTTGCGGTAAATAATAGTATGAAATTAAGATATGCTGATTTATAATACAACTTTTCAAGTGGACGATGACGTTCACGACAATTTCATGATTTGGATAAAAGAGAGTTATATCCCTGAAGTACAGAAACACGGTGCGTTGAAGGCACCGCGTATTTGCCGGATATTGAGTCATCGGGAAGAAGGAAGTGCGTATTCTCTGCAATGGGAGGTAGAAAGCAGTGGGTTATTACATCGCTGGCATTTGGAACAGGGGGTGAGATTGAATGACGAACTGGTAAAAATATTTAAAGATAAAGTGATCGAATTTCCGACCTTGATGGAGGTGATAGAGTGATTCAACCGGTAAAAGAAAAGATAATCCTGGGGATTGACCCCGGTACGACAATCATGGGATACGGGGTTCTAAGGGTGAGGGGAACCAAACCAGAAATGATTGCGATGGGGATTATCGACTTACGTAAATTTGCCAATCACTATCTGAAACTTCGCCATATCCATGAACGGGTATTGAGCATTATTGAAAGTTATCTACCGGATGAGTTGGCTATCGAAGCACCTTTCTTCGGAAAAAATGTGCAATCGATGTTGAAGTTAGGTCGTGCACAAGGGGTAGCAATGGCAGTAGCGTTGAGCCGGGATATTCCAATCACCGAATATGCCCCTTTGAAGATAAAAATGGCTATCACCGGAAACGGGCAGGCATCAAAAGAACAAGTGGCGGATATGCTGCAAAGGATACTACGGTTCTCAAAAGATGATATGCCTACTTTTATGGATGCAACAGATGGTTTGGCAGCGGCTTATTGTCATTTCCTGCAAATGGGGCGACCGGCAATGGAAAAAGGGTATAGTAGTTGGAAGGATTTTATAGCGAAGAATCCGGATAAGGTGAAATAAAGCATTTAATTTTATGGGGGGATAGATATGGTGTGTAGCATAGGGGGAGGTTTAGAATGAAGATAGGAAATAATTATTTAGCGATATTGGGTGTGACTACAGTGACAACAGTGATGAGTTGTTCCCCAACGAAGAAGGAATATACTTCTTTTGAATTATATCCGGTTCGTATGGGAAGCCTTACAGAGATGGAATATACGCCGTTGGCAACCAAATTTTTCCTTTGGTCACCAACAGCAGAAGAGGTGCGCCTGATGCTTTATGATGCCGGAGAAGGCGGACATGCTTACGAAACAGTAAAGATGGAACTCGGTGAGAATGGAACCTGGATGACATCCGTAGATAAGGATCTGCTTGGCAAATACTATGCTTTCAATGTAAAAATCAACGATAAATGGCAGGGTGACACGCCGGGGATTAATGCTCACGCTGTAGGAGTGAACGGAAAGCGTGCAGCTATCATCGACTGGAAGACAACCAATCCGGAGGGGTGGGAGAGTGACCGACGTCCTTCTCTGAAATCTCCTGCTGATATGATTATCTATGAAATGCATCATCGTGACTTCTCTGTCGACTCTACTTCGGGAATAAAGAATAAGGGCAAATACCTTGCACTGACTGAACATGGGACGGTGAATTCCGGCAATCAACCAACAGGTATCGACCATCTGGTAGAGCTGGGAGTGACACATGTGCATCTTCTTCCTTCTTCTGATTATGCTTCTATCGACGAAACGAAATTAGATGAAAATCACTATAACTGGGGATATGATCCGGCGAATTATAATGTACCGGATGGTTCTTATTCAACTGATCCTTATCAGCCTGCCGTTCGCGTGAAAGAGTTCAAACAGATGGTACAAGCGTTGCATAGAGCCGGAATACGCGTGATAATGGACGTGGTTTACAATCACACTTTTAATACACTTGAAAGTAATTTTGAACGTACCGTTCCCGGCTATTTTTACCGTCAGAAAGAGGATGGCACATTGGCAAATGGTTCAGGGTGTGGCAATGAAACAGCAAGTGAACGGCCTATGATGCGTAAGTTCATGATAGAGTCCGTTCTTTATTGGATAAAAGAATATCATATTGACGGCTTCCGCTTTGACTTGATGGGGGTGCATGATATTGAAACAATGAACGAGATTCGAAAGGCTGTCAACAAAGTCGATCCTACTATCTGTATCTATGGAGAAGGTTGGGCGGCTGAAGCTCCTCAATATCCGGCAGATTCATTGGCGATGAAAGGAAATATTTCCCACATGCCCGGAATTGCTGTGTTTTCGGATGAATTGCGCGACGGACTTTGCGGTCCTGTATGGGAGAAGGACAAAGGAGCTTTCCTTGCCGGAGTGCCGGGGGGAGAAATGAGCGTAAAATTCGGAATTGTTGGAGCTATTAAGCATCCGCAAGTACGCTGTGATTCCGTAAATTATAGTCAGAAGCCGTGGGCGGAACAGCCTACCCAGATGGTTAGCTATGTTTCCTGTCATGATGGTTTGTGTCTTGTAGACCGATTGAAGGCAAGCATGCCGGGAGCTACTCCCGAACAGTTGGTTCGACTTGATAAGCTGGCACAAACGGTAGTCTTAACTTCACAGGGAATTCCTTTTATCTATGCAGGTGAAGAAGTGATGCGTGATAAACAAGGGATAGACAATAGTTATAAGAGTCCGGATGCCATCAATGCCATTGACTGGAGACGCAAAACGACAAACGGAGATATTTTCACGTACTATAAACGACTCATTGATCTTCGTAAGTCTCATCCGGCTTTCCGTATGGGAAATGCAGAAATGGTCCGGAAGCATCTGGAGTTCCTTCCGGTTGAAGGGCAAAACCTGATTGCGTTTCGCCTCAAAGAGCGTGCGAATGGAGATAGCTGGGAAGATATTATCGTAGCCTTTAATTCCCGTACGACTCCTGCACGACTGGAAATTCCTGTTGGTAAATATACGGTAGTATGTAAAGATGGAGTGATAGATGTGCGTGGATTGGGTACGCAAACCGGACCGGAGGTGATTGTTCCCGGTCAGTCTGCGTTGATTATGTACAAGTAGTTTTTTTCTGTTTACTACAATTCCGAGATACTCAAGTTTTTTATGCAGTAGACTGGCTACCTGTTTCAGTCTAATGGAACAAATGAAATCATGTGCCGGCTGGTTAGTCGGCACTTTTTATTTATAGCATATATAACAACTCAACGTTGGTTGCCGGCATTTCTATCATCTTTAAATAGATAGAATGAATAACAATAACTACTGTAATCCGTTCTTTCTAAATCCTTCATTTTCCTCCTATTCATCGGCAATCTTAATTTGGATGTAACATTACGACAAGTATTTGTAACATACGTAAACGATGATGTAACAAGCGAGTAATGATTTGAATCAAAATCTTTGGGTAAGCGGAGAGAAACTTCCTAAGTTTGCAAAGTGGAATTCAGGATGGAGTGTTTTTCTTTCCGGATTACTAATAAAGACATAAAAGAAAAGATGGATAATGAATAAGTATTGGTTTTATAAGGTTGGGTTAGTAGTTGTGTTCCTTTGCTTCGCTCTGTTGGGTGAAGCAAAGGTTAAACTTCCCACTCTTGTTTCCGACGGAATGGTGCTTCAACGCGGGGAGCCTGTCAATATTTGGGGGACGGCTGATCCTGATGAAACTGTTAATATAACTTTTCAAAAAAAGAAATATAAGACCGTTGCCGATGCGCAAGGCAACTGGAAAGTGATCTTGCCTGCCTTAAAAGCTGGTGGTCCTTACACAATGATTATTAATGATATAGAGTTGAAGGATATTCTTGTGGGTGACGTTTGGGTATGTTCTGGTCAGTCGAATATGGAATTACCTGTTTCACGAGTTACAGACCGTTTTCGGGATGAAATATCTGCGGACAGTGATTATCCGATGGTACGCTATATAAAAACTCCTCTATTGTATAACTTTCATGCCCCGCAGACAGATATTTCGGGAATCTTCTGGAAGGCTATGACTCCTGAAAATGTGATGTCTTTCTCTGCTTTGGTTTATTTCTTTGCTAAAGATTACTTTCAGAAAACAAAGGTTCCGGTAGGAATCATAAACTCCAGTGTCGGAGGTTCACCGGTAGAAGCGTGGATCAGTGAGGAAGGTTTGAAACCTTTTCCTTATTATTTGAACGAAAAACGTATCTACGAATCAGATGACTTGGTAGAATCAATGAAAAAAGAAGAGAGCAAGAAAAACCGTGCCTGGAATGTAGCACTGTATCAGGGAGATAAAGGAATGCATGAAACCATCCCTTGGTATGCTGCCGGCTATGATGACAGTGATTGGACACCGACCGATTTGTTTGCTTCCGGTTGGGCTACTAACGGATTGAATACAATCAATGGTTCCCATTGGTTCCGTAGAGATTTTCAAGTGTCCGGGCAACAAGCGGGAGAGAAGGCAACTCTTCGCCTGGGATGCATCGTAGATGCAGACTCCGTCTATGTAAACGGTACGTTTGTGGGAACTGTTTCTTATCAATATCCACCACGTATCTATACCATTCCCGCCGGATTGTTGAAAGCTGGAAAAAACACGATAACCATACGTCTTTTCAGTTATGGCGGTTTCCCTCATTTTGTAAAAGAGAAACCCTATAAGATACTTTTCGGAAAAGGCCAGCCGGAAAAAGGAGAATCGGAGATTAGTCTCGAAGGTAATTGGAAATATCGTCTCGGTGCTCCCATGCCTGTTGCTCCGGGACAGACTGCTTTCCATTATAAACCCGTAGGACTTTATAATGTTATGATTGCCCCTTTGTTGAATTATACGGTATCCGGTGTTATCTGGTATCAGGGTGAATCGAATGTGTCTCGCAGAAATGAGTATAAAGACCTGTTGACGGCGATGATTGCGGATTGGAGACAGCATTGGAACCGACCTGATATGCCTTTCTATGTGATTGAACTGGCGGATTTCCTCTCACCCGAAGATAAAGGAGGGCGTGCTGCCTGGGCAGAATTCAGGAAAGTGCAGGCAGAAGTAGCCAATACAAATAAAAATGTCACTCTAATTAAAAACGGTGATTTAGGAGAATGGAATGATATCCATCCATTGGATAAAAAGACGTTGGGACAACGTGTTTCCCAGGCGGTCTTTCAACAAAGAGTCAAATAAATTAAAAAAGAGATTAGTACCATGAAAACACAGACTCAAAAAGTGTCGATGGCCGAGAAAATCGGTTATAGCTTGGGTGATGGTTCGGCGAACCTGATTTTCCAGATGATGATGATGTTCCAACTCTTCTTCTATACAGATGTGTTTGGAATCAAAGCAACAGCAGCAGGTATGATATTGCTGGTTGCACGCATTTTCGATGCGTTTGTCGATCCGGTGGTAGGTATCCTGTCCGATAGAACCAATACCCGCTGGGGTAAATATCGTCCCTGGTTGTTGTGGACAGCTATTCCTTTTGCCGTATTCTTCATTCTGGCATTTACGACACCCGATTTGAGTGAGCGTGGGAAGATTATTTATGCAGGTATCACTTATACCTTATTAATGTCTATTTACTCCTTCAATAATACTCCGTATGCCTCTTTGGGGGGTGTGATGACAAGTGACATCAAAGAACGTACCAGTATCTCGTCCGTCCGTTTTGTGACAGCTACAATCGCCACTTTTGTTGTGCAGGGGCTTACTTTGCCATTAGTCTCCAAGTTCGGGCAAGGCGATGATCAACGTGGATGGTTCCTGACAATTACCCTGTTTGCCATCATCGGAGTTGTTCTTTTAGTAATCACATTCTTCTCTGCCAAAGAGCGTATCACGCCTCCCGTAGGTCAGAAAACTTCCGTGAAACAGGATTTTAAAGATATCGTAAGCAGCCGTCCATGGAAAGCGATGTTTATCCTAACCCTCTTTTTGTTTACGACATTGGCTATGTGGGGCAGCAGTATGTCTTACTACTTTAATTACTTCGTAGATAAAACAGCCCTTTTTGATTTCTTGCAGAACTTCGGATTAGTACGGATAGAAGGAGAAACTTATGGAATGTGGCACACTTTCCTTGATGCTTTCGGACTGATTGCGCAGCCCGATCATAGTAATGTGTTTGCTGTAGGTTTCAGTTTGTTCAATATGATTGGTCAGGTTATCACTTTGGCGGGTGTAATATTGCTTTCCGGATTTCTTTCCAATATCTTTGGCAAGCGGAATGTATTTTTGATCTGCCTGGCACTGACAGCCTTTTTTACAGCCCTGTTTTTTGTGGTAGATTCGACAAGCATAAGTACGATCTTTATTATTAACTGTTTGAAGAGTTTGGCATACGCACCTACTATTCCATTGCTTTGGGCAATGATGGGAGATGTTGCCGATCATTCAGAATGGGTGAACCATCGTCGTGCGACAGGATTTGTATTTGCAGGTGTAGTCTTTGCCTTGAAAGCCGGACTAGGTATAGGGGGAGCTATTTGCGGTGCGATTGTCGATTCGTTCGGTTTTGTATCTAATACAGTACAGACAGAAAACGCTATTTTCGGTATCCGTTTGACATCCAGCGTGATTCCTGCCATCACTTTCTTTGTAGGAGTAATTGCTTTGTTCTTTTATCCTATTTCTAAGAAGTTGAATGAGCATATTCAGGACGATTTGGCAAAACGCCGCCTGGAAAACAATTGATTAATAACTATAACTAATAGATAGACTATATGAAGACTTCGATAAGAACAACCGTAGTTTCTTTGTTGGCTGCTGTAGCCCTGATAACTAGTACTTCGGTAGCTTTTGCACAAGAAACAAAGACTTTGAAAGAAGCTTTGAAGGATAAATTCCTGATAGGAACAGCAGTGAATACACGACAAGCATCCGGTCAGGATAAGGCAGGAGTGCGCGTAATTCAGGAACAATTTAATGCTATTGTAGCAGAGAATTGTATGAAAAGTCAGGAAATGCATCCGAAGGAGAACCGTTATAATTTCACACAGGCAGATGAATTTGTTGCTTTTGGAGAGAAAAATCATTTGGCAACCACAGGACATACGTTGATTTGGCATTCGCAGCTTTCTCCCTGGTTCTGCGTGGATGAGAATGGCAAAAATGTGTCTCCGGAAGTATTGAAGAAACGGATGAAAGATCATATCACCACTATTGTGAAACGTTACAAAGGCCGTATTAAAGGTTGGGATGTGGTGAATGAAGCGATTGAAGATAATGGAGCATATCGTAAGACTAAGTTTTATGAAATTCTAGGTGAAGAATATATCCCATTGGCTTTTCAATATGCACACGAGGCCGATCCGGATGCAGAGCTTTATTATAACGATTATTCAATGGCTCAACCAGGCAGAAGAGCTGCAGTTGTGAAGATGGTGAAAGACTTGAAGAAACGTGGTATCCGTATTGATGCGGTGGGGATGCAAGGACACATCGGCATGGACTATCCGAAAATCAGCGAGTTTGAAGAAAGTATGCTTGCCTTTGCCGGAGCGGGAGTGAAGGTAATGATAACAGAATTGGATCTGACTGTATTGCCATCACCCGACCCCAAGGTTGGTGCGGAAGTCTCGGCATCTTTTGAATATAAAAAAGAGATGAATCCTTATTCGGACGGATTACCGGAAGAAGTATCAAAAGCATGGACAGAGAGAATGAATGATTTCTTCCGTCTGTTCCTGAAACATCAGGATATCATAACAAGAGTTACAGTTTGGGGAGTAGCCGATCAGGATTCGTGGCGTAACGACTGGCCGATGAGAGGACGTACGGATTATCCATTGCTTTTCGACCGCAATCATCAGCCGAAACCGGTAGTTGATTTGATTATAAAAGAGGCTATGCAGAAATGATCATTTGGAGTTCACTTCACCACAGAGGACACAGAGTTCTTCTCTCTCTCTCTTTCTGTAAGTAAAACAGAGCGATAAATATACGATTACGTGAGACTCTGTGTTACTCTATAGTGAATAGAAAGATTAAACCTCTGTGTCCTCCGTGTCCTCTGTGGTGAAATAGAAATTCCCATTTATAAAATTAATTTAGAACTGTTGCAATAAGAATAAAACCATGAAAACAGAAAAAAGATATTTAGTTCCCGGTGATTATATGGCTGATCCTGCCGTACACGTGTTTGATGGCAAACTTTACATTTATCCCTCGCATGATTGGGAGAGTGGTATTGCCGAAAATGATAATGGAGATCATTTCAATATGAAAGATTACCATGTGTATTCTATGGATGATGTAATGAATGGAGAGATTACTGACCATGGGGTTGTACTTTCTACGGGAGATATTCCTTGGGCAGGCCGTCAGCTTTGGGACTGTGATGTTGCTTTTAAAGACGGCAAATACTATATGTATTTTCCATTGAAAGACCAAAACGACATATTCCGTATCGGAGTAGCTGTGAGCGATACACCATACGGACCTTTTGTTCCGGAAGCAAACCCGATGAAAGGAAGTTATAGTATTGATCCGGCTGTTTGGAATGATGGAGATGGTAATTATTATATGTATTTTGGCGGACTTTGGGGTGGACAGCTTCAACGTTACCGGAATAATAAAGCATTGGAATCAGCCATTTTACCCGAAGGAGAGGAAGAGGCCTTGCCATCCCGTGTCGTTCGTTTGAGTGATGATATGATGGAGTTTGCGGAAGAACCGCGTCCGTTAGTCATTCTGGATGAAAACGGTAAACCTCTGACAGCAGGAGATACAGAACGTCGTTTCTTCGAAGCTTCCTGGGTACATAAGTATAATGGGAAATATTATTTCTCTTACTCTACAGGCGATACCCATCTACTTTGTTACGCGATAGGTGACAATCCATACGGACCATTTACTTATCAGGGAGTTATCCTGACTCCGGTAGTGGGATGGACCACTCATCATGCTATTGTTGAGTTCAAAGGAAAATGGTATCTGTTCCATCACGATTGCGTACCTTCCGAAGGGAAAACCTGGCTTCGTAGCTTAAAAGTCTGTGAACTGCAATACGATGCTGATGGAAAAATCATCACGATTGAAGGACTGGATGAATAGTCGACAAATGATAATTTTGCGGAGTGCCCTGAAAGGGCTTAATTATATAGCGTAGGGCAACGCCCTAC
>ENA-OPSK01000899-OPSK01000899.1-human-gut-metagenome-genome-assembly--contig:-NODE-899-length-24939-cov-5.651181_pt1 | contig 24939 bp, 19 predicted proteins | sample MGYA00241807_ERZ501905 | MGnify/ENA primary metagenome ERZ501905 (study PRJEB25962, sample SAMEA2042111) | human gut metagenome | biome: human gut; feature: human-associated habitat; material: faeces...
AGTGGAATTGTGGATGTTTTGGAATATCCTGCTCTTAACTGTTCTACTGTGATCCCTCTTGTATAAGCCAGAGCTGTTTCATAACCAATCGTACGAAGTCCTGTAGCTTCCATGATTCCAGGTGCTACTCCGACAACGCGAACTCCCTGCTTTCCTAATTCTTTTGCCCATGATCTTGTTAAAGAGTTTACTGCATTCTTTGTAGCTGCGTAAACACTCTGTCCTTCGGATCCTTCCAGACCACTTTCAGAAGACATGTTGATAATGACACCTTCACCTTTTTCAACCAAGATCCTTCCAACTGCCTGCGCACAGAAGAAAACACCTTTTAGATTTACATTGCATACTTTATCCCATACTGCCTCATCTAATTCATATTGTCCTTTTGGATCCTTTGGATCAACTAACAGACGTGGGATATTGATTCCTGCATTATTCACTAGTACATCAATTGTTCCAAATGTTTCTATTGTTTTTGCTACCATAGCTTCAACATCAGAAACTTTTGTTACATCTGTTCTTACATATAATAACTGGCCTTCTTTTGCATCCATCTCTGGTGCATTCTCTGCCATATCAGAAATAACTACATTCGCCCCAATATTCAAAAACTCCTGCGCAACTGCCTTCCCGATTCCGGATGCTGCGCCTGTGACGATGACTGTCTTACCTTCTAATTCTAACCAATCGTTATTCATCGTTATGATCTCCTTTTATAATTTTTCTTCTGCAACAGACTGCTCGTGTTGTGCCACATTCTCAAATGAATCCCATTTTGTGGAGAACAGTAATAAGAACAGTGTGTCGATCACTGACATCGCTGCCATTCTTGTGAAACTAACCTGATCATGGAAAATGTGTTCTCTTGTTGCTGTCAGCAAAACATGATCACATAACTCTGCAAGTGGCGATTTGGATTGATTGGTGATCGCAATTGTTGTTACACCATTATCTTTCACGATTTCTACCATCTTCACAAGTCTTTTGGATGCCCCAGAGGCAGAAATCGCAAAAAATACATCACCTTTTCTCAAAGTTCTGGAAAATGCTTCCTGACTCTCCCAAATTGTTGAACTAACTGCTTTCAATCCTAACTGATTGAACTTGTAAGATCCATCCAGTGCGATCGGGATCGTATCTCCCATCGCAGCGAATTCAATCAGATTGGCATGTATGATCAAATCCACGATCTCTCTTAATTCTTCTGGATTAAAATTGTGAAACGTCGCTTTGATCTCTTCCACTTTACTGATCATGATATTATTGAGTGATTTGTCCATCTGATCGATATCGATCTCGTTCGATATCACCTGTTCTTCCTGCTGTCGTTGTTCTCCGGCCAGCTTGATCTTCAACTGATGAAATCCCTTACACCCGATCTTCTTACAAAAACGGATGATCGTCGCCTGGCTCGCATCACAGTGAGATGCAAGTTCTGATACAGACATCTCGATCGCTTCAGATGGATGACTGATCAGATAATCGGCTACTTTCTTCTCTGCATCATATAAACTATCATATGTTGAAAAAATCTGGTCTCTGACTAAGATATCACTACTCATACTACTCCCTTCTAAATCTCAGGAGCATTCTGTATGAAATACCTTTCTGCCTCTGCGCTCCATAAATTACCATTGCGTTCTACGATTGATTTTAATTCTCTGATATACTCATCATCGCTGTTTTCATCGAATTTGTCAACCTCTGTTAATGGAAATTTTTTGTGCGTATAGACAATTTTTTTACTTCCTTCAAGTTCTGGTAACGCCTTTGTTGTTTCAACCGCATGGTCAAGCCCTAATATATGTGTTGCGATCTTTGCAACATTGACTGTCTTGCTCTCGATCAGTTCAATGGATTGTTTCATATCTTCCGTATTTCCACCACTTGTTCCCACAAAATGTGTAGAATTATAATGAATATTATAGAAATTTACTCTGGATGAAAATTCTTGATCGGCAGGCCCTGAGAAGAAATTCAAACATCCATCGAATGCTAACATTTTAACTCCGTATGTTACCATTTCTTCATTTGGTGCAAAGATAAAGACATCATCAAATCCTTTTTCTGAATATTTACGTAGCTCTTTATTGACATCTGCTATATCTCTTGTATTGACGTATACAAGATCTACACCATTCTTCTTTGCTTCTTCTACTGTGTATAACCTTGCTGCCATATCAATCTTCTTCTGTGTTCTTCCTGTGACAACCAGCGTCTTTGGTTTCTTTGGTCCATGGATTGCAAAGTCGATCGCTAAAAATCCCATTGGCCCTGTTGCACCGAGAAGTGCGATCGCTCCACCTTCTTTAATTCCCATCACATGTTCATATGAATACATTTTCTTCATATGATACTGTGCATTAAATGCACCTACGACACATGACAGTGGTTCAACGAGAGATCCTTCAAAGAAGGAATCTCCGTTGTATTTTAATAGTGAACCATTTTCCATAACCTGATCAGAAAAGATGATCGTTGTGGCATCCCCTCCCATATGATGGAAAGAATATCCTGGGGCATAGCCTCTGATATCTCCAATGTTAGGCTGAATGACAAATTTGTCACCTTCCTGATACTGATCTTTCCATTTTTTACCGACCTTTTTGATCGTTCCACAAAATTCGTGTCCTAAAATGATCGGATTTTCACTGATATCATCTGGTACTTTTTTGTGTTTTTGTGCCTGAGTGATTGCTTTGTAACTGGACATACATAAGCTGTCTGTTACAACCTCTGCCATAATTTCATCATCTTGCATCTCTGGCAGTTCAAATTCATCCAGTCTTAAATCCATTTCTCCGTAAAGTCTTACTGCCTTTGTTTTCATAACTTTCCCCCTAACAGATTATGCCAAAATTCCTAATCCATATCCAACAATTCCTACTGCAAATAAGATAAAGATAATTGCGATCGGACTGATGTTTTTCTTTAATAATTTAGATACGACCAAGGTTAAAACTAATGCTAATAATCCTGGTAATAACTGATCTAAGATATTCTGTACTGTTGTTACTGTTGTTTTTCCGTTTGTTGTTACTCTAGATACTACAAGTGGTACGTTGATCGTCGTCCATTTAGATACCAGTGCACCCATGACGAACAGTCCAAGGATAGAAGCTCCTTCTGTGACTTTCTGTAACATGTTTCCTGCTAAATGTTTTACAAAGTCTAATCCTTTTTTGTATCCGAATTCAAGTCCAAAGTAAAGTGCTGCCATACGTACGATGTTGAATGCTAAGAAGAATAATACTGGTCCTAATGCACTTCCTGTTAATGCTAAGGATGCACCGATCGCTGCTGTGATTGGTCTTAATGTTCCCCAGAAGATTGGATCACCAACTCCACAGAAAGGTCCCATTAAACCAATCTTGATACTTCCGATCGTTCCTTCATCGATATCTGCTCCATTTGCTTTTGCTTCTTCCATCGCTGCTGTTACACCTAAGACTGGTCCTACAGCTGCTGGTGTTACGTTGAAGAATGTCAGATGTCTCTTTAATGCTGCTACTTGTTCTTCTTTTGTATCATATAATCTTTTAATAGCTGGTACCATGTCGAAGCACATACCTAATGCATGCATTCTTTCGTAGTTAAATGATGCTTGCTGAAGGTTTGTTCTCATGAACATATTAAATCTATCGCCTTTTGTTAATTTCTTTTCACTCATCTTTAAATTCCTCCTCTTTCTTAGTCAAGTTCGTCGTCTAGATCATCATCCAGATCATCGCTGCCACCTGCACCTGCTGTTACTGGTGCTGCCACTGGTGTCTGGAATTTAGGATTTAACTGTACATATACGATTGCGAATACCGCACCCATGATTCCGAATGCAACTAAGTTAAATTCTGTAAACGCTGCAATTACGAATCCAAGGAAGAAAAATGGCATTAAGTATTTTGCACCCATCATGTTTAATACCATTGCGTAACCTACGACTACGATCATTCCACCTGCAACTGTTAATCCACCAGTTACTACTTTCGGAATGCTGTTTAATAATGTCTGTACACCTTCTGGGCTTACAACTGCTGCTACTAAGAATGTAGGGATCGCTACACGAAGTGCCTGTACGACCAATGCAGCTACATGACAGATATCAAGCATCTTGAAGTTTGCATCTTCTGCATATTTGTCAGCTGCGTGCTGGAAGAAGATTGTTACTGTACGAGCAAATACTGTTAACACCTGACCTGCAACTGCAACTGGAAGTGCAATCGCGATACCATTTGCTACAGACTGATGTCCTACAACTACAAGAATCGTAGAAATGATACTTGCTAATGCTGAGTCAGGAGACTGTGCTGCTCCGATGTTCATCCATCCAAGAGCGATCATTTCCAGTGTACCTCCAAGTAAGATACCTGTTTTTACATCTCCTAAGATCAATCCAACAACTGTACATGCGATCAGTGGACGATGTGTCTGGAAGGAATCAAGCACGCTTCCCATTCCAGCGATACATCCAAAAACAACTAATAAAACGATTTGAACTGTAGATATTCCCATTTTTAAATCCTCCTTTGTATCTCTCTTATCCTTCGATGCCTTCGATCTTGCTCATAAGATCTACTTTTTTGTCTGTGGCTACCGGACGGATCTCTAATTCAATTCCCATCTCATGCAGTTTCTTAAATGCTGCGATATCGCTTTCATCAACAGATACTGCCTTTGTGATCTGAGTCTTTCCTGTCTTGAATGCCATTCCTCCGATGTTAACACTCTTGATCGGAACCCCTGCTTCTGCCATTCGCAGAACATCCTGTGGACATGTATATAAGAAGAATACTGTGTCCTTTTCATATTTTGGATTGTTGTAAACACGAACTGCTTTTGCTACGTCTACAACGCTTACTTTTACTCCTGGAGGTCCCACCTGTAAAAGTAATGTTTTACGGATCTGGTCTTTTGCTACTTCATCACTGCAAATGATGATTCGCTGTGCGTTTGCTTCTTTGGACCAAACGGTTGCGACCTGTCCATGGATCAGTCTGTCATCGATTCTTACTAAATTGATTTTCATAGTTCATCATCCTCCATTTCATCTTCGTTTGTATTACCAAGCAATTTCTTGCATGATTTCACATAATCTCCTGAAAGTTTGTCATATACTTCGCCAGCCTTGATATCTTCTTCCATTGTTCTGATTCCTACAACATCGATCAGCATTGGTAAGCTCAATCCTGTAATAACATCCATTCGATCTTGTCCGATCACGGTCTCAAATGCTGCATTATAAGGACTTCCTCCAAATAAATCTACAAGGAATAAAATTTCTTCGTCTTCCTTATAGCCATCGATCAATTCTTTGTATCTGGCTTTTAATGTCTCTGCATTCTCACCTGGAACAAATGTTACGATGTCAAGATCATCAATTGCTCCGAACACCATTCCCGCAGAATTCACAACCTCTTTTGCCAACATTCCATGGGCTGATACAATTAACTTCATTGCTCTCCCTCCTTTAGCACGAAATTTATTTTTTTACTTTTGTCTCATGTGAAATTTTATTTTGTATCTTGATTATAGTCATAAACCTAAATTTCGTCAACTTATTTTTCGTAAAATTTTATTTTTTGTATAAAGTCATGATTTTTGCTTTCTATTTTTGTATATTTTGCACAATTTTCAATTGATCTTTTCTGTTTCTGCACAAAAAAAAGAAGGACTTTCGTCCTTCCTAACTCTTATCATGAAATTGTCACGAAATTATCGTGTCTCCAAAAATGTCAGCTCTTTCTTGCCATTTGCATCCTTTGGATAGGCTTTTACATAAGCTTTTGCATAACGATATGCTGTATCAAAATCAAACATGGATTCATACGCACTGATCCTAGCGAATAAAACTTCCTTCTTATTCTCAAGCTCCTTCTGTTTTAATGCTCTCTCGATCACTTTTAGCCCTTGTGTATACTTCTCCTGCTTTGCTAACACCGCATATTTTGTACAATAGATTTCTCCATCGTCTGGATGCTCTTTTATTCCCTGATCACATACATCTATTGCTTTGTTTAGCTTCTTCTGCTGGGCAAGGCAATATGCTTTCAAAGAATATGCCCGGCTTTCTCCATGATCGATCAGCTCATCATAGATCTCTATGGCTTTCCCATACTCTCCCATCTGATAAAGAGCCTCTCCTTCGTAGAATAAAACATCTTTCTTTTGCTTTGTGAAAATGAGAGTGAATTTCCCTGCTGCATGGTCAAATTGTTCGTATGCTTTCTGATATTCTTTCTTATCAAGATATGTAATTCCTTCGCTTGCTGTCATTCTTTGGCTGATATATCCAAATCCGCAAAAAGCAGCCAGCGCGATCAGGACAACTATAACTGCTGTAATGATTCCTTTTCCTTTACTGTTCATAATCTTTCTCCTGCTTTGCATTTTTAATTCTTCTGCCTCTTAGTATAACAAATTCTCTTTTCGCATACAAGCTAAGCCTTCCTATATCTTTCTTCCCTTATTTTGTAATATAGAATCCAGAACTCTTTCGCTGTGTGATATTTCCACATTTATCGATAAATCTTGCATAGATACTCACTTTTTTGTTCTTCTTTTTATAGGTTATCTTATTCGCTGTTTTCCATCGATATTTGGATGCTTTTTTGCCTTTTGGCACGATCTTATATTGTGTCTTTGATTTCCCGCTGATTCCATAGGATGCTGAAAATACAAATTTGGCTGACTTTTTGATTTTCTTATTGTAAGACGTTTTTGTTGACGTTTTCAATGTCTTGATCCCTGATCTGTTAACCTTGATCTTCGTCTTTGTTGGTGCTTTTTTATCTACTGCGATTCCTGAAAGCTGCATCTCATCTATCCCTGCATCTGTGACAAACCTCACATAGACCCTGCCTATCATGCCGTCTCTGAGCGTTAATGTCGTACCGGTTTTGTATGGTACACTTCCTTTGGAAGTTCCTTTTTTCACAAATTTGTACTGAATCTGTTTTAGATTTGTGAAGCTTTTTGCCTGTGCTGAAATCCTGATCTTGATGTTTTTTCTCTCATAATGCTGATATGCTGCAGAGGCATCGGAACGAAGTGGTGTCATTTTCTTCTTTGTATTTGCCTGCACTGTAACTTTCTGCATCAAAGGGGTACGCTTCTGTTTCACAACATATCCCGCATGACTTGGTACATTACCGCCTTTTTGTGCTGACACACTTAGATTCTTACCATCGGACGATACTACGATCGTTCCTTTATCTGATGTCTGATAAACATCCATTCCTGACAGATCACGAAGTACATTGCTCTCTGGTGTCTGATTTACATTTTTATATCCATTACTGATGATCGCAATACTTGCACCTGTTCGATCGATCAGATACTTATGATCCGAATCGTATACATAACGACCTTTCGGTTTATCCTGCAAACGAACATCCTGATATCCATGATGTGGCTGCTTTAATACCTGTGCACTTAAATCATAACCTCTAGCTACAATCTTTTTGATCGTTTCCTGCTGTGCATCGCCTGTCATTAAAAATGAATTACTGCCATAAACGATCCTCGTCACTATCGAATATTTATTTACCTGTCTTGTATTTAAATTGGGGGCATCCTGTGCTCTTCCATATCTATAGGTATTATCTAACGGACCATAAAAGGTCATTACCGCTTCGCCTAATTTTACGGATGTTCCGGCCTGTGGCACAACATACTGGATATGCAATGATGCATCTTTGTATGAATTCCTCTTCTCTAGTTTCTTCTTGAATGTCTGATAAGTCTGTGTATCAAATGCTGTCCATCGGGCTGTTTCTTCTGTTTGCTTTTCTTTATCTTCGCTGCTTTCCAGATATTCAAACTCCAATGGATTTCCATAAATCGTATCGATCGTAATATTCTTATCTTCTAGTATCTTTTTCATTCCACCGATATGATCTCCACGTGGATGAGTAAGAACAACAAATTCCAGATGTTTTACTCCATGATCCAGCAAATACTGGTGCACACGGTCTGATACATCGATCGTATCGTAATCTGTTGTCTCATAAGAATAAGCCCCAGAATCAATCAGGGCATACTTCGCGTTTTCTCCTTCTCCATATTGAAGCAAAGCTCCATCAGCGGCCCCCACATCGATAAAATGAACCTTAAATGTCTGTGCTGCATTAACTTTGATCGTTTGACCTCCCGATACGTGCAAAACAGTGATGCCTGTAAGCATCACTGTCAGCAGTACCGCTATGATCTTCTTTGTAAAATATTTCATACTTCCATCCTAGCATTTTCTTTGTTATTTCTTAGTTATGTAAAATCCATTTGTCTTCTTTGTTGTAATATTTCCAGATTTATCAATATATCTTACATATAAACGAACTTTTTTATTTCTTGTCTTATAAGTTACACTATTTGCTGTTTTCCATTTGTACTTGGAAGCTTTTTTTCCTCTTGGTACAAACTTATACTGTGTCATGGATTTTCCACTGGTTCCATAATTTGCACTAAATGTAAATTTGGCAGACTTCTTGATTCGTTTACTGTAAGTATTCTTTGCAGATGTTGACAGTGTTTTGATCCCTGACTTATTCGCTTTGATCTTCACACTGGTTGGTGCTTTCGTATCAACTGTAAATCCAGGAAGTTTGATCTCTGTTGATCCTAATGGTGTATTATATCTTACATAAAACCTTCCACAATTTCCATTTTTGACTGTATAGGAACTTCCTGTCTTATATGCTACGGTTTTATTATTCACACCTTTTGGCACAAACTTATATTCAATGCTTGTCAGCTTTGTAAATCCTTGGGCTGTTCCTGAAAATCTTACTGTGATATTCTTCTTTTCGTATCGATCATAGGTATTCGCAGCATCCACACTTGTTGCTGTCAAAGGCTTTGTTGTATTTGCTGTGATATTCATGGATTTCATCACTGGCGATGATGTTTCATCATCACTTTCCTTTCCTTTGACACTTGGCTGGTTATCTCCTTTCTCTGTCTGGATAGATAACTGTGAGCCATCGGATGTTACAATGATCGTTCCACGATCTCCTGTCTCATAAACGTCTAATTTTGATAAGTCTCTTAAGACTTTTGTATATGGAACACCACCTGTATTCATGTATCCATTACTGATGATCGCAATACTAGCCTGTGATGCATCGATCACTGTTTTATGATCAGAATACTGGTATCCATTGGCTAACTCTTCTTCTGTGACATCCTGAAATCCATGATGTGGCTCCTTGAGCACCTGTGCTGTCAGATCATATCCCTTCGCGATGATCTTCTCGATCGTTTCTTTCTGGGCATCTCCGGTCATTAAGAAAGAGTTGCTTCCGTAAACGATCTTTGTAACGATAGAATATTTATTTTCCTGTCTTGTATTCAAATCAACCTTTCTACCATATTGATAATCATTCTCTAATGGACCATAGAATGTCATTTTTGCTTCTCCAAGACTAATTGTTTCTCCTGCAGTTGGCACTACATAATCTACTTTTAGATTTTCTTTCTCTGTTTTGTCTTCTGCTTCTTCAGCAAGTTTATTTCTTGCTTCTAAAGCTGCTTTAAAATTCTTGTATATTTTGGTATCAAATTCTGTCCAATTTGTTTCATCTGAAGACTGCTTACTCTTATCCTCGCTGCTTTTCAAGTACTGAATATTCAGATCATTCCCATAAATCTTATCGATCTTAATCGTTGTATCAGAAAGAATCTTCTCCATACCTCCAATATGATCCTGATGAGGATGTGTCAGAAGTATAAATTCCAGATGTTTTACTCCCATCTTATTTAAATATTCATAGACTGGTGTCTTTGTGGTATCAATCGTCGTATCCTTTGTATTATGATACTGGTTTGCTCCTGTATCGATCAATGCATACTTTGCTTCTGTTCCTTCTCCATACTGTAATAACGCAGCATCTGCACATCCGACATCAATAAAATGAATCTTAAATGTCTGTGCTGCTTTTGCCGTATGCATTCCATGCCCAGTTACAACTGTTGTGCAGACCAATATCCATGCCAGAAAGCACACTGCAAGTTTCCTTATAATGTTCCTCATTTGTTACTCCCTTTCTTTGTTTTTCATCTTTATTCTTGATATTTCTTTTTTATATTCGAATTTTAACACGTTCTTAATATTTTTGCAATTTTTTTGAAATATTTTATCATCTATTTTTACATGAACAGAGGAAGAGTTCCTCCTTTGGGAACTCTTCCTCTTAACTTATCATATTCAATACTATATTTCAAGACTCTATATAAGACTATCTGATCTTATCTAAGTGCCAGATATCATCAACATATTCCTGAATTGTACGGTCAGATGAGAACTTGCCACATCCTGCTGTGTTGGTCATCGCCATCTTAGCCCATCCTTTTGTATCTCTATATGCTTCTTCTACTTTCTTCTGAGCTTCTGCATATGAACGGAAGTCTTTTAAGATGAAGTACATATCTGCCTGGCTTCCTGTATCACCAAATAACAGACTCTGGTACAGATCTTTGTAAAGTTCTGGATCACCATTTGCATATGTTCCATCTACTAACTGATCTAAGACTTCATGGATGTCTTTATCTTTCTGGTAAATCTCATATGGATGATATCCACCGTTATTCTCATAATTGATAACTTCTTCTGAGCTCATACCGAAGATAAATGCATTCTCAGCTCCAACTTCATCAACGATCTCTACATTCGCTCCATCCATTGTTCCAAGTGTTGGTGCACCATTTAACATGAACTTCATGTTACCTGTTCCTGATGCTTCTTTGGATGCTGTTGAAATCTGTTCGCTGACATCTGCTGCCGCAAAGATCCATTCTGCATTAGATACACGATAATCTTCAATAAATACAACCTTTAACTTACCTTTGATGGATGCATCATTATTTACTTTATCAGCTACAGAGTTGATCAGTTTGATCGTCTGTTTTGCACGAAGGTATCCAGCTGCTGCCTTAGCACCAAAAATGAATGTTCTTGGATAGAACTTCATATTTGGATTCTTCTTTAACTGATTATACAGATACATCACATGTAAAATATTCATCAGCTGACGTTTGTATTCATGAAGTCGTTTTACCTGTACATCAAAGATGGATGTTGGATCAACTTCTACGCCATTGTGTTCTAAGATATATTTTGCAAGACGTTTTTTATTCTGCAGTTTGATATCCATAAATTCTTTCTGAGCTTTTGGATCATCCACATATTTCTTCAGTCCTGACATTAAAGAAAGGTCTGTTGCCCATGTGTCTGTTCCAAGTTTCTTTGTTACCCAGTCTGCAAGTAATGGGTTTCCATGCATTAAGAAACGTCTCTGTGTGATTCCATTTGTCTTGTTGTTGAATTTCTCTGGCATCATCTGATAGAAATCTTTTAATTCCTGATTCTTTAAGATTTCTGTATGAAGTTTTGCAACACCATTGACAGAATATCCTGCTGCGATCGCCATATGTGCCATACGTACCTGTCCATCCCAAAGGATCGCCATCTTCTTGACTTTCTCTTCGTTTCCTGGATACATCTCACGGATCTTGTTTACGAAACGACGGTCGATTTCTTCTACGATCTGGTATACTCTAGGAAGTAATTTTGAGAATAAGTCGATTGGCCATTTCTCTAACGCTTCTGCCATGATCGTATGATTTGTGTATGCACAAGTCTTTGTTGTAACTTCCCATGCTTCATCCCATCCAAGACCTTCTTCATCCATTAAGATTCTCATAAGTTCTGCAACAGATACTGTTGGATGAGTATCGTTCATCTGGATCGTCATCTTCTCGTAAAGTTTTGTAATGTCATCGTGGTTTTTCTTATATTTGGCTACTGCTGCCTGTAAACTTGCAGATACAAAGAAATACTGCTGTTTTAAACGAAGCTCTTTTCCTTCGTAGTGATTATCGTTTGGATATAATACTTCTACGATGTTCTTTGCAAGGTTCTTCTGTTCTACTGCTTTGTCATATTCACCTTTATCAAAAGAATCCAGCTGGAAGTCAGTGATCGCTTCTGCATCCCAGATCCTTAATGTATTAACGATATGATTTCCATATCCTACGATCGGATAGTCAAATGGGACTGCCATAACTGACTGATAGTTCTCCTGAATGAAGTTGGTTCTTCCAGTTGCTTCATCATATTCTGTACGGATATTTCCACCGAAACGTACTTCTTTGGCATATTCCGGACGTTTTAATTCAAATGGATTTCCATTCTTTAACCATTCATCTGGTACTTCTATCTGATATCCGTCTTTGATCTTCTGTTTGAACATTCCGTATTGATAGCGGATTCCGCATCCATATGCTGCATATCCAAGTGTTGCCAATGAATCAAGGAAACATGCTGCTAATCTTCCAAGACCACCATTACCAAGTGCTGGGTCTGGTTCCTGGTCTTCAACGGCATTCAGATCTACGCCTAATTCATCGAGTGCTTCTTTCACTTCTCCATACATACTCATGTTAATGAGGTTATTTCCAAGTGCTCTTCCCATCAGGAATTCCATGGACATATAATATAAAATCTTTGGGTCTTTCTCTTCGTAGGTCTTCTGAGTATCCATCCAGTCCTCAATGATCCACTCTTTCAGGGCATAAGCCACAGCCTGATAAATCTGCTGCTGGGATGCATTATCAAGCTCAACTCTGAACTGAGTCTTTAGATTATTGAGTACTTCCTGTTTAAACAGTTTCTTATCAAATCTTTCTGTTTTCATGATTGTCTCTTCCCCTTTCGTGTTCCCAGTGTGTTATTAATTTTATCATATAAATTGGAAATATGATACAAAAATTACAAATATCATTTGTATTTTTTTTCGTAAGTTCTTCTAATTATACAAACTAGCTGCCACGCATAATTTTCCATATCCAATTTCATTGTTTGGATAGTCCAAAAATCCATTCATTTTCCTTGCACCTTTATGAAAATAAGCTTTGATCCGCTCTCCATACAAATAAGGATCATTTTTTCTTATGATCCCCCATTCCATCAAAAGAGCTGCCGCTCCTGTGACAAATGGCGTTGCCATTGACGTCCCGGACAAACCGTTTTCACCGCCTCCCGGTGCTGCTGCCAAAATTCCAACTCCAGGTGCCACAAGATCTGGTTTCTTTACACCATATCTTTGATCACCCCGCCCCGAAAAATCTGCATAGGACTGATATCTGACATCATACGCACCTGCTGAGATCACTTTTTCTGCAGTTGATGGGATTGTTAAAGTAAACTCTTTATCTGGCTCTAAAAATCTAGTTTCCTGATTACTTCCTAAGGATACCGGAAGCCACATCTGATATTCCCCATTTCTGATATTTCGTGGAATCAATGTAAGATTCCATTGTCCACTCTCTATATGATTTCCTTCCTGCACAATAAAACTAAGGAATATTTCCTGCCTTACATTGTACGGTGTTGGATAACCATTGTATACAAAGACGATCGTATTTCCATATGCATATTGTGACTTTCCCTGTTTATCTGTGATCTCATAAGATATTCCCGATGGAGATTCCAGCTGTATTCTTAACTCATCCACGAAATCTTTCCATATCTGGAGATTTAGATTCTGCTCAAATGGTGCAATATCCAATAAGATTTTTTGTTCTTCTTTGATCAGCTTTCCTTGTTTATGCTTTCCACTATTTCCCTCATTTCCTGTTCCAATGCAGATCGTACATTTCCATTGCTGTGCAATCTGTGATATAAATCTTTCTAACAAGGAATTTCCTCTGTGATCTCCATAATTATGTCCATAACTGATATTGACCGCAACCGGCCGTCCTGCCTGTGATGCTTCATTGATCACATATTGTAATGCTGTCATCAATTGTGTCGTCCTTGGGAAACCTTTTTCTCTCGTATCTCCCAATTTCACAACGATCAGTTCTGCCTCTGGTGCAACCCCGTTTATCCCGGCACAGATTGAAGCTACATGTGTTCCATGCCCAGATCGATCTCTGCTCCGAAAATCGTATCTTCCACTTTCTGAGTGCAATACTTTATTGATTTCTTCTTTTGTATAGAGATTTCCGTTAAGAAATGGTTTAGGCGGACTTCCTTTGACCGTTTGATCCCATAGTGCATAAATCTTAGTATCTCCATTTTCATCTATAAAATCCGGGTGAAAAATATCAATCCCTGTATCGATCACAGCGACAAAAACACCTCTTCCAGTCAATGAAAGAGGTGGATTCTTGACCGACAACATACAAGATGCGGCTATCGATGGCTGTCGACTTAATAATAGATTTTTCGGTTTTTCTATATAAATAACTTGTTCATTTGCCCCAAATGCTTCCAACTCGTCTTCTTTTATATAGGCGATCGCATAACCCATACTCAACGGTTCGATCCTCGTTGTGTCTGACCATCTGATCGTATCAAGTGTGCCTGCGTAGCGAAATATGATCTCCCACTGATCCGTTTCTTTATCGTATCCTGCATCTAAATCTTTGGATCTCTCCCGTTCTTCTTCGCTAAGATCCAGAGCAAGATTTAATTGATTTTCAAACTTTTCATCCTGTTCCATACGATACCTGCACACTTTCGTTTTTCTTATCTTATGCAAAATCTGTGAGGTTTATTCTTAGATTGCTCATATCTCCCTTTTGCAGTATTTCCATACAGATGCACAAATTCCATAAACAGAAGATGCTGTCATGATCCCTGCCGCAACCGCCACTGCGATCAGCAATGTTTTTTGCCCATATAAATAAAATAAATGCCACTGTTTTGCCAAGACATAATTCATCGTATAGTATAAATTTCCACCTGGTACTAATGGAATGATTCCCGTGATCAAAAATACTGTTACAGGAGTTTTTAAGATCCTTGCCATTGTTTCTGCATAAATCGTCGCAACTGCGGCCGCTGCCAGATTCGCCACAAATGTACTTGGCATCTCATTCCACACGATAAGATAGGCGATCCATGATACCATCCCAGAAATCCCAGCCATACAAAGTTTCTTCCCTCGAAGGTTATAAAGTACTGCAAATCCAAAACTTCCGACAAAACTTGCCAGTACCTGTATGATCTCTGCTTTCATTTATAACACACCTCCTAAGAACATCAATGCCATAAAAGAACCTGCTGCAAGGAATACAGCTAACAGTATCGATTCACAGACTCTTAAGATTCCTGACATCATGTCTCCACCGATCATATCCCGAAGTGCATTAACAAATGCAACTCCAGGAACCAACAGCATGATATTACCGATGATGATCTTTCCATAATCCTCCGTCAGTCCGAATTTTGCACTGATATATGCAAATGCTGCAACAAAAAATGATAATAGAAAGTTTAATACCATTTCGTTGGGTGCTAAGATCTTAATATATCTTGCAAGAACCGCGACAAATGCCCCTGCGATCATTGCTATGATCCCTTCTGTAACACCACCTCCATAAAATGAAGTCCATGCTGCTGCAATGACCGCTGATGTAAGAACTTCCTCTGTAAAAACGACGAATTTTCCCTTTTTAATCTCTGCGATCTTTCGTTTTACTTCCTCTTCTTCCGGAAGTTCTTTGCACATATATCTTGATAACTGATTTAACTCATCCAGTTTGGTAAAGTCTGTCTTATATGACCTGATACGCTTTGTCTGCGTTAAGATTTCTCCTTTTTCATCTTCGATCGTTGTTACAATACTTGATGTGATAGAAAATACATTGGCTTCTTTTGCTCCATACGCCTTGCAGATTCTTGAAATCGTATCTTCTACCCTTGAAACACCTGCTCCTGACACTAGCATGCATTCTCCGATCTCCATTGCGTATTTTAATACTTTTTTCATTTCCATAACATCTATCTCCTGCTATCTATTGTATCGAAATTGACTGTATTGTAACACAAAAGAAACCCTTGTGCTATGATCACACAAGGATTTCATGTAAAATTCATGTTTTGTTTACATTTCTTCGAGATGAAAAGAAGATTAATGCTATTAATCATCAATCTTATGTGTCCAAGCAACCGCCAATGCACCTGCACCAATATGACATGCAACACTTAAAGATAACGGATCTTGCTGGAATTCCATTCCTGGAAATTCTGCCATCAGTTCTTCTTTCCATTTGAGCGCTGCCTCTTCATCTTTTGTATATGCAGACTGAAGATATGCGTGTTTACCAAAATCTCCATCTGGGAAACGCTCTTCTAACTCTTTTCTTACTGCTGCGATCATCTTTTTCTTTGCCTGTTTGACACCTCTTGTCTTCGCAAATGCATCCAGCTTCTCGCCATGGATCTGTAAAACTGGTTTGATTCCAAGCACTGTACCGATGGCTGCTCCTGCTGCTGTAACACGTCCGCCTTTCTTCAGATACTTTAACGTATCTACCATGATATAGATTCCAGAATCTAATTTGTCTGCTTCTAAGATGTCTTTGATCTCTTTGGCTGACTTTCCTTCTTCCACTAATTTGGCCGCATCTAAGACAGACTGTCTCTGTGTGACAGAAATCCTCTGGTTATCTACAACCTGAACTTTTCCATCGTAATCATCTGCTAACATTGCCGCTGTCGCACAGGAACTGCTTAATCCACTGGACATCGCGATGTGCACGATCTCATCATGGTCTTCTAATAACTTCTCCCACAGATCCAACACATCTCCAGGTGCAGGCTGAGATGTTTTGATATCTTCATCTTCATTTAATTTCTGATAAAATTCATCCTGTGTTAATGTAATATCTTCAAAATATAATTCTTCGTTAATATAAAATGGCATTGGAATCACTGAGATTCCTAATTCTTTACCTTCTTTTTGAGTAATTCCGCTGTTACTATCTGTTACGATCGCAATCTTGCTCATTCTTCTAATCCCTTTCTTTAAATTTCCTATCAATATATCTATTTTTTGCCTTTACCTCACATCATAACAGAGATTCATAGATATCGTCAAAGGTTTTCCCCTCATATTTTGAAAAAATACATAACTATTTTGTGATTTCCTGCAAAAATCTTGCAATTGGAAATCCTACAACATTGTAGTAATCTCCTTCGATCCCTTTGATAAAGACAGCTGCTTTTCCTTGAATCCCATAAGATCCAGCCTTATCCATAGGTTCTCCAGTCTTGATATAACGATCGATCTGCTCATCACTGATCTCATAAAATGTAACTTTTGTTTCTTCATAAAATGTTTTTGTTTTTCCATCTTCGATGACGCAAACTCCTGTATACACTTCATGTGTCTGTCCGCTTAACATCGTAAGCATTCTTTTTGCGTCCGCTTCGTCTGCTGGTTTTCCAAGAATCTGCCCCTGATAGGCTACAACAGTATCTGCTCCCACGACCATACTTTGTTTCTCTGATTTCTTATATATGTCTTTCGCTTTGATCGATGCTAATTCCATAACTACTTCATTTGGCGCTGTTTTTGTTGTGATCTCTTGTGCATCGCTTGGCATAACATCAAATTTCAGATCGGCAAGTTCCAGGATTTCTTTTCTTCTTGGGGAAGCAGATGCTAATATAATATGTTTCATTTGTTTTATACCTCTTATTTTACTTAAGTTATCAAATTCTCCTGTGAATTACCCCTCCCATGCGGTACAGTAGTTCCTATGGAAGTGGCTTCTAACAGTCGTGACAGTTACCCATTTCTGACCAAAAGATTGGCTGTCCGTACCAATCAAGGCATATTCACTTATGCCGCTATCCCTTTGACGGGAATACCTTTCAGATTCAGTTTGTGGAATCCATACACATCAGGAGCAGAAAGAAACGTATAATCTCTGGTATCTTTCCAGATATCAGGGATCGCTTTCCGCATGATATTTGCTGCTGCGTGACAATCCGCATTTAAGATCATTCCGTTAGAGCAACGGTATAAACCACGTTTGATCCTCTTTCCAGAAAACGAAGCATCCTTATCATCGACACCATAGGTTGGGATCCTGTCATTTGCGATCAGATCCGCTTTGGAAGTATAACTTTCTTCCTGCTCTATGATTCTGATGCCGGCATTCAGAGCTTTATATGTGATCATTGTCCGCAGGAGAGTGATCGGCATGGAGACAAAATTCTGGTTGTTGATCTTATTCATATTGAATCTCTGCTTCCAGAGCAGATTCACACCAAGGATCAGTGTTCCACACTGGTGTTCCATACAGAAGTCAATGATACTACGACTGATCTTGTGGCACTGGTCTTTCACAAAATTGGCATAATGGAAAGAAAGGTCTCTTAACCGCTTGGAAACAGCGTGTTTCTTTTCATGACCTTTTGTGATGATGGAGACATACTTTGCTCTCTGTTTATGGAACCATTGGATCTTGGATAAGACAGCTCCGCCTTTGTATATTGCGGATGAGTGATCATCACATACGATCGCTGCGAAGTTATCTGTTCCAAGATCAATGGCACATACATGAGATCCGGAAGGATCAAATGCAACATCTGGTTCTTCCAGTGTCAGACAGAGTAAAAAACGACCATAATACGGTTTGATTTTGACTTCTTTTAATACAGGATCCGAAAAAAGATTTGAAAAGTACAAGCGTTGCTTTTGCAAAGGCAGTTTTAAGGACATCCCGATATCGTCCCGATACAAGACAGCATCCTGATTTGTGATGATCACAGTCGTCAGGTCACTTTTCTTATAGCGAGGCATCTTAGGCTTACCCAGATACTTTTCTGGATGCTTTTTATATTCTCTTAAAGAAGCAAGCCAGTTTTTGAAATCTGTGACTGTCTGTTTGACCATCTGCTGTGCTGTCTGTCTTGGAAGTCCGGAAAAGAAATCTGCATTCTCTGTGACACGCATCATCTTTTCAAGGTGTGTATAAGAGATCACTCTGCGGACGTGCATGTTTGGATAAGATCGTTGTAATAACGCAACTTCTTGAAAGACTTCGACTTCGTTCTCTGTCCGATGTTCTTTGTCATAACCGGTAAAGATATTCCGCACACGAAAAAGAGCTGCATTGTACAACAGCTTGGACTTTCTGCACAGATCGTCAAAATATGGATATAACAGATCATCCGAAGAAATGATTCTTTGTGTCACACGGTATGCCATATGGTTGTCTCCTTTCTGATATGTTGAAAATATCGTACTTTTATAGTATAATTATACCAAACATATGTTTAGCTGTAAAGGAGATACATCATGCGAAAGAAAGATAATACAGATTATTATATAAACCGGCATAGTTGCTTTTTATTGCAATACCATATCGTGTTTGTTACAAAATACAGACATCCAGTCTTAACAGGCAAAGTAAAAGATGTTGTTTATAGAACATAGGAGTGTCAATTATGTTAAAAAGAAATACTAAAACAGATTCAGAAAATGATAAAAATTATCTAACGGTTGAAGAGTTCAATGCAATCCGAAGAATGGATTTTCCAAAAGACTTTTTGGATTTCTTGGAGATTGGATTCAGAACTGGATTAAGAGCTGCCGATATTTTGAATCTAAAGAAAGAGAATATCGTACTGACAAAAAATGATGATGATTCTCTAACTGGACGGATTCATGGAACTGCTTTAAAGACAAAATCACAGACTCAGATCAATATTAGATTGGATCAAAAATTATTATCCATTTTGAAAGATCGTTTGGAGAATACAAAATCAGATTTTTTGTTTTCTAATAAATCTGGAGATCCTTATACAATTGAATACTTTAAAAAATATTTCCGAAAAGCATTTGATCAATTATATCCAGATGTGAAGTTTCATAAAAGCATTCATGCGATACGTTCAGGAAATCGTAAATTCTTGGAAATGCACAATGTAAATCATTCTGAAATCGATTTTCGACAATGCTTAACAATATACGGACCTACATACACATTCATGGTAGAACAATCTGCATCTGTTGATGTAATTAACAAATATCTGAAATAAAGGAGAATAATTATGTATTCATTGAATCAGGAGAAACCATGGTATCTTAGTGACGAATGGTATGTTACCGTAGAAGAATTTGATGCAATTCGAAGAATGAATTTTCCAAAAGATTTCATTGATTTCTTCGAAATAGCTTTTCGAACAGGATTACATGAAAAAGATATTCTAAATTTGAAAAAAGAAAATATAACTCTTGTAAAAGATGAAAATAACAATATTGTCAGCGGTCGAATTTATGGAAACTCTATAAAATTTAAGACTCCCATTAATGTTAAGTTAGATCAAAAATCTTTATCCATTTTAACAAATCGAATGGAAAGTACGAAAATAGAATTTTTGTTTGTCAATGAATTAAATCATCCTTACTCTATTCTATATTTCCAAGAATATTTTTATAAAGCATTCGAGCAATTATATCCAGACAAAAAGGTGTGTAAACACATGTATTCAATTCGAGCAGGAAACCTTAAATTTTTGGAGAGTCATAATGTAAAATATTTTGAAATTAAGTTTCGACAACGAATGAATACACATGATCCCGTACATTTTTATATGGAAGACCAATCTGCATCTATTAATGCAATTAACAAATATCTGAAATAATATAAACACAATTGTTGCATCATTTGTTGCAACATATCCATAGGAACAGCAACTTTTTCGCTGTTCTTTTTTTATTATTTTTTCCATCTTTCATATTTACCATGTAGAACATGACGAATAAAGAGAAAGGAGAAAATGATACAGTAAAAATTGTTTTACGATTAAGATTTTACACAATACACGAATTTCGTATTGCAACCTCATATCTTGTTAATGTACAAAAGAGTGACTTTTGATGAGCATCACATCTAACAGTTTTCTCTTTAAGAAATGCTACGGTTATGGATGATCCCGCGGTCTTTGGACTGTGGGATCGTTATTTTTATCGAGAAATATCGGAAAAGGAAACAAAAGAAAAATAATATAAGATTTAGAACATGAGGATAAAAAAGGAAATTTTACGACTTCAGGAACGACAAAGAATGTTTTTACAATTGGTAGAGTGACAAAAAAATACAGGAGATCTTTGTGCAAGATGTCGAAAAAAATAAAAGTGATTGAAATGAATATATGATATTTGTATAATCAACTTATATAAAACTTAATCAATGGGGAGTTATCTATCTTTCAGAAGAAGCGGAATCTGTCTTAGATGGAAATGATCAAAATAAGGGTGAGGAAACATAGAAAACAGCCAATGGAAAAGCATAGGAGGATGTTTATGAAAAGATATGCAAAGATCTTTGTCAGTTGTCTGTTGACCTTTACGATGGTTTTTACATCCGTGCAATGGTCTGCGATCGTGCATGAAACGACTGTGGTAGGAGCAGCAGAAACGGTACCGAAAGAGAAGAAAGAAGTTGTTGAAGAAGAGAACACGAAAGATTCGACCACTTTCCAGATGGAAGATGGAAAGAAACAGACGGTCTTTTACGGACAGGATGTCCGGTTTGAAGATAAGAATGGAGATCTTCAGGAGTACGATCCAAGTCTTGTCAGGGTAACGGGATCAAAGAGTGAGCAGGGTGAGGATCTAAAGGATTATCAGTATGAAAATAAAGAAGGAGATAAAAAACATTATCTTCCCAAAGATCTGTCCGAAGAGACACCGGTCTTAATGGAAAATGGGAAATATCAGATCTCTTTTGCACCGATCTATGGACAGGAAACAAAGAATGAGGAAGAGAAGAAAACGGAGGATCCTGGAACAGACTCTGTGGAAGATGCTGTCTCACAGGCAGAGGAAGCAGTAAGAAGCATTTCAACGGATGGATCTTCCGAAAAAGAAACCGCAGAAGATACGGAAGACGCCCTGACATCGGTCAAAGAGCTGGACCGACAGGCGATCGAAGATCTTCCTGTGGAAGATGCACAGGGAAAGAAAGAAGAAAAACCAGTGAAAGTCTCCTATGAATCCCAGAAGAAAGAATGTACATTTTCTTACCAGTCGTTAAACATGGGGATCAAGGAAAGTATCGTACTGACCAAAGCTCCAGAAGGAAATGTTTTAAAATTCCGCTTTCAGGCAAAAGGACTGGTCCCAAAGAAAAATATACTGGATGGCGGGATCAGCTTCCTAGATGAAAAAACAGAGGATCTGGTCGCAACACTGGAAGCTCCAAACATGAACGATCATACAGGAAAGGCATACAGTGAGAAGCTTTCCTATGACATTGAACCAGATGGCGGAGAAGATTCCTATCTGTTAACACTGCATCTGGATGAAGATTACTTTCAGGACAAAGACAGACAGTATCCAGTCACGATCGATCCGACGGTCACATGGACCGGATCCACGGATTTCTGGGATGTCTATGTAATTAATGGATCTTATAAAAATACGAACTTTTATGACAATGGAGTTACAGTCATGATGGCTGGAAAATCAAAACAGGGTGTCTGCCGGACATATCTGCGTTTTAAAGATTTTACAGCAAAGATCAAAGGAAAATATGTAGACAGTGCAACGCTTACGATGTATGAAACCGGAAGCAGCCAGAGTGGACAGACAATCGAGGCAAGAAGAGTTACAGAAAACTGGACCAGACCTGGATTGAAATGGAGTAACCGCCCGGGATATAGTACGAATTATGGAAATGTAAAAACAACAGGGACTGCAAAGAAAGCAAGAAGCATTAATCTGACGGAATATGCGAGACAGTGTGCATCCGGTAAGATCACATCGTATGGTGTGATGTTAAAAAATGCGGACGAGACAAAGAGTTATGGACAGTTTTACAGTTCCAGAGCATCATCAAACCGTCCAAAGATGTCAGTAACTTATTATGATGGACCGACAACGGCATCATCTGTCAGTGTTACACCGCAGTATGCAAACAACGATCATCAGAAGACATTACATGTAAACTGGGCAGGCATCTCATCCCATTCATTAAACCGTGTGGAATACAGGATTGCAAACTGGGGAAATGGAGAAGAAACAGGTGATTATGTTTCATATTCTTCATCTACAAAGATTGGGACGAGTGGAAACGGAAGTGCGGATATTGACTGCAGTACGATGCCGGAAGGCCATTATAAACTTGTTGTAAGAGGAGTAGACAACGGTTATATTGCAGGTTGGGGAGCAGCGGCATGGTTTACGATAGACCGCACGGCTCCGGAAGCAGGAGATATATCCTTTGAGGAAGGAAATGATGAGAGCGAACCATCTGGTTCTCTGAATCCGAGACTGAAGGTCGGGATCGTAGATGAGAATGCATCCTATTTTAAATACCGTCTGGAAGGAACCTCAACTTACCATGAAAGTGCAAGGGCGGATGAAGATGGATACGCCTATGCAAATGTTTCGATTCCAGCAGACAGCATGACAGGAAGAACAGAGTATCAAGTTTATGTGATCGTTGTTGATAAAGCAGGGAATGAAAGTGGGGAAACAAAAGTATCCTATTATTATACCGATGCCTCAAAAGCACAGGATTATGCACCAACCAATGTAAAGGTCAGAAAATCGTATGGAAAGAATGTCATCTACTGGGATAAGAGAGAACTGACAGACAGTATCTATTATGCAGTTTACAGGGGGGAATCCGCGGATTTCACACCGGATGATTCGACACTGGTACGTGGTGCGATCAAAGATTCCTACTGCATGGATACCAGAGTGGGAGATGGCAAGAGTTACTATTATAAAGTACAGGCACAGAAACTGGCAATGGATGGAACGATCAATGGAAAAAGTACGGATGCATTATCAGAAAAAGTGGCACAGGATACACAGGAAGAATATGAAAAAAGACTAGGAAGCAAAGATTACAGAGACAGTATGGAGATCAGCACGCCCAATGGAACAGGATCCGTGGAAAAATCCCAGGGGAATCTAATGTATGAAAGTACAGATTTTTCAATTCCATCACTGCTTTTGAATCTTGAACTCACAAGAACCTATAACAGTCAGTCAGATAAAGAAGGAATGCTTGGAAAAGGATGGTATGACAGTTTTCATAAGGAATTATACCAGCTGGGAGATGATCTTGTATTTCAGGACAGTGACGGAACCTATCTGACATACAGTCCACAAAAAAGCAGAAGTGTTGATGTTTCTTATCAGAATGAAGAGACAAAGGACTATGCACTTTTATTTAATACAGAAGATGATGTAAAAAGATCATCAAATGGGGATCAGAGAGCAGCGGCATATGCAAAACTTCAGAATGCTGCTTCTGACAATATCTTTGGAAGTGCCATTTCCAATAAAGGAAATTATCGTCCGGGGAAAAAAGACGATGATAGTGAAGACAGTGGAGCATCCGAAGGAGAAAAGGAAGTGATCACGGTGTCCAATGTCGGAAATATCCATATGAAGGATGGTATGACATATGCATTTGATGGGAATGGTGAGATCACAAAAGCAGAGGACAGTAATGGCAACTATCTGATCTATCAGTACGATGAAAAAGGAAGATTATATAAGGTTGTTTCCAATCTGAACAAAGAACTGGTTTTTACATATTATGAAAACGGAGAACAGGAAGATCTGTTAAAGAAGATCGATCTTGCAGATGGAACAAAGGTTGTTTATTCATATGCTGAAGGGAAACTTACGAATGTTTCTCACAAAAACAGCGGAGAAACAGCTTCTGTGGATCAGACATATGCTTATGGAAGTAATGGGAAGATGAGCAAAATCATCGATGCAAAGAAGAACGGGTACCAGATCGCTTATACAGGAGAAAAAGCAGAAAGATTTATCCGTCCGAATGGAGAATACCAGCAGCTTTCTTATGGAGATGGAACAACAACGGTATCTTTCCACAAGGCAGACGGAACCAAAACAGCACAGGATTCCATGAGTTTTGACAAGAATACAGGAAAGATCCTGAAAAAGACGGATGCCAATGGAATTGAAAGCAGTTACAGTTATGATGATGGAGGAAAAGACGGAGAACAAAATGGCTGGGTAAATGAGTATCTTGTAAGAAAGATCAAAACGGAAGTGGATTATCAGGAGCTGGATGCTGCCGGTCTGGTGAAATTTTTGAAAACAAACAAGGAAAAAGAAGAAACATTTACGATCGCCAGTATCGAGTACAATGAAA
>ENA-OPSK01000911-OPSK01000911.1-human-gut-metagenome-genome-assembly--contig:-NODE-911-length-24849-cov-62.527708_pt1 | contig 24849 bp, 20 predicted proteins | sample MGYA00241807_ERZ501905 | MGnify/ENA primary metagenome ERZ501905 (study PRJEB25962, sample SAMEA2042111) | human gut metagenome | biome: human gut; feature: human-associated habitat; material: faeces...
ATTAGCCTTCCAAGCTGAGGGTCGCGGGTTTGAGCCCCGTCTTCCGCTCTTAAGAAAGGATTAATAATCAATAGATTATTAATCCTTTTTCTTTTATACAAACTCTTTGGAGAACCCTTTTATTATACTATAAATTATATCATTGTTGGTCTATTGTTGTTCCCAAAAAAACAATAGATATGATAACAATCAAAGCCGAAGTATTAAAAGGCAAACAAAAGAGTGATGGTACGTATAATGTCAAAATCAGAATGACTTATAAGAGAGAAGTCAAAAGACTGCCTACTTCTATCTATGTAAGGAAGGAAGACCTCACCAAGGCATTCAAAATAAAGAATCCCAAGTTTATTAAGGAAGCAAATAATATTGTTAGGCAATATCAAGAATTATGTGCTTCCCTCCCATTGGAAACAGCTAATTACAGCTTAAATGATATAATAGAGTGCATCAAGGTTAAAAATGAAAGAAAGACTACCATAGATTTCATTCAGTTCTCAAAAGAGTGGTTGGAAACTACTCAATTAAAAGGAAAAGCCAACTACCAGACATCTATTAATGCTTTCATCACTTATCTTGGAAAAGAACACTTGGATACAGACCAAATAACTAAAAAGCTATTAAAAGATTTCATGAACTATCTACAATTAAAAAGAGCCCAAAGAATTGAGGAATTAAAGAAACATGGAAAACGAATACCTTCCAACAGAATGCTCTCTTTATATATTGGATGCCTCAGACATCTATACAATGAAGTCAAAAAAAGATATAATGACTATGATAGAAATATCATCTTAGTGCCCAATTCACCTTTTGATAACTTAGAAATACCTAAGCAAGAGGCTACAAGAAAGAGAGCCATACCAGCAGAAGCCATCAAAAAGATATGGGAATTACCTTATCAATACAACAACACAGGAAAAGAGAAGAAATGCCCATATAATTTAGCCAAAGATTGCTTCATTATATCTTTCTGCCTGATGGGAATGAACTCAATAGACTTATACAGTTGCTCTACACTGGAAGGAAAAGCAATCACCTACTACAGAAGTAAAACCAAAGACAGAAGATTAGATAAAGCCAAAATGAAAGTTATAGTTCCCCCTATTCTTCAACCACTAATGGAAAAATACCAAGACCAAACAAAAAATAGAATATTTAATTTCTATCATACTTATTCAACTGCTGGCAACTTCAATAAGGCTATAAATATAGGACTCAAAGAGATTGGAAAACTTTTGAAAATAGATGATTTGGAGTACTACGCAGCAAGACACTCATGGGCTACTTTAGCAGTCAACAAAGTAGGCATAGACAAATACACAGTCCATTCAGCCCTCAACCATATAGATGAAGCAATGAAAGTCACAGATATATACATTGAAAGAGACTTTAAGATTGAGAACGAAGCTAATTCTAAAGTTCTTAAATATGTGTTTGGCAGTGGTCTCCAGAAGTAAGTAGGTTTAAAAGAATCTCTATGGTTTATTGGATTATGGAGATTCTTTACTATTTTTGTTATATCAATAATTTCCTAACATAATGGATATGGATTGTAAGGTAGATTTTATAGAAAAGAAGTGGTTACAGAGAAAATATCAACTTCAAAATTATTTTGCTTCTTTGGAACCTATACATACTATTGTCAGCTCTTTAGGTATTCAACTCAAATATTCTGGTTATTTTGCTATGATACCAAGTAACTTTGATATTGATGCTCATTTAGTAAATTATCCTTTGACAGATTACAAATTTATTGTAGATAATGCAGGACATATAAAATCGGTTAATTTGAATGGCACTGTTGGTGCAGTATTTGATAAGGATAGGCTTATCTATATCATGAGTCTTGTTAGTTCCAGACCTGCTAAAAATAAAGATTCAATAACAGAGGATGGCTATGTTTTTATCAATTCCACCCTTATCAGGAGTTTTTTCAAAGACTATCTATCCTATCTTAACTACCTTGTATCAACTGATGTATTATGTACTGATGGACAATATATTAAAGGAAAAAAGTCTATAGGGTATAAGTTCACTGAAAGATATGAAAATGCATCATTGGTGAGATATGATTATCCAGCCTTTCAAGGAGAAGTAAAAACTATTCCATCAGAAGTATTTAGTGAAGAAGATGGCAAATTTATACCTAACACAGTGATGAGTTACCCTTATTTAACATATTGGTATGACACAAAAGAACTACATATAGATGAACAAGCTGCTGTAAATTATGCTCATACTATTATGCAAGATAAGTTCAATAAAGGTAGAGAGTATTGGGATATAAATAGAGACAAAAGTCATGGCAACTTTGTTAAAAGGAAATATCCTCTTACTCAGTATCATGCAGCACTATATAATATCAATAGTATTGCTCTTGGAGATTACAAGGTTTCCATTGATACTAATGTTCATAGATTACATTCAGTAATAACCAATTTGCAAAAGATATACCGTAGATTTTTAAATTACAATGGTGCTCCATTAGTTAATATTGATATTTCTAATAGTCAGCCTTATTTATTTTGCTTATTATTAAACCCCAGATTTTGGGATAAAAATTCTGATATACCTCTTAATATAGGTACACTCCCCCAAAATGTGCAAGATAAATTTAGTGAAGAACAATTAGAGGAAATCAAAACTTATGTTTCATTTTTAGATTGGAATGATTCTACATTAAGTGAATACATACAGAAAGCATCTCATGGAGAGATTTATGAATATATGATTCAAATTATCAACTATACTCAAAGGGTTAATTTGAGCAGGGATGATATTAAAGTTATGATACTTACTACTCTATTCTCAAAAAATAGATATATGCCAACATACAAGAAATATTTTAAAATGAATTTCCTTCCTATTTATGAACTAATAGAACTCACCAAAAAAGATGACCACACAGCATTATCTTGCCTTTTACAGAGTATAGAAAGTGAAATAATTCTACATAGATGTTGTAAAAGGATTTGGGAGGAAGGTAATCAACAAGTCCCTATTTTTACCATTCATGATTCAATTTGTACAGTAATGGAGTATGAAAGTTTTGTGAAAGAAATAATGATTCAAGAACTTTCCGATTCAATAGGATATATTCCGTTTATAAAAATAGAGAGATGGGGAGAGTATAGAAATGGGCAAGACAATTAATTTTAATGAAAAATTAGAATGCAAAGGTTATTGGTGGTTACCTAATAATCCCAATGAGACTATTGCAGGTGTATTAACTTACATTCCTAATGAAAAAATATTATTAGAATTGATAGGAACCTTTGATTCTAAGAAAGACTTTATTGATACATTTTTTTCGTCAAAGTCTGAAGATATTATTCATGGATTAACCTCTAATTCAGAAGAAATTACATTAGTAAATTGTCATCCCTCTGGAAGTTTGAATTTTGGTTGTCCTTTCCCAATTATGAAATATAGTTGTCAATTCCTTATTATAGGAAAACATCTTGATGAGTTCAAACAAAAATGTTTTTATAAAGCATATATAACCATTCCAGAATTGAGTTATTGGTGTTCTCCATGTGCTTTAACAACAACAATATCTATTGATAAAGATGATAATGATATTTCAACAACAACAATATCATTTAAATCAAAAAGTGTACTTATTAATAGTGTGTCAATAGATGATAATACAACAATAAAGATAGAAGGAGGAGTAAATTATGTTGGTGATTATTTTTCACCTAATATAAGGCAACATACTTATATTAAGATATTGAAGCAGGATAATAGTTCTGTAGAAGATTTTTATGCCAATATCTTTATGTTTGAGCAATTTCTTTCATTAGCAACGTTACATACTGTAAACTGTTCCCAAATATTGCTATATGATAAAACAATAAATAATGAGAAAAGATTTTGTCATCCAATACAATTCCTCTATATTCAAGAAAAGATGGATATATCTACTGAAGTTAAAAGACATGAATTTTTGTTTGATTATAATCTAATTTCTGAGCAATATCCGAAAATAATTCATAAATGGTATAATGACAAAGAGGATATAGCACCAATAAGAGCACATCTTATTGATAGCATTCAAAATACAAAAATATTTTCAAGTATAGATTTCCTTATTGTAGTACAAGCTCTTGAGGGATTTTGTACTCGATTTAGAACAGAAGCAAGTCTTACAAAAATGCTTGAAGCAATTATATCCGAATTTTCAGATATTGATAAATTGAAGAATGATAATATAAAAATCAAACAAGTTGTAGATTCAAGGCATTACTACTCTCATTTTATGAATAAATCAAAGAAACCTAATACCCTTGATGGGTGGGAATTATATAATTTAACCTTTAATCTAAGAAAACTCTTAATTTGCTGTATTCTTAAATTTATAGGTTTCAATAATACACAAATAAATCAGATTTTAAATAATAGTCATAGTAATTTGTTGCATAAATGAAATAGAAGGTTGGTAAAAATAGTCAGAAAATAGAGCCTTTCCCATTATTTATTTTTGAATTATATATGTAATAGTATAACTGTTTTTACTGACCTAAAAGAATTATCCAAAATTATTTTTTTATTTTTTTCTCTTCTGGAGCCATGAGTGTTATGCACTCCAACCAATCACCTCCCCCATCACTCAAGGTGGGGATAGTCCCCTCTACAACAATAATAAATTTACAATTATGGAAAGAAACTTGAAGTTCTTAAAAACAATGAGTGTAGCTGAATTTAAAGCACAGCACAATGTGGAAAAGATTGAAGTGAAAAGAAATGAACACACTGGCAAATGTTTCTTTGTCTATGGCTTTGAAACTGGTGCTTGTTCAAGGAAGGTGGAGACTGGAGAGCTGACAATACCAGTCATTTCAGAAGTATGCTCTGCTGAAACTGGAGATATATTCCTTCTGTTACATCAGAAAGGAGAAGGAGGGGCTACTACATTGGCAACTCTATAGAAACTAATGAAAATGCTCCAGAAGGGCAGTTGGATTAATAGTCTGACTGCCTTTTTTGTTTTCTAAATAGTTATCATTAATAGAATATAGTCATGTTAAATTTAAGAGTATCATCAAAGAAGCAGGCTAAGATAAAGCTTGCTCTGCAAGGCTGTGCAGGCTCAGGAAAGACCTATTCAGCCTTATTATTAGCCTATGGTCTGACAAATAACTGGACCAAAATTGCCATTATTGACAGTGAAAATGGGAGTGCTGATTTGTATGCCAGTTTAGGCAACTACAATGTATTACCCCTTCAAGACAACTTCACACCTGAAACCTATATTGAAGCTATAAAGATATGTGAGGATGCTAAAATGGAGGTGATAATCATAGACAGCATTTCCCAATGCTGGGATTGCCTTCTGGAGTATCATGCTAACCTACAAGGCAATTCATTCACTAATTGGCAGAAGATTACACCAAGAATTAATGCCTTCATGCAGAAGATTCTACAATCTCCAAGCCATGTTATTTGTACCATGAGGTGCAAGCAGGATTATGTTCTTAGTGAAAAAAATGGCAAGATAATTCCTGAGAAAGTGGGCTTAAAGGCTGTCATGAGGGATGGAATAGACTATGAATTTACTATAGTCCTTGATATTAATATGAAGCATCAAGCCATTGCATCAAAGGATAGAACAAGTCTATTCATGGGTAAACCAGATTTTACTATTACACCCACTACTGGGCAAATAATACTGGATTGGTGTAATAATGGAGTAAACTTGGATATGATAAGGCAGAAAATAAATCAGGCTAAAACCATTGAAGAACTTACCTCCATTTATCACCAATACCCAGAATGGTATCAACAACTTACATCAGATTTCATGCAGAAGAAGATGCAGTTACAAGAAGAGAGCAATAAACCTATTATCAACTATAATCCTAATTTTATACATTATGGAAGCAATGCAGTTAATGCCAGTACACAGAACTAATATGTTGATGCAAACATTCAATCAACCAAAGTTTGAGATTGAAACCCCAGTTGAAACTATAGAGACTGAAATTATCAGCTCCAGAAGGGAAAACAAAAGATTACCTTTTATAGAAGCCAACACCAAAGAAGTCACTATACAGCATCTAAGGGAAGAATGTGTAGTGCCAGTATTCAGTAAGGATAATGAGATTACTATCAGTCACCCTTCATTTATTGAAACTGTTTGGGAAGCTGCCAATCAGATATTTCCCAATGAGAGGATTGAAGAACCTGCAATCAGAGTAAGCCATGTCATTAAAGGCAGAACACCCGAAGCTATTCATAAACCAGTGAAGGATTTACTTGAATCAGACAAGACTATTTACTATGAGAGGATGATGTTCTGTTTTGAAATTCCCACTATCCATGAAGATATAATGGGCAATAGATTGAATCTTACTATTGGTGGAGTAAGGGCATATAATCATGAGAATCTATATAGTAAGAAAGGTGCAGAAAAGTTCAAGGTATTCATTGGTTTTAAAAATTTGGTTTGCTGTAATATGTGTGTATCTACTGATGGTTACAAGTCAGAATTAAAGGTGATGAGCACTGCTGATTTATTTAGTTCAGTGATGAGGCTATTTCAAGAATACAATATAGCCAAGCACCTATACTACATGAGTGCTTATAAGGATAGTTATATGACTGAAAGCCAATTTGCACAGTTCTTGGGAAAGAGTAGATTATACCAATATCTCCCAATTGAACAGAAGAAAAGGCTTCCTCAAATGCTGATGACAGATACTCAGATAGGACTTGTAGCCAAATCATATTATAATGATGATAATTTTGCCCTTCCTGAGAATCAGAGTGCCATATCTATGTGGAATGTATATAATTTGCTCACTGGAGCCAATAAAAGCAGCTATATAGATAATTTCTTGGATAGGTCACTCAATGCCACACAGCTTACAGAAGGGCTAAATAAGGCTCTGTATGGAGAAAATGAATATTCATGGTTTATACAATAATCTTATATTTCCTATTTCCTTCTGGAGTATCTGCTCCCATTTATCCATTATGTTAGGAAATTCTGTAGTGTCGAAAAAACTTGTAATGTACCTTATAGGAATAAAAATAAAAATTCGACACTTTACACTTACTTGGTTATATTTATATAAGAAGTAAGTGAGCAAGGGGTATTTTTTATGGTGGCTGAATGGAGAACTGGAAAATAAGCTCCAGAAGGTAGTTTGGAAGAAAGATTGGATATGAAATGTCCTCCATCTTTTTCTTGTTATTCCTTCTGGAGTAGCTGGCTGTAGTTGGGTATTAAGGTATTTGAACTGGTTATAACATGGAGATAATGGTAAAAGGCATTTTAAATATCACTATTGGATTGATATTCATGTGTATAATGGCTAAAGAGAGATAAAGGTGAATAGCCTTTGTATTGTGTTTATTATTGTTGTAAGCCTCGGTTCCAGCATGGAATTGGGGCTTTTATTTTGAAAAGATATGAGAATCAGAGATATGTAATAGAATAAATGGTACATTTGCCACTGGTGGATATGGAGGTATATTATTACTTTTCCACTTCAAGAGCCTTAATGACAGATAAGAGAATAAGCTCATGCCTATGGTGCTAATATGGTCTGAAAACCTATTAAAAGTAGTCTTCGGATGATTGTTTATTTGTGGAAAATCCTAACTTTGCAACAGAAACAATCAAATGATTGCTAATGAAATAGAAGTTTAACAAGACATATTAGAAAAAGAAGTGTTTGCTTCTTACTTGTGAAGTCCTAAAATCACCACTTTGAAGACTAACAATCACAGCAGTAAGGGAGTGAATGCTCATACCATCAGGTGTGGGCTTTCCTTGTTTGTGATTGTAGGTGTTGTGGTGATACCTTGGACTCAGCAGGAAAGTACCACACTTGAGCCGATGATTATTTGTTATTGTGTTGAAAACCAAATATATTTATCGGGAACTATATAGTTATGATACCATATAGTTCCCGATAATTGTAAATGTTAGCCTATTTTTTTCTGTGCAACCTCTATCGCATTGTGTTTTAATTCGTCTTCATCCTCTACCGCATCTAATACTTTGTCTGCTAACCACAGAGTGAGAAGTTCATTCTTATCTACCTTGAAATATTCTGCCAATTGTATCACTTGTGTTCGTTTAGCTCGTCTGTCTCCGCGCTCTATTTTGCTGAACATCGGAGTATCTATCTCAAGCAGAGCAGCCAATTGTCTTTGCAGCACTCCATGCTGTTCTCTTAACTCTTTTATTCTTTCTCCTAATAACATACTTCTTCATTTTACGAATTTGACATGACTTAATCGGATTTCATTATCCGCTATAATATGACGGAATCCGTTATAATTTCCGCTATAATTGGGATAAACCGTCATAATCTTCCGTTATAACTATTCTTTCAAAAACCATGTTCGTCCTTTCGGATAAATAAGTTTATCGGTACTTAACGCACTAAGTATATCCCCTAATAGTCTCAATTGCTGTTCATGTGTCTTGACTTGCGGCATTACGTCTTTGACGTACTCATAAATGCTATCACGCTTGGCTCCATCTGTACCGGCATTCTTAAGATACTGCAAAATCATCTGTTTGATTTTTTCCTTATCAAGTCCTTTTTGCTTAGTGTAACCTTGCAGTTGTCGAGTAGCTTTTGCAATCCCTAAAGAGATTGTATAATTAGGGGCTTCGCCTTCAATAAGTCCTCTGTTCAATAAATCCTGTGCAATGTCCTCGTGAATGGTTCTGCCCTTTTGGATGGCATCTAATGATATGCAATCCCACAAGGTCAATGATTTGTTTGTTTTGAGCAAGTTGGTATACTGTTCATTTATCTCATTGCCATAAATGCGTACCGATACTTTTCTGTTTTTGGCGTCAATTTCATAATCAGGCATTGGGAAGTGACGACGCCACTGCTCATTGAACATCTTCTTTATACCTCTACTTACTGTATCTATCATATTGAAATCAACCATTGCCCTGCAAAGACATTCATTGCGGAAATATGCTTGAGGTTCTTCATTCGTTAAAGCATTCTCCAACGTGCCAGGAATGAAACTCCCTGCATTGGAGTAATAAAGGTAAGTTGGATTTTCCACGAAATTGATTCTCTGTTGCATCGTATAGTCTTGATGCGCAATGCAGTTATGAAGAGCTTCGCGGATGGTATAGTCATCGTATTGCTTCATAGTGTCAGGGAAGAGCGTGCCTCCCGGCATTTCACGCATTGTCAGATTTTCAATTTTTGACAAAATCTCATCTACGGTTAATATAAATGGCACGGTGAAGTGTTCGTAATCCACAACCTCCTGCTTTTCATCCCGTCTTGTCCAAGTCACTTGTGCAACCGCCGGACGTAACTTGAACGCAGATTCGTATTTACCTAGAAGAATGATTGCCGCACGAGTGATTCCTCCGTTCTTCATTATGCCGCACTTGCTCAAGAATGTTTCCACTGTCCATGCATTTACTTCGGCTTCAGGTATTCGACTGTGTACTTTCTTGAACATCATACGAGCTTTGGCTATAGCGACTTCATCAAGATCCTCAATCATTGCATCGGCTACAATTTGTGCCGACCAATCCGTCTCGCTGAAAATAGGTTCATCAAGAATTGCGCTCATACGTTCAGCAGTCATCTCTACGAGAGAATCCTCAATTCGCTGCCACGCCTTATTATGGGCAAACACAGGTCGCTTAGGTAGATGTTTAGGAATATGGATAACCCATACTTTACGGTTGGTATCATCTGTGACAAACTCATCTATATCTAGACCTTCTGTTGAAAGATTTACGCATCTTTCTGTCAGTCGCAGTATCGCCTTCTGCCTATCATAATTGTATGTGTCCGTTCCGACAATATCCAATGTTTTGTCGTGCACACCAATCACCAAGTGTCCACCTTCCATATTGGCAATGGCAGACACATACGAGATGACATCATCTTTTTCGTCCCCGCAGAATGAGTTCTTCAAATTCTTAAACTCCTTCCACTCGCAGTGTGCATTTTCCTGTGGATAGTTGCGAAGGAGATATTGTTGTATTTCTGACTCTTGCATAATTATCCAATTATACTTTCACTTTCATCATTATGTTTCTCAGCATTTCGGATGACGCATTCTTTACTTGTATTGGCATAGCAGTAGACACAGAAATGGCGACAAGTATTATACATTCCAATATCTTTACTCACCATACATCCGCAAACCTTGCGCTGACCGGAATCTTTTACATTTTTCGTCTTCTGCGGGATTGGCGGAAGTTCTCCAAACATATCTCTTTCCGGCCATTTCAATGTATGAAGATAATAAACTAATTCCTTGTCATCAGAGAATATGCCTTTCATGAGTTCTCCATCAATACAACGATTATGTTCTATGCCATAGGACTCTAAATCTATATCTTCAGCACAAGTTGCCATTTCAACATTCCATCCTTGTTCTTCCCAAATGAATCGGATTTTCTGAAGACCTTCAACAATTTCTATTCGCTGAGCATGGTTTGCTTCTGCATTTTCAACATCCTCTTTCGTAAAGAATGTGGTTTCTTTTACGAGATTATTTTGAACTTTTCGATATGCTTTTACATCTATAAAACTGAAAACCAGCTTATCAGTATATCCTTTCAGTTTATTGCCAACATTCCATATTCTTTTAAGCAATTCTCTTGGACTTATAGATAATGTGATTATAAGTGGATCAAATCTCCATATCACTCTCTCTTTACCTATCATTTGAGATAATTGCCTAAATGTTTCGACTCTTTCTTCAACAGATGCCACATTAGGTTCAAATCTTTCATTAACATAATCATTCAATGTAACTTGGAAATAATAGTGTATTCTCATTTCATCAAGGATATGCAAATAAGGTAGAATAGGTTTTGGATTCTTTGTCCAAAATACTATCACTTTGCAATTCTTGAAAGAGATATACATTTTTTGCTGGTTAAAAGGATTGTACCAAGCGCAATAACCTTTAGCCAAGCGATTGAAGAACCATTTGGCATAAAAAGCTGGTATATCTGTAGAACGACTTGCTGAAATGATAACAGGGGCAGTAGCTTCAACTTGCTCGCCAGCATCGTTCGTGATAAGTATCTTATCTGTTGGCATATCTATCGTATAATTCTTGTTTAAGTCTTTCTAACAAAGCCTTATTCTCCATTGTTGAAGGTATCCATGAAGGATTATTTCCTTTTGTAAATGTACATTTATTGATAAAATGCTTTATCGTATTATTATTTGTTCGAGGACTATCTTCCCGACCATAATAATAACCATTGGGAGCATAATCCTTCTGGAAAGAGATTATTTTTTTTGCTAAGACATCACGAACTTCTTTTGGAAGATAAGATCTAGACAATATGAAATTACTGGCATTGATATCATCAACAAAATTAGCTGAAGTCGCATTGACAGGACGGAGCTTACGTTGTCCTTCTGAAGCGCCAGAAATAGTAAATCTATTCTCTGTTACGGGAGTTTGCGTAGATAGCTTAGAAGTTGAAATGCCATTAGTCTTTATAAGGGCGGCAATTTTCTTGTATGCATTAGATGACTGATCTGGAAAGTAGTTATCAAGTATACATAAGAAAGCCTCGGGATCCTGTCGCTTTGCTTCTAATTTAATTGCAATATCAATTTTGTCTTTCTGAGCCTTCAGATCCTTCTGCCCGATTGTTTGATATATTTTTTCTTTGAATTCTTCTGGAGTATAATCTCCAATATCTCCCGCAAAATTTGCTTGAAGAAGATTCTTATATGCTTTTGTGCGTGTAAAATTAGGAATGTTTTCTAATATATACATGAAAGTTTTAGGACTTTGTACGGCATTTTCAAATTCAACATCCTTATTTACCACCCCAACAACTTTTGACTCTACATTATTTATATTCTCAATGATCTTTGATCCCAACTGACTTTCCACAATAACCGAAGCATTCGTGCTCGTTTTTGGCAAGACAGCATCTTTTATTTCTACTCCATTAAGCATTCGCCAAACATTACTTGCAAATGACTGATAATAATCCTTATTGCCATTAATCAGTATGGATGTAAAGGTCTTAGGCAGAGACGCAAAACCTCTTGTGGCACCATAAATGCCATAAGCTAATTTATAATTACAGAATCCCGTTTGTACAAGGTACTCTACCAAACGGTCAATGTTATCACCCTTTTGACAGAATGCAGCAAATGATGAAAGTACATCATTATCAATAGCAAATAGATCAAAGGCGGTGTTCTCCTGAAAATGATTAAGTAATGCTCCAACATAAGCAGATGCAGGATTTGAGTCCCATTTATCTCCAAGCATATTCTTTAGAATCATACCTCCATTATATGCTTGTGCCAAAGGCTCCTCTACACCATTCTTTTCCATTACAGATTTGTACTCTGCCTTAAATTGGGAGCAAATAAGTTCCCTGTAGAAAGAACTTTGGTAAGATGTGTCCAAAATATGCAAAGAAAGATCATCATCAACATTCAGCAATGACTCAATAGCATACTTCTCACGTTGAGCATTTTCTTTTGCTTCCAATTTACGAACAGCTCTATTCATACTGTCTGTGACACGAGTAAACGCCTCTGGGGAAGCATACTCTAAACAACTCCACAAATCGTTTGCATCATAAACTCTACGAAGATGAAGTTTGTTACAGAATGTGTCATAAACACCCCAATGTTGCAAAAGATTCTTGGCATCTTTTGCAGAAAGGCCTTGAGGATTGTCTGACAATTTTAACTCTAACAAATTTTTGTTCCAAATAGTATCTTCATCCATTGAGGAATAGATTTCGTTAAATTCTCTGATTCCATTCAAGATAGCATCGTCTTGTGCTTGAGTAGGTCTTTTATCAGGAGAATTTACAACAGCAGAAAGTGTGTTACGAAGTTTTCGCGATAAAGCTTTCAATCTGCCAATCTCGTTGCTGACCGAACTATTAGCACCTATTAGGTAGCAATAAATGAAACCTTTAATTTTGTCTAGCAGAACGTCTCTACCAACATCTATAGATTCATCCTTTATCTTGCAATTTGCATATGAAGAGTTCCATAAGAAATCATCTTTTTCAGATTGAGTGAATAGGTCTTTGGCAACACCCAAAAATGTTTTTTTCTCCTCTGGTTTAACATTGATATTGGCATCGTAAAGTTTATAGAACTTATTCTCAAGACTTTGTTCTGCCTTTACCAGGACTCCCTGACGCTCTTGATAACTATTGAAATAAATACGACAATGGAAAGGGTTGAGGTTAATGGTATGATAGCAGAGATAGGTATCTACTCCATCATGTTCCTTAGCCTTTTCAAAGAATCCTTCTTTATAATCTTCAGATTCTATCTCGATAACCATAGGATAGTTTTCAAGGTCATTTTCTTCAACTTTGAACCTTGGATATTTGCTATACAATAAAATTACTTGCTCCTTGTCGTTCGCGAAAACAGGATAGAAGCGTTTGTTACCAAAACCACGTCTTGCGTAAAATCCTAAGGGCGAAATTGACTCAGAAGACAATATATTATTGAAATTCAGAGTACAGGTTGGTATATATAATCTCATAATTATCCTTGTTTTTTAGGAGTTAATAAGCCTTATAATGTTAATTTTGAACCACTTGCAAGACTCGTATCATAAAGTGAAGTAGGAATATCATCAAAAAGACTGGAAAGATTGCCTGAGTGCATGATATACAAAGCACGATAGGTTCTCGTTACTGCCACATACAATGGATTCCGGTTATCATCATCCTCAACAGTACATTCGGGAATAAAAACGTGTTCAAATTGAAGCCCTTTTGAACTATGGTATGTCATCATCTTTGGATTGTCCGAAGAAAAATCCAGATCCATAAACGTTCCAAACTTAGCTTCAACGTTTACACCATGATTCTTGAAATATTCATATGCGTGTTCTACCTCATCATTGTGTCTAAACAGAATACCGACATCCTCCATATTTTTGTTTTGAATAAGCGAAATGATAGCGTCATACTGTTCTGTAATGTTATTGTATTTGATGATCTTTGGTTTTTCAACACCCTCTTCAGTGCAACGTTCTTCAAGTTCATCACTTTCCGAATTTAGATATTGAGCAAAACGAGCTATTTTTTTTGGTAATCGGTGATTGAACACAAGTTGTTCAACAGGGAACTTTGTAAAATACTGTATATCCTCCATTGAAACAGTTTGCTTATCTTTAATAAAAGTATAAAGTTGTTGAGCTGAATCGCCATACAACAATAATGCTTTCCTTGCTTTTGAACGGAATAGTTCAATATCCTCTTTCGAAAAATCTTGCGCTTCGTCCACAATGATGTAATCGGCACTTGGACATCCAGCTTTATTCTGCCAATGCCAATGATAGTCAACATTCCGTTGTGGAATGCCCACCTGTGAAATGCCATCAGCCATATATTGCATGAGTGCTTTAGTGAACACAATGTAAAGATAGGTGCCCTTGTGCTCATCCTGTATTTGTTTTGCCTTCCACAAGGCAAGAATGGACTTTCCGCTACCAGCACAACCCTTAACTATGTATGAATTGTCCGTCTTCTTGTTGATTACCTTTACTTGATAATCATCAAGTTCTGAGTCTTTAACGTAAAAACTTCTTTTAGCCATGATTAAATTTATAGATTTATGTTGAAACTATCAATTGTTATTTTATTGTTCTTAGATCGGCTGCAAATCGCCGAATCGTCATTTTGCTTATATTTAGTGGGGTGTATGACATGGGCAAAGTTTTCTATTTCTATCTCTTGCATGATAGTTGTTTTAAGAGGTTTCCTACATAGCACTCGATAACACACTCGGCTTTCGTCATTTGATTTATGGGAGTGACTTACGCTAAATGTTTGCTGCATAAAACAAAGGTCTCTACACTCGTAATAACAAGCGCATGACAACGGCAGAAGCGTCTCTATGGTTCTGCTTTCACGAACATAGTCATTTATTGAGCTATTCATTAACTGAGGATAGAAATATCCTGAATGTTCGTCTTTAGTTGTTACATCAAGCATTATCAGCAAACCGTTTTCATGAAGATAGGTCGCAAGCTTCTTTGCCATTATTGCGTATGCATTGATTGGTAGCACTTCTTTCGAAATCAACTCACAAACAATCTTATCACAAAGGATGAAATGAAAATTTTTCTCGCCGAATGCAAGATTTTCCACGTCTTCACCATTGTTTAACGTCTGGTTTAATATACTCAGTTCGACTTGTACTTTTTTATTTGGATTACTCTCTATCAAATCCTTGAGTATGACTAAAGCACCATCATTACCGTCTATTGCTGTGATGTTTATTTTTGCATGTGTTAAATGCTTTCCAATTGCTGTAATAAAGCCGAGAATTTCACCACCTGTACCGCAACCGCAATCCAATACGTTAATCTTATCCCGTTCCAACATTTCCTTCAGATGTTTATTTTGCATAAGATTATCAACAACACAAAACATCTCTGCATAACTGCGAGGAAAGTAAGTACCAAGATAGACTTTAAGTTCTTCTTCGTTGAGATCAAGATTATACTCATAACGTTCATGTTCTGGGGCATAAATAGCTCGGTGGTCGTTGAAGATCTTTTTGTCAAGCCAATGTGGCAGGATTGTCTTTGACTTCCGGAAAGAAACGTTCGAATTAGTATTTGATAGTTCTTTTGATTGATGCTCTTCGACAACACTAAACGAGCTGTCATCTTCAACTACAAGTTCCTTACCTTCTTCCCAAAAGATTGTAGAAGGCAAAACGGCTTTAACATCATGATTAGTGAATCTTGTTAGTTTTGAACAATATTCGTCTATGCCATCTGCACTTATTATCACAACATATTCTCGAGTTAATTTTATTCCGTATGCAGCAAAAGATGAAGATGCCCTTTTGCCATCAAGCACCATGACAGTAAAATTATCGAGCTTAAGCGATGATTTTATTACCTTTTTTACAAAATTCAAAAGTACTATACTATTTTCGTCTTCGATTACAAAAGATTCAAAGTTTGGCACGTCCTCTTTTTCCTTCTCTTCAGTGTGGGGCTCGTACTTCTTTATATCTTCGAACAACTCTATTTTCTCAATTGGCTCTACTGGTTTATCATAAGTAGCATTGCTGAATTCCGTCAGGTAGAAGGGATTTAGGTTGAGAGTTTCCGTAAGATTAACAATTCCGAGTGGATCAAGGTCGGTATGAGGACAAGTGATGTCATCCAACTTTTCAATGAAATGTTCACTATCAGTAATGTGAAGCCAAGACTTGTTGGTGGCACTTAAATTGTTTTCCAATTCAATAGGTTGATGAAATATAATAAGATGGGGGACATCCTTGATTTGATTCTTTTCAACCCCCAAGACTTTAAGTTCTTTCTTAACTATCGAATGGTTTATTCGTGCTTGTTGGAGGACTGTTTTTCTCGAGCCTCCCTTAATAATTTTACCATTGCATGTCCATTCTCCATTTTCATTGGCAACAACTTTACCCCCATAATTTTTGAATTCTATAGAAATAATAGCGTCTTTCTTTATAAAGAGAGCATCTAACTCGCATCCAATATTATAGTTGCCTGCGAACACACAGAATTCATTCGAATCCTCATAGTGAGCTTTAAGTCGCTCACAGAGAAACCGAAACTGCTCACGCTCTGCAGTTGTATCAAAATTTCCTACTCTGAATGCTAAAAGTCCACCCATTGCAAAAAAAATTATTTTTGTAAACTAAATAGTCATCATTTTTCGCTGACTTTTCCGGTGAAGAATTGTCAGTTTTTGACTACAAAAGTACATAAAATATTGAAAAGGCTTGCAAGCACGGATAAGAATCTACAATAAATATGTTTACTATCAATCAACTATCTTCGTTTTGCTGCGGTATGTCTCTTTGCTATGTTATCATTCCACGGTAATTCAGAAGAAGAGTCACCACCGCCGGTACCGACATGATTCTGTGCCGGGCCACCGACGGCAAGGGTGAAAGCTGCCCCCAATAGTTCCGCCTGCTTCCCGCTTACCTGTTCCTGCGGTTCGAAAACAGCATTGACAAACTCCTCGTCCGTGATCTGGCCGTTGAAATGCCTTTGTGCCACATCATAGTCTATCTGGAACTTGGTGTCCTCAAAAAGTTCCTCTCCGACCCGTGTCCAAATATGGAGCGACGGATTCCGGTAATTGGGAACATTGAGACGCACCAGTTCGGCACCGGACGAGAGGCTGTAACGCTGGGGGTTTGCCTTGCGGTCAAGTCGGTCTATCTGTTTCCGTTGCCTTTCTATGACGGCATCTTTCTCTTTTGACTGACGCTCGGCGGTTTCCGCCCTGCGGATGGCTGTCTCTATCTCTTTCTGGTAACCGTCCCGCAGTTTCCCTATTTCCAACTTATGCCGCTCCTGCAACCGCGCCTTTTCCGCCTGAAGCTCCTTGAGCCGCTTGTTGAGTCCGGCAATCTCTTCGTCCTTGTCCGAGAGTTCCTTTTTTGCTTTGGCAAGGTCGCCCTTGCCGAACCACGAGAGGATGGTGTTCCTGCCCTCCTGTGCCTTCTCCACATCTGCCTGCAACTTGGCAATGTCCTCCTCGTACCGGATTACCTGCTGCCTGTAATAATCCGAGTTGGCCTGATGCTTTGCCGTGGAACCGACGATACCCCGTTGCAGCCCGAATGGTTCCATGGCCGCTGCATAGCTGTTCTGGTATTCATGCAGTTTGGTGCGCCGCATCACATCGTCTGCAGACAGACGGGGACCGGATTTCGTTTCATACTTCCTCTCGCCCTCCCGCTTCCTGCGGACGCGCTCCCCGGCGACAATGGGAACGACGGTGGCGTGCAGGTGTGGCGTTTTCTCGTCCATGTGCAGCACGCACGATACAAGGTTCTCGTTTCCAAAAGTCTCCCTTAGCCATTTGAGGTTGGCATCAATCCAACTGTCCAGCCTGCCGCCATTGGCAATCTCCATCATCTGTTCATGTGTTCCGGTCAGGATGACACGGATGGCTTTTGTCTGGTTCTTGCCGACCTTGCGGCGCAACCCGGCGGTGTCGATGCGGTGCTGTATCGCCTCGGTGCGGTTGGACACTCCTTCCGGAAACCTGACCAGCTCCCGGTTGAGATGCGTCCTGCCTGCATCTGCATTGTCCGGGACATATTTCTTCCCCTTGGCATCTTTCCTTTCTATATGGCATGACATTCCGCTGTCATTGCCGCTGCCACGCTGCAGGTGACAGACCGCGTATTGTGTATTACTCATATCCTTTCGTTTTATGATTGTTGTTTCTGTTGTAAAATCCCGTCCTATTGTCGGAGGCATATACCTGGCTTCTGAACAACATCTTTCGGCCTATGGGCTTTTTGATTGCCGGACGCGGAGCAGAGGCGGTGAAAATGCCCTAATAGGCTACGGGATTTTACAACCCCTTTTTCATAGGACAGCGAGCTGTCCGCTGCTTTCACGTCATTCCGCCCTCCCAGCATCCACCAGTTCAAGTCCGAAGGTATCGATGAAGGTCTGCAACACGGGATTGCGTTCTATCATTCTCGCAAGGATCATCTGCGGCGTGTCCTCCATCAGCAGGAAGTCGGCTATGTCCAGTCCCTGACTGCGCTGTCCGTCGGTCGCAATCTTCTCCAACAGGTCGGAGCAGGTGGCACGCCTGCAGACGGATCCCAGCATCGGCAGCCGTTGCCTCCATTCCTCTGTCGCCTTAAGGTCGGGAAAGAGGATGACCTCCCGACCGCCCAATACCTGCATGGCCTCGCTGTTGAAGCACCCGTGCATTCCTCCGGTGGCAAGCCAGATGAAGTCAGGTATGAAATGGGCAGCTACCAGTGCCGTCTTCTCGCTCTCGACAATGGCTACAGGCTTGGAGGATATGGTGGAGGAAGTGTCCGACAGCAGGTGCTCTCCGAACAGGCATTGCTTCATGCGGAAGTCCTGCACCTTCCTTACCGAATGCACCCAGCTGACTTGGTTAAAAGGTTCCTTGACCCGGTGCCCGGTCTCTGCATTGTAGCCCATAATCTTGCCGGCACGCACATTGCCGTTCCGGTCTATCTGCCAGAATACGGTGGCTCCGCCCCACATCCTTGACGTGCCTACCCTGTAAAGGCGGAACAGCCTGCCGGTGTCCTCCTTGCCCGCCACTTTGGAGAAGTACCGGTACAAAGGGTTGATGTCGTATCTGCGCATGGACTGCTCCACCCAATCAGAGGGAAGAAAGGATATTTTTGGCTCCTGTTCCGGTACTGTCCTCACTGCCGACCTTGCCCGGCCATCCCTTTCGTGTCCGTCCAACCTCTCTTTGACGGTAGGATTGTCCCGGAAATATTCTTTGGGCGTATAGTGGTAGCCGCAACTGTTGATGTGGTCGCACTTGCCCACATTGCCGGGGAAGGAAATCTCTCCCGCCTCGTCGATATAACGGGTGAAGCAGGCTTTCCTGCCGCACTCCGGACAGACGGTCTTGCTGCCCAGACGGTATTTCTGTAGATGGAATCTGTATCCGTTCATGATGTTCTTTTTGTGGATTCCTGCAAATGAAAACCTCTATTTGCAGTTGCAGTTCTTGCAGTCTTGCAGGAATTTTCCTTTTCCGGCACCCAGAAACTGCAAGACTGCAAAGACTGCAGGCTGCAACAGGGCTTCATCCGTTGCAGTCCAGGGTTGATAATTCATTGCCGCTCTCATCAGATTCGCCAGATTTATCATATATAATTTTCTCGTAATGCCCGGTCTTGGCTTTCCTCAGCAGCCTGCTCCGGCACAGCTCCTTGAGGTAGTTCATCACCGTGCGCTCGCTGACATTCTGCAGTTCCTTTCCAATGGCGATGGCCGTCTTCGTATCGAATGTATCCGGCAGCAATGACAGCAGTACCTTGGGCGGTTCCTCGCACATGTCCTCCGCCACGAAGGAGCGGATGCGGCGGTATGAGTCCTCGAAATAGCCGTTCAGCCGGATGGCGGCCTTTACCGATGCCGTGTCCACAGACTGCAGGTTGCCCTCGCCGGATGCATACCGCAGCACCTGCATGAGCAGAGCCAGCCGTGCCACCTGCGCCGGGTGCTTCATCTCACGGCTGTCCACCTCGGCATCGTCCTCTATCAGGTTGATGCGTTCCACCTTCCTGTTCCACCATGAGTAGAAATACTCTTTAGCCTCCCTGTCCATGGACAGCACATGGGGCATCCTTTCTTCCTCCCCGATGTCATAGTCAAGGGCAAGAACCTTTGAAAGTATCTGCTCCCATCGTGCCGCCGGCAGAGCCGCCCTGTCCACTCCGCCATCATCCCAATCAGTCCATTTCGACATTTTCCAAGACTTGGGCAGCACGAACAGGAAGCGGTCGAGCAGTCCGTTATCCTCGAAACCTTTCGTCAGCAGTTCATGTACACGCTTGGTTTGAGTAGTTCCGACGATATTGATGCACGGCTGTTCTATGTGGATCGGTATTGTACTGCTCACCCTTGTCACGTCCAGCGCCCCGCCGCTCCATGCCGTGAGCAGCTGCTCGATGAGCTGTCCGTTGGTGTAGCGGTTGGCGGAGTTGAACATGCCCATGATCTCGTCCACCAGGATGGCCACGCTGCGGGGATTGTTGTTGTGTGTCAGCAGGAGCGATTCGGGGGTGAAGTCGGACACGACGGTACGCCGCAGCACGGGCTTCTTCCCGTTTTCCCCGGCGGCTTTCCATACCTCCAGTTCCGTCTCATACGCCTTGAACAGGGCATAGTCGTGTTTCCGTATGGGACGGTATGCCGCCTCCAGCGGCGGTGTCTTGCCCAGTCCCGGCCTGCCCACGAGGATGATGTAAAGGGCGGCGTTGCTTTGCCACTCGCCCTTGATGCGGATACGGTAGGTGCCGCCCAATGCCGCTGACACAGCCGACAGCATGGCCGTCGCTATGAACTCGGCCTTGTAGTTCTCGTACCGGGCCATGTCAAGGATGACGGACTGCATCGTCTGCGGGAAAACTTCCAACGGGAAATCGGTATCATTGATATGTTCCGCCTCCATGCGGATCCGGTTGCACAGTTCGAGCCGGATGTTTGTCATGTCAGCCATTTTTCTTCTTGCAATAGGATGTCACACTCTCGGATTTCCCTCCCGTCTGTATGCGGCGTATGTCGGACTTGGCATACATGTTCTTGTTGCCTACCTTGACAGGGACGAGGTAGCCGCGCTTCGCCCAAAGGTTGAGCGTGCCGTCGCACACGTTGAGCAGTTCACGGACCTGTTTCGTGTTGAGCCACGTCTCTTCCGCCGCACGCTGCATCTCCGCATCCAGCTCTTCCTGCCGGGCCGCTATCGTGCGCTGCACGATGGATTCGGCAAACATCTTAAGGTCGGTGGGCGTGACTTCCAGCTTCACGTTCGCGCCCTGTTCGACCAGACTTTCTATGGTTATCATAAATATCGGTTTTTGAATTTTGTGATGACCATCTTCAAAAATTCCCTGATGCCCCGCTTCCGATGGCTTATAAAAGAGAAGCACCGCCGACCTTCGGGAAAAGGTTGACGGTGCAAAAGTATATGCGAATTGAAACGGATTGATATATAATGCCTTGTCTTGAATTGTCATGACCATTCAAGTCTGCATGACCATGTAAAACGGCTTATTTTGCCTTATCCGGCGATAGTCCCTGCTTCATCATTAGCGATAATTTCATTGATTTCCTGCGCCAGTGACCGGAACAGTTCCCGGTTCTCGTCGCTCTCGATAAGAAATGCCATCTGGTCTTTCCCGTCCTTGATGACATGCTTTGCCGTCTTCAGGAAGCCGACCGCCTGGCGTATGGCGCTCTCGCTTTTCAGGGAGGGAAGGTCGGGAAACTGCAACGACATGCCCACGCTGTACTCCTTCGCGGCGTGCATCCCGGCCACCAGCTGCAGGTCTTTCAGCACATAGAACGGGAGTGCCTGATGGACTGCGCTCGTGTTGATGGACACGAAACAGCGGATACATTGCATGACAGCCTCCTTCTTTTCGCATTTGAGATAATCCGCGAGAGGCCGTTCCTGTATCTTCTTCTTTCCTGCTGTCCGCTGTGTCTGCGGTGCCGTGCCGTTGCCGGAGTCTGCCGCTTCTGTCGAGTTATTTCCGGTATCGGCATCACTATCACCCATCCCGTCCTTTACGGACTGCAATGCCCATTCTCCGATGCTGCCTTTCTCGATTGCGCCTTTCATGGCGAAATGTTTGTCCCAGTCCTCCTTTGTGCGGAAGCCGTTCTTTATGGACACTTCGATAATCTGGCGAACGACAATGGAACAGCCCATCCGCTCGGCATTCCCCGCCTTGGGATGTCCCGCCTGCCTGCTAACCATGTCCACCATTGCCTCGAAACTCTTGCCGTAATACAGCCAGCTCAATACAAGTGGAGCAGATAGAGTGACATGCCCGGACATGTCTCTAAAAAAGGACTTGACCTTGCCCCAGAAGGAAGACGGAGGAGTGGTTGCATCCTCTTCCCTTTGTTTCCTGTACAGCTCCACGATCTGCCCCGGTACAGCGTTATCCTTGAAATGCAGGCCGATGTTCCTGAAAGCGTCCGTGCTGTCGTCGCACCATGACATCTGCCATTCCTTTTTGATTCCGGGCAGCTGTTTGAATATGGCACGGCATACGGCGAGGTACTGCATCTCGTTACCGTCCGCCATCATTTTCGCAAAGCGGCGGTATTCCTCCCTGTGCGTGTCCTTCCACTGGAAGATGTCCGCCTTGAACTGTTCGTATGTCTGTTTCTGCCCGTCCATATTCATATTGTATTATTACAGGTTGATATAAAAGGATAAGTGGAAAAGAGAGACTGTCAGTCCAGAAGGTTTACCAGCTCCTTCTTCATCTCGTCGTCAATCTTGCGGTACCGCGCGAAAGCCCGGCTGCCCTCCGAATGTCCCGACATGGAGGCAATCAGGTTCGGGTCCTTGACCTGTCTGTATAGATTGCCAATGAAGGTCTTGCGTGCCGTATGGGTAGATGCGACCTCGTATAAAGGTCTTGCCACATCCTCCCTTGTCTTGGGGTCGAGGACTATGACCTTTCGGTCGATGCCCACGTACTTGAGTATCTCCTTTATCTTCTTGTTGTAGCCAAAATGCGAGAACCGGGGGAGCAGAGCGTTCTCCAGATCCTTGTAGCGTTCCAGTATGTCCCGTGCCTTTTGGTTGAGCGGCACACGCACTGTATTGGCATGTTCCATCTTCGTCTTCTGCGGGATATACTCCACGAAGCCGTCCACGATGTTGGCCTTGGTCAGCCTGTTCAGGTCGCTCACGCGGCATCCTATCAGGCACTGGAACATGAAGATGTCGCGATAGACCGGGTAGGTCGGTCCCATGCCGCTCAGGTCGGCATAGTACACCTTGTCCCGCTCTTCGAGGGTCAGGTAAAAGGGGTCACCGTACATCGGACGGGCAATCTGGTACTGGTCGAAAGGGTTGTTCCTTGTCAGCCCGCGCTTGATGCACCACTTGACAACGGTGCGGATGCGGTAGAGCGATCCAGACATGCTGTTCTCGGAACGCCTCTGCCCCACATCGCGAAGTTTCTCGTTCCGATAGAATACGGGATACATGGCCACATATTTGTGTTCCTCCTGCATCCACAGCTTGAAGTCCCGGATGTCGTCAGCCGTTACTTCTTCAATGAAGCGGCGCGCATCTTCAGACAAATCTTCGTAGGCTTGATTGAGCGGTATGTTGTTTAGCCGGCAGGCGTTGAGCATCTCTTCCTTGCATTCGCGGAAGGTCGGCGTGGAAAAGGGCTTGACGGCGTCTTCGAGTAAGCTCTTGGTGCGGTCTGGGATGACGAGATTCAGGTCGGTGGTGATCACTCGGCCGAATCCGCGGCAAACGGGACAGGCCCCGACGGGGGAATTGAAACTGAAATCCGAAGGGCGGGGGGCATGGAATTTTTCACCGCATTCCGGGCAGATGCGTCCGCGACGCCAGCGTCCAACAGGCGTCCAGGATCCTTCTTTTTCAACCCAAAAAATGACTTCGCCCGCTCCCTTCTCCAGAGCGGTTTCAAGCGCTTCCATGGCCCGCGCTCGTTCGACAGTGCTCGGGCGGAAGCGATCGGTGGCAACGGTAAGCGTTACCGCGTCCGGGGTTTCTTTTTGTGTGAGGATGCGTGTGAAACCCTGCGCAGAAAGGGCGGCGAGGGCTTCCTCGAGCGGCATGGAGTGCGGTACGCGGCGTTCAAAAGCTACCGCGGCTTTGGCTTCCAAAAGCCCCTCGGCGTTTATTCGGTTCCTAAAATCTTCCCAAATTTTCGCCGGTGTGAAATTCGCAACATGTGCACCGTCGTGAGGGCAATAAACCTCTGCCTTTTGGGCAAACAGAAGCTTCAAGCGATCATTGATCTCTGTCATCGTGCCAACGGTCGAGCGTGATGTGCGGATAACAGCGTTTTGATCAATAGCGATAGCGGGCGGGACACCATCTATGGCATCGACTTTCGGCCGGTCCATGCGGTCGAGGAATTGTCGGGCGTAGGGGCTGAAAGTTTCAACGTAGCGTCTTTGTCCTTCTGCATAAAGCGTGTCAAAGACAAGCGATGATTTCCCGGAGCCCGAGAGACCGGTGACTACCGTGAAGCTGCCGATAGGAATATCGAGATTGAGGTGCTTGAGGTTGTTTTGCGCGGCGCCGCGAATACGGATGGCCGGTGCGGCATCGGCTGCTGCTGCGGTTGTCGGCGGGACGGCTGGTTTTTGGGTCTGCTGCGGCATGATTCCTTCATCTGTCTGCGCATCAATATGCAGTGACAAGCGTAGCGAATCCGCCAGCTCTCTGTGCGAGAGGTCGTGGAGGGGCTGTTAATAGATGTATGAAACAAATTGTAAATTTATGCATTATTTTTCTTGCTAAAAATAGATTCCATCGGCATAATCTCTTTTCTCAATTCAGGGGGG
>ENA-OPSK01000925-OPSK01000925.1-human-gut-metagenome-genome-assembly--contig:-NODE-925-length-24576-cov-5.063537_pt1 | contig 24576 bp, 28 predicted proteins | sample MGYA00241807_ERZ501905 | MGnify/ENA primary metagenome ERZ501905 (study PRJEB25962, sample SAMEA2042111) | human gut metagenome | biome: human gut; feature: human-associated habitat; material: faeces...
ACCCTGTCGAATGGACTAATTGACTTCATTGTAGGTATGGGCTGATAAGAATCAGCTTCCCAGGGAGGAATACATTATTTGTCCTATCCTATGGGATGATACCTTATGTTTTATCTGGTGTCTATCAGGAACCGTCAGACATGATCATAATTATGGATAACATCTGATGAAGGAAGAACACCTTCTTCTGTTATCTGATATAGAAACTTATTAATCAAGTAGTCATTCTTGACTACATCATTATTATACTAGGAGGAAGTTACATGAAGAAACAGATTGTATTTCTGATGACAGATACAACAAGAAAAGATATGGTTGGTTGTTACGGGAATCCCAAAATGAAGACACCAAATCTTGACAGACTTGCAGAAGAGGGAATTCGTTATGAGAATGCATATACCTGCCAGCCAGTTTGTGGACCGGCAAGAAGTGCAATTTTTACAGGAACATTTCCGCATAGTAATGGCATGGTAACCAATAGTATTGCAATGGGAGATAATGTAAAAACGGTTGGACAGAGATTGAGTGATAATGGCATTGAGTGTGGTTATATTGGAAAATGGCACTTGGATGGATCTGATTATTTTGGAACCGGAGAATGTCCGGAAGGATGGAATCCAGATTACTGGTACGATATGAAATGTTATCTGGAGGAATTAAGTGATGAAGACAAGGTGAAATCTAGAGATCCAAAGGAGTCTTATAAGGAAGATTTTTCAGAAACATTCACCTATGCACACAGATGTTCAGATCGTGCAATCAAATATCTGGAAGAGCATAGTAATCAGGACTTCTTTTTGACAGTATCTTATGATGAACCACATGGACCATCTCTTTGTCCGAAACCGTTCAATTATATGTATGATGGATTCAAGTTTGACAGCTGTCCGAACTTTGAGGATGATTTGTCACAGAAACCATTTATGCAGAGACTTTGGGCAGGAAAAAATCTGCATGCTACAGAGGAAGAAATTAATAAGCCATCAGATGGGTTATCCTTGTTCTTAGGATGCAATTCTTTTGCGGATTATGAAATCGGACGTGTACTTGATAAAATTCGTGAAGTTGCTCCGGAGGCGATGGTCATTTTCACATCAGATCACGGAGATATGCTTGGAGCACATCGTTTGTTCTCCAAAAATGCTGCAGCATACAAGGAAGTGGCAAACATCCCATTGATCATAAAGGGTGGGGTGAAAGGACATGTGGAAAAGAGTGTTGCCTCCCACATTGATATTGTTCCAACAATTATGGACTATTTTGGCTTGAAGATTCCAAAACTTCTGGAAGGCAAGAGCATGCTTCCGGAAATCTACGATCCGGAAAAGAAGACAAATGATGTGGTGTTTACGGAATTCACGAGATATGAAATAGATCATGATGGGTTCGGTGGTCTGCAGATTATGAGAGCTGTAATGTCAGAACGTTATAAACTGGTCATTCACCTGCTGGATACGGACGAATTCTATGATCTGCAGAATGATCCATATGAAATGAATAATCTGATCAATGATGAAACGTATGCCGATATCCGCAATAAAATGCATGACAAATTGATTGAGCACATGAATCAGACAAGAGATTTGTATCGAGGATATCAGTGGCACATGCGTCCATGGAGAAAGGACTTTGTTCCGAACTGGGAGAATGAGGGATATACAAGACAACGTGAGAATGAAGAGTATGAACCAAGACAGCTCGATTATGATACAGGTCTTCCAATGGAAACAGCAGTAAGAAAGAAGAATTAGATATCGGAGAGGAGAGAATACGATGGAGGAAAAGAACTATTTAAAATGGTATAACAAAGTAGGATATGGATCTGGAGATATTGCCGGAAATGTTGTGTTTGCATTCCTGTCCTCTTTCATCATGATTTATTTGACGAATACAGTAGGGTTAAATGCAGGTGTGATTGGATCATTGATTGCAGTCTCAAAGATTCTGGATGGAGTTTCCGATGTTTTCTTTGGATCCATGATTGATAAGACACACAGTAAAATGGGAAAAGCAAGACCTTGGATGCTGTGGGCATATATTGGATGTGCGATTACTTTAGTTGCAGCTTTCGCTGTTCCGACTGATATGGGTAAAACTTCCCAGTATATCTGGTTCTTTATTACTTATACATTACTTAACGCGGGATTTTATACGGCAAACAACATTGCCTATTCCACTCTGACAGCATTGGTTACAAAGAATGCAAAAGAGCGTGTTCAGATGGGATCCATTCGTTTTATGTTTGCATTTGGAACCAGTCTTCTGATTCAGACAATTACCATTGGTGCGGTTGCAAAACTGGGTGGCGGAGCAGCCGGATGGAGAACAATTGCAATCATTTATGCGGTTATCGGTATTATTTCCAACACGGTTGCAGTACTTTCCGTAAAGGAACTTCCACCGGAAGAACTTGCTCCGCAGGATGAAAAGAAAAAAGAAGAAAAATATAGCCTGATTGAAGCTGGAAAGATGCTTCTTCACAATAAATACTATATTGTAATTCTTATCATTGATGTTCTTCGTCAGACATATTCTGCAATCATTAACATGGGAATCTATTTCATGACTTATGTACTTGGAAAAGCAGAACTTTTGGGAACATTCTCCGGGGCAATTAATCTGGCGTTGATCATTGGATTGGCTTTCCTGCCAGCACTGGTTGCAAAACATAAAGGTTACTACAAATTAAACTTCTCTGGATATGTGATTTCAGCACTTGGACGAGGTGTTGTCGTAGTAGCTGGATATATTGGTAGTGTGCCACTTATGTTAGTTGGTACAGCAATCGGAGCAATCGGTATGAGTCCATGGCAGGGAAATCTGAATGCATTGGTAGCAGAATGTTCCGAGCATACGTTCTTGAAATATGGAAAGAGAATTGATGGAACAATGTACTCATGTACATCCATGGGGCTGAAGCTTGGTGGTGGTCTTGGAGCAGCAATCGTTGGATGGCTGCTTGACCTTGGTGGATTTGACGGACAACTTGCAGTTCAGTCACAGTCTTGTATAGATATGCTTCATTTCATGTATCTGTGGCTGCCGATGATTATTAACATCATTATTGTTGTTTTATTGACGCAGTTGAATGTGGAAAAAGCAAATGAGAAACTAAGAGCAGAAAAAGGAATTATTAAAAAATAGTTGAAAAGGTATTACAGCAATTAAGTAGTCAGGTTCTTACCGCTTAATTGCTGTAAAGTTGTATTTGACAGAGTTGAGAAAAACGATATTTAGGAGGCAGTTAAAAAATACGAGTTAGAGAACGGTGCTAGATATGCATACGTTCCAAGTATGATAAAGGTTTGCATTAGAGTGTGGTGGTTCTTAATGTAAATCAAGGTCAATGACCATGAGATATATGGGTACAGTTGGGTATAAATTTACAGTGATCCCGTTTGAGACACCCCGAATGTTCGGGTCTATATAGATTTTTTCAGAATTTATAAGTTTTTAATATTTTGGATACAAAAAAACATTTAGTCTAAAATGATTAGATGTTTACCGCAAAAGATACTTTATGAACGCTCATCGGATTTATTGATGTAAGTTATTACTACTATACGATTCATATTTCATACGATATAATTAAGCCAGTGTAATTTACTAAAATAATAATTTTAAAAGGGGAATTACTATGCCTGCAATCAGTGTACTAATGAAACCATCTTCCAGTATGTGCAATATGTCCTGTGACTATTGTTTTTACTGTGATGAAGCCCAAAAACGTTCGCAAGAATCCTATGGATTTATGAGTGAGCAAACTTTAAAAAATGTAATCCGAAAGACCATGCTCCGTGCCGAAGGAATGATTAGTTATACTTTTCAGGGTGGGGAACCTACGCTGCGGGGAATTGAATTTTTCCAAAAGGCCGTAGCTTACCAGAAGCAATACAACAAAAACCATGTGCAAGTGCACAATTCATTACAAACCAATGGATTGGCAGTCAATGAAGAATGGTGTGAGTTTTTCAAAGAGAATAATTTCTTAATTGGATTATCTGTTGATGGAACAGAAGAAACACATAATTCATTACGACATACAAAATCAGGAGAAGATACATTTTCTAGAATTTATGAATCTGCAAAATTGATGGATAAATATCAGGTTGAGTATAATATACTAACTGTTGTAACGAAAAATATTGCAGAAAATATCAAGGATATCTATGCGTCATATAAGAAGCGTGGCTGGAACTACCAGCAGTATATCGCCTGTCTTGATCCTTTAGGCGAAGCTCACGGTCAGACTCCATTTTCACTTTCACCCGAAGTATATGGACAATTTCTGATTAACTTATTCGATCTTTGGTATGAAGATTTCAAACGAGGAACACAACCATATATTCGCCAGTTTGAGAACTATGTCGGACTTGCTATCGGCTACACTGCAGAATCATGCGATCAGCGCGGTAGCTGTGGGATTCAGAATGTTGTAGAAGCTGATGGGAGTGTATATCCATGTGATTTTTATATGCTAGACGAATATAGATTAGGGAATTTTAACCAACACTGTTTAGATGTAATTAATGCTAAACGACGAGAAATCGGTTTTGTGGAACGTTCATTAAAGTTGGACGATAGCTGTAATGCCTGTAAATATTATCAACTGTGCCGTGGCGGTTGCCAACGAAATCGAGACTTTAACGATAACACTGGACTCTACCAGAACTATTTCTGCAGGGGATACCAAATGTTCTTTGAAAAATGTTCTGACAGAATTATTGAAATTGGAAGAATCGTTCTAAATCGATAATACCAATACTTATTAAACAGGGAAGCAGCCTTAAGGAACTTTTTAGGCTGCTTCATTTTAAAAACTGCTTTAACCAATGAATCTATAGATATTGTAAATATTTATAAAGATGATTATTATCATCAATCCAAGAAAGAGTTTATCCACTGTCATTTCAGATATTTTTTTATTCACTGCACGTCCTACAATTCCACCGCATATTCCCCCTATAACCATTAAAATCAAAAGTAACATTGAAAAGTCGGGAACACTTTTTGTTAAGATTGAAGAAATTAAACTTGCAATCTGAGAGAAGAAGATGATATAAAGTGAATTCTCCGCTGCAGTCTTCGTAGTCATCGAAAAAAAATAAAACAGAACGAACAAATTAATTGGTCCACCGCCTATTCCGAGAAACGATGAAAGAATCCCGAGGAAGATGCCTATTAGAATACATATTACGGGAGATGTTATTTGCAAGGTCTTGATTTTTGATTTGTGCACTGTATAAAAAAATGTTCCAATTGTTACAATGAGCAGACAAGTGGATTGAACAGCCCCCACTTTATCTATATCTGAACTAAGAGATAATATAAAAGAAAACAGCCATTTTCCTAAAAGTCCTCCTGCAGCCGCTCCCAGTGCAAGCGGAAAACCCGTTTTTTGTTCAATATGAGATTTCCTACTTTGTTTGCTTTTAAAAACAGAATATGTAGTCATTGAAAGTACCGTACATCCAGAAAGAAAGCTAATGGTTGCCACATCAAGAACGTGAAATGCATCCAGGACAGGTTTGATAATCACGCCTCCTCCTATTCCGCAAATCGCGCCAATAACAGACGAAAAAAAACAAATGAAAAAGAAAATAGTAAATAACATAAAAGCACCTCATCTATAAAATATTTAAAACCAATTATATTTTAAGATTTTGGTAGCCATTTAAAAATCATTATGATATTATGTAATATATAAAATTTTCATTATGTATTTAGCATACTGAATATTGATTGCACTACAAAAGATGTGTTGAGAAACAAGACCATATTAGGAGGGCTGCGTAAATGACACTGAGACATTTTCATATATTTTCGACGGTTTGCAAAAAAGAAAGTATCACGAAAGCTGCTGAAGAATTGAACATGGCGCAACCAGCAGTGAGTTTTGCAATCCGAGAATTGGAAAGCTATTATGGTACAAAATTGTTCGAACGAATGAATCGACGACTCTATATCACTGATGCCGGAAAACAACTTTTGGTCTATGCCGATTCAGTCCTTGCACAATGCAATGAAGCAAAAGACGTTTTAAGTGACATTAATGCAATGACCCAAATACGTTTGGGTGCAAATGTTTCCGTTGGAAATAGTTGGCTTCAAAATTGTATCGATGGATTTGAAAAGATTCATCCGGAGATTCCTATTTATACATCGGTTCAAAACTCTAGCCAGCTCGAAAAACAGCTTTTATACAATAATCTTGATTTTGCGTTCATGGATGAACCAAAAGAAGAAAAGCACTTCATTTGTAAACTGATTTGCAAAGACGAGATGGCTCTTGCATGTGCATCCGAGTACCCATTATCGTCTGTGATCAAATTAGATGACTTGTACCAAGTTCCTCTGCTGATTCGAGAAACAGGAAGCGGTTCTCGGAAGCCGCTGGAGCAGATCATGAATTACCATGCAAATTACCATCCCAATATCGTAATGGAAAGTATCAGCACAATGAGTTTGATTGAAGCTTGCAAAAGCGGTCGCGGAGTCTTAATCCTCCCAAAATCTGTTTTATTGCCATTTTTTGAGAACAACATTCTAAAAGAAGTTCACATAAACGATCAAACCTTTGAAAGAAACTATTTTCTTGTATATCACAAAAGTAAATTTTTAACCAGGAGTATGCAATCGTTTAGAGAATATATAGATACTGAATATTCCTGCTCTTTCCAATAATATTTACAATATAAATACAACCTTTGTACTCAAAAAACAGGCAAAATCCAATCCACTTGAATTTTACCTGTCTATCATCAAAACTTATTTATGCATTTTTGTGCAGCCAGCGATTTGTTGTGGTCAAGCATTTTTGGGCTCTTTCCAATGTTAGTTGACTTTTCGCTTTAATTCAAGTTGTAACAGTTTGGCTTTCAGTAGTTCAAAACTGTTACGGACATACATAATCCTTTTCACTACCTTGAGTTTATTCACACTCCCCTCCGCAAGCCCATTATTATACCCCATCTTAATTGCATTTTTTACTGCTTGTATATCCCGCTTCAGCCCATTCATAAAACTGGTGATTTCTTCTATATCCAGTAACGCACATTCTTCCATCCATTTTTCCAATTCCTTCGGTTTTGGGGAAAACAAGATTTCCTTGAAATTTTTCCCAACATCATACAGTCTCCCAATTATTGGATATTGTTCGATAACTTTATCCAGTTGCTCCTGACTGAATTTTTTTATCTCGTCAATCGGCTTATACAGCAGTTTTATCAGCCAGCGTCGCTCCAATTTTTTACTGGAAGTTCCCCCTGCTTCTCTTATTAGCTTTCTTTCCCTTGTTGCATACATCCGAATTGTGGATTCCGCACCTGTATAACCTATTTCACGGATATATATATTGATCTGACGAAATGTCTTTCCTTCTGATAGCAGCCGTTTGATATCTTCTCCATAGGGTTTGATCTTACTTGGGGCTGTTGTATTATACTTTCCACTTGTTGGTAAGTAGGTAATCATCCGTATCTGTTTTGCACTACATTTTTCTGATACAATCACCTCAGAATAAGAAAGGAACTGTATCATTATGAAAAAAGAGGAAAAACTTGCATTGTGGTCTGGACGGATTCATGCTTTTCAAGCAATATGTATCTTGTAAAACATGGTGCCTGGAAAACCAAATTCCTGCGTCTACAATGGGATACTGGATGCGTAGATTGCGAAATACGGAGAATCCTTGTGAAACAGATATGATTTTCGCTAAGATGCCAACAGAACAAGAAATTTCCGCAAAGGAAACTGCTAATAGTTTGTCACCAATTCATATTTTTATAGCCGATAGTACTCGTATTGAAGTGATGCCGGATTGCTCACCAGAGCTGTTTCATCTTCTCATCAAAGGTCTGAAAGACCATGCTTGATTTGGCAGGCGGTACAACGGTTTATCTTGCCTGTGGAGTAACTGATCTGAGAAAAAGTTATAATGGCTTGGCGGCAATTATCAAGTTGAAGTTTCAACTCGATCCATATTCGCGTTGTATGTTTGCATTCTGCAATCGTAGACGTACCTCTATTAAGGTTCTTCAATGGGACGGATCCGGCTTCTGGATCCTTATGAAACGGCTTGATCGGAACTCTTTTCATTGGCCGGATACACCGGATGAATTGCAAAAAGTAACCTTGAAAGAAATGCATTGGTTATGCGATGGACTCTCACTTAATCCGAAGGGAGCTTTCGAAGAACATCATCCCAAAATCATTATATAAAATGTGAGATTGTCAATTCGCAAAAAGCACGAAAAACCGCTTATTTATGGGATTTTTTCTACTTATCAACATTACCGTTTTCCTCGAAAAACAGGAGAAAATATGGTATACTTTTATCAGAAAAAAAGTTTGGAGACAGCGGGATGAAACCATTTTTTACGGATGCTCAATTGAATAGCATGAGCCGTGAAAGTATGATTGAAATTATGAAAATCATGCAGGCACAAGTAGAGAAAAAAGAGACAGAAGTACAGCTCTTGAAAGACAAACAAAAAGAACTGGAATTTATGAATGCGATGCTTTCAGACCAATGTCATTTAGTTAAGACATTAAGCAGATGTATTCCTATCAGGCAGAGGTAGAAAATTCACTATCTTTGCCTGATTTTTCTTTTATAAAAACTTGCTCTTATATTTATGCAGCACAAAAAGACAGATTGCTATCTGCCTAAATTAACGATATACTTTTATCGATGTTATGCAACTCGATACAGAAAACTTACTGCTGACTTAGGCTTGACTTTGCGAGGGTCGGAACGCCCGGGTCTTACAGGTAAAAGATTCTTCTGTATCAGCGTCTCAACGTCAGGTGGGGAAATGTCATTTCGCAGGAAATAACGACATATATGAATTGCTATTGTGTAATTCATTTGATAAACATGTTTTGTACCTTTTTGTTGGATTATTACATGCATTGTAATGAGCTCACAATAATTGTAAAGGATTAAACGTGCGTATATTTCTTGCATGATATACTCCACCTTTTTTGAATGAAAGCAACATAATCCGATAGCATATTTCAATTCCCTGAACGATGTTTCGATGCCCCATCGCATTGCATAAACCTTCTTTATTTCTTCTACTGGAAAATCTTCCTTTGGAAGATTGGTAATTATACTTTCATACGAATCTTCTGAAATGGCAAACCTTACTACTCTAAAATTCAACGTATAAAATTTTTTGTCATATAAATCCAGATAGTCAAATGGACTGGATTTTGCAATAAATTTAAATTTTTTGGGTTTAGCTTTCACATCTTTTGTCTGTTTTCGGGTTAATATAAGTTGCATGTCGTGGTCAAACTCATTTTCATCAGGAAGGTCAAAACTTCCTGTCATGCTTCCCCCACCGCCATCCTTTACACGAATCAGATAATACATTCCTTTTTCTTGGACATGCGCAAAAATATTATATGTTTCATATCCTCTGTCTGCGATAAAAATTGTTTTTTTCTCTCCTTTATAACGGTCAATCATTTGTGTCATTGCCAATGATTCGTTTTCTAGCCTTGCAGGTTGTATCACAAGATCAATATATCGCTTCTCGCACAGGTCGAAAAGAGCATTCAGATGAATCTGATTAAATCCCCGATCAGTTGGTTGAGACTGAAAATAAGTGCCTGCATCGTTTGGATTACGGGCAATGTTCAAATCTGAGCCATCACAAGCTAATAGTTGATAATCCTTATACTTTTTTTCGAATGAGAAACAAGAATTAAATTCATAAAACAAAAACTGGAATGCCTCCAGAAGTAGTTTGTTTCTCTGTTGACAGAACGCTGAAGCAGACGGGGTATCGACAGAGAACTGGAAATAATCCAGCAATTCTTTTTTTAAGCTTCCACTTTCCATAGAAAGAAGAAATTGAATTGTAGATACAAAATCAAGTTTTCTGTTCCGTGAAAAATCAACTTCTGGATTTTTTGAAAACAACCATGGGGCGGTCGCCATTTCATGGATTAAAGATGACAATTTGTTTTTTACATGTTCCGCAAATATCATAAGCGTTACCTCCAAAATGTAATACATTTAAGTGGCTTCGCCGCAAATTTTTCTATATTTGTCAAGGATTTTTTACAAAAAAAGAGCAGGGTATATATTTTTATATACCTTGCTCTGCAAGAGGCTGCCGACTCAATATCTTAACTAAATGACATTGGGTGTAAGCCGTCTCCCCTGCAAATACGTACCTTTCAAGAGTTCTATTTATAGAAAATCCCTTTTTGTCCGTTTTTCCAATATATCTTTCTGCAATTTTGTCCGTTTTTCCAACATTTCACGAAAAACAACTTTCTTTTCATTCTGTATCCTGATGATACACATGATTCTAGTAATTGGGAGAAAACAGATGCATAGCACAAATTATTATGGACCATTCTGGAGCAAAAGGAATTTGACAGCTTACTTTATCTCTGATAGAATAAAAATAGAAAAAGGTACTACCGATAAGCGGTTAGTCCAAAGATATATGTTTACTTTTATAATAAAAAAGCAGCTAATCATATCGACTAACCGCTCAAAAACCATGCTTACTCTCATACAATTTTACGCACAAAAAAACCACCGCCCCCGCAGCTTCTGGTCTGCAAAAACAGTGATTTCTAAGTGCGCGATCAGGGGTTCGAACCCTGGACACCCTGATTAAGAGTCAGGTGCTCTACCAACTGAGCTAATCGCGCATCTTTATGTTGTTACCTAATCCGTAACGCAAGAATTATTATATATGATTTCTTTTCAAAAAGCAAGTACTTTTTTAATTTTTTGTAAATTTCCTTCAATTTCTCAAATTTCTTCAATTCACCTTTTATATTTTACCGCCCACATCTTCATAACATCGATAAAGGATTTCAAACTTTTCGTCAAAAAGCTGCGGAAAAAGACTTTTTCTTCTAATTTCTGCAGCTTTTTGAAACTCTCCAGGCTATCATGCTTATTATCAGCATCAAATCCCGCCCTATTTCTCTCTATAATGTGTACCACATTGTATAATTTCTATATTGTTGTCAGCAATTCTAAAAACAATCCTATTTTTTCCATCAATGCGGACACTCCAGTAACCTGAAAGATTCCCACTTAATGGTTCTGGCTTCCCTATACATTGATATCCATTTCTGTCAATATCTGTCAGCAACTGATTAATCCTCTTGAGAACCTTTTTGTCTTTCATCTGCCACTCAAGATATTCCTTCCACGCTTCATCTTCCCAAAGCTTTCTCATCAATCTTCCTCAATTAACTCATGCTCTTTCAAGGTGCTTTCTCCAGAGCGGACAGCATGGACACGTCTCTCTAGTTCTTTCATATTTTCCTTACTGTAAAATGGATCAGCTGATAATTCAAATGGAATCCTGTTTTCTCTCACTACTGTTTTCAGAAAAATATTAATTGCTGTTGACATACTCAAGCCAATATCATTTAAAGTTTTTTCAGCGCCACGTTTCAATTCATCATCCACACGTAAACTAATCTGTGCCATATCATTCACTCCTTTCCCTTTTCCTTACTTATATTATACAGCAACTCGCTTTTATATACAAGCATTTTTATATACATTTGCTTTCTCATCGCGTCAGTTCTTTCACCCTTCCAGCATCTCTGTCAAAACTTCTTTTCCAAGTACCCCACTGGCATAATTCACCGGCTTCCCCTCACGAAATACTACAAATGTCGGAACCACATTTACTTCATATTCCGCTGCTAAAACTGCTGATTCCTCAATTTCAATCTGGCAGACTTTCGCACGTCCATCATACTCTTCTGCAATTTCATCCACGATATCTTCCATCATCGCACATTTTCCGCACCATACGGCAAAGAATTCTACCAGAACCGGTGTCTCAGACCTCAGTACTTCCTGTGGATAGTTTTTCGCAGTTACTCTGATCTTCATCTCAAACACCTACTTTTTCCTTTTATTTCTTATGACAATATCCTGTATTGAGTATTGCATATACTTCTTCTAATGAACGTTTGATGCATAAAATCCGTCGGTTCAATTCTGCCTGACAATACATCTTCTGACGCATTTTTTCTTTCCAGCTTCTCTTCCATCCCATCCGCCACGCTCCCGTTGTGAGTCTCCCTCACTCCTATTATATGCGGCCTTGACACAAGTGTGTAATTTATTCCTTCCCTCTTCCTGCAATCAATTTATTGATCGGATTGCCTTTTGCAGAAAACTTTTCTTCATATTCTGTCATGATATTGTTTTTATTCATCTCTTCATGATGATGCAAGTCGTATGTATAGCTGAGTACTGTCCATCCATATTCTCTGATCTGCTCCAGCGAAAAATTAAACAGCTCTGTGTTATCCGTCTTAAACTCCACTGTCCCGTCTTCCGCAAGGATCTTGTCATAACGGGCAAAAAATTCTGTGGAAGTCAGTCTTCTCTTTGCATGTCGTGCCTTCGGCCATGGATCGGAAAAATTCAAATAAATCCGCTCCACTTCTCCTTTTGCAAACACTTCCGAAAGTTCTTTTGCATCCATGCAAACAAACCGGATATTTGTCAGTTCCTGAAACTCTTCTGTGTCATACTTTTCCAGTGCACGCAATAATACACTGGAATATCTCTCAATCCCGATAAAATTGACATTCGGATATTGCTTTGCCATATTTAACAGAAAACGACCTTTTCCCATGCCTATCTCTATGTAGATCGGATTCTCATTTCCAAACACCTGCTTCCAGCATCCTTTCTGATCTTCCGGACGCTTGATTGCTGCCTGATGGCTCTGTATTGTCCCTTCCGCACGCGGAATATTACGTAATCTCATCTCTTATACTCCCTTCTGTATCCCCTGAATCAAATGTCCTTTCAACGGACCATTATATTATAGCAGAAAACCAGAATATACCAAAATAAAATTCTTATAAACATTTTTTTCTATACAAAATTTCCGCCTGACCAGACGGAGATTTTATTTTCCCTCGTTTGCTCAGGCGGATTTAAAACTATTTACAGAACCTCAAAAATTCTGCTTTTTATTTTGTTGTAAGATAGAAAGTTACAGCAGTCGTATCACCATACTGCAGCATCCGATATCCTTCTTCTCCCTCTTCCAGTTCATAGCTTGCCGGCAGATTTTTTACCATAGACAGATCAAATCTAAATTCTCCCGTCTCAGTTCCTGTATGTGTCCACTGTCCGGTACGAACACGGCCGTCAATAAATACCGTATAACTTACTGTTGTCGTGCGTTCTTCTACTTCCGGTACTTCCGGCTCTAATACTTTCACATAAACATCAAAACTGCTGTTGTTTCCGGCTGCATCGTATGCATAGAAACGAACTTTATATTCGCCAGGTGTCTTGGATGTAAATGGCTGATATCCATCCAGACCGTGTTCCAATCCCCATTTGTCAACCTTAAATGTTGCTGTCCCGGAATTGTCACTTACCCACTCTGGTTTTGTGAACATCTCGACCAACTTTTCTTCGGTATACTCTTCACCCTCATTGACCGGGATCTCTTTTCTGTATCCGTTTGCTGACTCGATAGCTGCATAATCAATAACCGGTGCTTCTTTGTCAATATTGGTGATACTGAATAGATGAGCATCTCCTGTCACTCCTGTCACACTTGTCAGCGTCACACTGTACTCTCCGTTTGCATTAAATACCTTTGTGAATGTTCTCTTATTAACCTGTTTCCATCCTTCCGGTGCCACACAATCTGTAGATGTCTTAATTGTCACTGTCACGTCTTTGTTTGTCCAGTCTGTAATATCCTGTGTCAGTTCCACAACTGTTGGTCTCGAATTATCGATCCGTTTTACTTCTACAAACTGTGGCTCTGATACATTTCCTGCAAGGTCTGTTACGGTAAAGTTTTTATCTTTCCAGTTTGCATAGAATGTCTTCCCGTAAACAAATACGCCATTCTCTTCACCCTTAAGTGACCATCCTTCATCCGGCAGCTGAATTTCTTCACTTGTTTCCAGACGAACTTCTTTAGACTGTGCCTGTGTATTGTTATCTACAATCCATTTGAACGTCGGCGCTGTTTTGTCATAGCCAAAGGTAATCTTTGTTTCATTTCCCGCGTTATCTACAACAACGACTGTATTCGTACCCTCCACTACTCCAAGAGCCTTGATATCTGTGAAATATTTGTACTTATCGTTGATCTCTGTTTTGGTCTCATTGATCATCAGATAAGAAATACCTTCTGGATCGTGTATTGCAATGGATTTGATTTCCCGATAATTTTCTCCATTTCCAGTTCCACCAATCTTGATGTTTGGAGCTTTCTTGTCAATACCGCTTACCGTGTATTCTACTTCTTTCTCCTGACCACCTGCAGATCTCACCGTTACATGATAAGTTCCGTTTTTGTCGTGTGCTTTTGTTAATACAGTCTGTGTTTCATCCAGAGTCCATCCCTCGATTGACTGCACCGGTTCGTTTGAAGTGCTATAATAAAGTTGTAACAGAAGTGGCTAATAAGATATAATCATCTTACAGAGAAAAGAGGAAGTATTATGTCACAAAGTTACACACCTGAATTTAAAAAGAAAATCGTTCGCCTTCGTATCGAAGAGGGACGTACTTACAAAAGCATCACTGCAGAGTATGGTGTATCAAAAGCCAGTATCTCCAAATGGTGTGCTGAATTTAGCGAAGAATGCCATACAAAAGCCCAGCAGAATCCAGATGCTCCTAATGATCTGGAACTTATGAAAGAAAACCTCCGTCTCCGTAAGGAATTGGAAGAAGCAAAAAAGGAGAATCTCTTCTTAAAAAAAGCAGCGGCATTCTTCGCAAAGGAAATCGATTAGAGGCTTATCGATTTATTGACCAATATCATGAGACATTCGGTATCCGCTGGCTGCTTAGACGGCTGAAAATTTATCCGAACGCTTACTATAACTACCGGAAACACCGGAAGGCGGATTATCACGCCCATAAAGCAGAAGTCCAGGCACAGATTCATGAAATCTATCATGAACACAATGGTGTCGATGGTTACAGGAGCATGACAGTCTATCTGGCACGTAAGGGATATCAATACAGCCCTGCAACCATACATAAGTACATGAATGCGGAGTTGGGACTGAGATCCATCGTTCGTCCCCAAAAAACAGATTATGAACAGGGAAAACCACACAAGGTGTTTGAAAACAAACTTCAGCAGAATTTTATGTCGGATAAAATCAATCAAAAATGGTGCACAGATTTCACATACTTATTTTTGAAGAACCATGATGTGAGATACAATTGCAGTATTATTGATCTTCATGATAGAAGTGTCATTGCCAGCATAACGGATCGGCACATCACCAGTGATCTTGCCATCCGCACTCTACAGAAAGCATTGGATTCTCAGCCAGCTATCAAAGGAGAATTGATCCTGCATTCCGATCAGGGCTCACAGTATACATCTAAGGCATTTACTGATTTTTGCAAGTCAGTGAATGTGACGCAGAGTATGAGCAAAGCAGGTTATCCCTATGACAATGCACCGATGGAGCGTTACTTCAATACACTGAAGAATGAATGCACAAATCTGTATGAGTTCAAAACAGAGGAAGAACTCTACCAAGCAGTGGAGGAATTTTCCTATGTCCACTACAATCATGTACGCCCGCATAGCTCCAACGGTTACCGTACGCCATATCAGGCACGAATCGCAGGATAAAAAAGGGCTGCCCGAGCAGATTGCTTGATTACTCAAAATCGGAACGGTTAGCTTTTGTCAAGGGCAAAGCTGCGACAGCGGTGTGAAACACCCTTGATGAAATCTGACAGTTCCGATAGATTCCAAACTGCAATCCACCGATTTTATTAGCCATAAGTGTTACAAAAATGCTTGACCACAACACCACTGCGAGACCTTTTTTTCCTTTCTTCTTCATAGTGTTCCTCCTTGTTTTGCCCCAAATTTACCCTGTGAAAAGAATATTTTTCCACAGTATACCTATCATTTTTATTATATTTTATCCCCCCTATTTTCTAGGGTAGTGTCAAAAACTACCCATTTTTTATTGTTTAAATCTATTAAAAACCTTGATTTTTAGGGAAATCTGCAATAAAAAGAGCATTGACCTCCCTTTTTTGGTATAATGTCAATCGCCAAACCAACATCCCCGAAAGGAGCCAATGCTCATGGACATTATACAATACTTACTTTCTTTTATTCAATACCAACACCAACAAATCTGCTGGCTTTTAAATTTTATCTGCAGATATATCCCTCTTAAACAGTGGGCTTTCGATGATTCTCATTCTCCCAAATATCAAAAATTCAAAGTTGATGAACTTCCGGTCATTAAAACCTTTGTCAAACAGCACACTAGCTGCCATGGAGTTTGCTAAAAAATTTAAAGATGATTTTAAATTTACCATCACACAGGTTATCGGTTTAACCAATGATGACGAAGTTTCAAAAGAATTTCGTCCTTATAAACAGATGATCGAACGTCTCAATCGCACCTACAAAGCTTCCTACCGTACTACCAATGGTTTTGATAATTATGAAGGTGCCAATTACGATTTAGCCTTATGGGTTGCTTACTATAATTTTCTGCGCCCACACAAGCACAATCATTATCAGGTACTCAACAAAGCTGATATGCTAAATGGCGCTGATAATATGCCAGGTAAATGGCAACTGCTCATTTTCTTAGGACAACAGACCATCTTAAACCTTCAAACTGAAAGTTCTAATTGTTCTTAGATTCCGAGCCTGAGGTAATATATCCAGCCATCGAAAGCAACGCTTTCGGCTTGCCCTTGATGGCACGCAAAAGAACTGCTACACTGCTGTATTCGACGGAAGAAGTTCTAACTGTTCTTGAGTTCTTCGCCGTCGGTGATTTATCTACAGCAGTTCTTTTGCGTGCTGTCAAGGGTGGCGTAAACTTACCTCAAACTAACATATCTGCAATTTTCAAGGTTCATCTGAGCCTTTTTCTTATCGCTCAGTTTTTCATAACTCAGTTGACACTACCTTTTCTAGCGTTTTCTTGTTATTTTTATATAATATATTGCTTTTTAATGTTCATTTTTAATAATTTTGTACAAATCTATTTTTTTACCATTCAACAGCCCTTTAAATTTTTGATTATTCTCACATGATTTTTGATAAAAAGTGTTAAAATAATCGACAAAGTGATTGTTTTTTCAGCCAAAAGGTGTATGATAGTGTATTATATATTCTGACTAAAAAGGGGGCTTTTTATGGAGTCTATTATTAACAAATTGACGGAGATCGAATCTGCCGCATCTGCGATCGCAGAACATGCGGAACTTCAAAAATCCGTCCTGGATAAAGAATATGAAGAAAAGCGAAAGCAGTTTGATCTGGATCTGGAACAAGAGACACAGGCACATCTGCAAAAAATACGGGAAGCTCTGGAAGCAGATACGCAGACTCTCTTAGATCAGCAGGCAGAATCAAACGACAGTTGTGTACTTGCACTCAAGAAAGAATACGAAAGCAGGCACATACTTTATGCACAGGAAATTTTAAAACGAATCACAGAGGTGTAGCATATGGGAAACTTACTCGAATACAGCGGGATCATCACCAAGCTGCGGGCCATGGAAGCCAGACTGCTCACAGATGAACAGTTTGAGGAAATATCAGCTCTTACAAGTGTCACCGAACTGGTTTCCTATTTAAATACAAATTCTTCCTATCAGGATGTACTTCAGGATATGGATGAGACCATGCTGCACAGAGGAAATATCGAAAAAGTACTGATTCTCTCGCTGTACCACGATTACACAAAGATTTACCGTTTCTGCGGTCCGAAACAGAGAAAGTTTTTAAAACTTTATTTAAAGCGGTATGAAGTGGATTTGATCAATTACTGTCTGCGTATTGTAATCAATCATTATCAGGAACCATTTGATCTGAACCACAAAAAACCATTCTTTGATAAATACTCGCAGATTTCCATCGAAAAGCTGATCACCTCCAGAACTACTGACCAGCTCGTAGAGAATCTGAAAGATACCGAGTATTATGAACCATTGAAAAAACTAAAAGACAGTCAGCATGCCACCCTGTTTGATTATGATCTTGCATTGAATCTTTATTATTTCACCGCAATGTGGAAGGAACGAAAAAAGTTTCTGAAGAAAAAAGAACTGGAACTCTTTACCAGAGACTGCGGCTCCAAGATCGATCTGCTGAATATGCAGTGGATCTACCGTTCCAAAAAGCATTTTCATCTGAAAGAAGCTGATATCTATTCACTTCTGATTCCGATCCACTATCGTGTATCCGTGGAACAGGTCAAAGCGATGGTTGAGGCATCTGATGTGGATGAATTTTTTACGCTGTTTCAGAAAACATCTTATGCAAGACATTATGATTTCGGACAGGAACTGACCATGGAACAGATGTATGAGGACTGCCTGTATCATTTGTATACAGCCGACCGAAGGCAGAATCCTTATTCGATCGCTTCGATCAATATGTATCTGTTCTTAAAAGAAGAAGAACTTCGAAAACTGACGACCGCCATGGAATGTATCCGCTATGGATTAAATCCGGGCGAGACTTTAGGATATGTTGGAGGAAAAATTTAATGATCGTAAAAATGAAATTCATCAATATATCCGGTCCAAGAAATGATATCGACCGGGTGACAGACCTCTATCTGTCCAGATATGAGATCCAGCTCGAGTCTGCTCTGTCAGAACTAAAAACTGTGGATAATCTCCGCCCGTTCGTGGAGATCAATCCTTACAAGGATGCACTCGGCAAGGCAGAAGAGTTTGCAGGATATCTGGAAAACGCAGATGAGATCACCCCGGATACTTCTCTTGGTCTGGATGATATTTTTGAGCTGATTCGTACCACGAATGAGGCTTACCTGAAAATTCAGTCCAAAAAAGAAACGCTCAAAAAAGAAACAGAAACGCTTTTAAACAAGCAAAAACTGATTGAACCATTCCGTCCTCTGGATGGAGAACTGGATCGGATTTTGCACTACAAATACATCAATTATCGATTTGGACGGATTCCGGTTGAACAATATGGCCGTCTGGAGAAGTATCTGATGGATAATCTGGGAGCTATTTTTGTCAAAGGAGAACAGGATGAAAGCTATCTCTATGGTGTCTATTTTGTTTCACCCGGAGAAGCTCAAAAAGTAGATGCTGTATTCCGCTCTCTGCATTTTGAGAAAATCACCATCCCCGATGAATATACAGGAACACCAGCAGATGCCTATCAAAAGCTGAACCGACAGATCACAGAGGTTTCCCGCAAGATCAATGATCTCAATCAGGAAGCCGCTGATATGCTTGCTCAAAAAGCACCACAGATCGTCGCATCAAAACAACGGCTGGAAGAACTTGCACACAATTTTGATGTCCGGAAAATGGCTGCCCGCATGGAGGATCAGAAAGAAGATTACTATATTCTCTGTGGCTGGATGTCAGAAGATGATGTCACACGCTTTATGGAAGAAGTCAAAGACGATGATAAAGTATTTGTTGTCGTGGAAGAAGATCGGAATACTTACTTTGGAGAACCTCCGGTCAAGCTGCAGAATCCAAATCTGTTCAAACCATTTGAAATGTTTATTGGCATGTATGGACTTCCCGCCCACAACGAGATCGACCCGACCATCTTTGTTGCCATCACATACTCTTTTATTTTCGGAGTCATGTTCGGGGACGTGGGGCAGGGACTGCTCCTGTTGATCGGAGGTTTTTTGGTCTATCACTTTAAGAAAAAACCACTGGCCGGAATCATTGCCTGTGCAGGTGTATTTTCTACCATCTTCGGACTGATGTTTGGAAGTATTTTCGGATTTGAAGATATTATAGAACCGCTTTGGCTAAGACCCATTGACCACATGACTACACTTCCGTTTATCGGAAAACTCAATACTGTATTTATCGTATCTGTAGCTTTTGGTATGGGGCTGATCATCTTTGCCATGATTCTGCACATCATCAATGCACTTCGTTCTCATGATGTGGAGAATGCATGGTTTGATGCAAACGGAATGGCAGGTCTTGTATTTTATGCATCTGCTGTTGTCACTATTGTGCTCTTTATGACAGGTCATAAAACACCTGCCGGAATCGTCCTTGCAGTTATGTTCGGCGTTCCGCTCTTGCTGATCCTGTTCAAAGAGCCTTTGACGAAAAAGATTCAAAAGCGTGCAGACAAGATGGAAGAAGAAAAAGCAATGTTCTTTGTACAGGGATTTTTCGAGATTTTCGAAACCTTGCTGAGTTACTTCTCCAACACCCTTTCTTTCGTCCGTATCGGTGCATTTGCCGTCAGCCATGCTGCCATGATGGAAGTCGTGCTGATGCTCGCCGGCGCAGAATCCGGCTCCCCGAACTGGATCGTTGTCGTATTAGGCAACTTGTTCGTATGCGGTATGGAAGGCCTGATCGTAGGAATTCAGGTACTCCGTCTGGAATATTATGAGATGTTCAGCCGTTTCTATAAAGGAAGCGGAAGAGCTTTTGACCCATATACCAAAACTCAAACTACAAAAAAGAAACGTTCTTAAAGGAGGATTCCAATTATGACACTTACAACAAAACTTATTCTCATCGCAGCACTGATCTTAAGCATTATCATCCCATTCGGATACTATCTGATCGGGGAAAGGAACCGAAAAAAATACAAACGTGCCATCGGAACGAATGTCTTTTTCTTCTTTGGCGCATTCGTGATCACTTCCATCATGATGTTTGCAGGTCCACAGGTACATGCCGCTGATGCCGCAGCCGCTTCCTCTTCTTTGTCCACGGGACTCGGCTATCTCGCAGCTGCTTTGGTTACCGGACTTTCCTGTATCGGCGGCGGTATTGCCGTTGCAAGTGCAGCCTCCGCTGCTTTAGGCGCAATCAGCGAAGACTCCAGTGTACTCGGTAAATCTCTGATCTTCGTAGGTCTTGCGGAAGGTGTTTGTCTGTACGGACTGATCATCTCCTTCATGATCCTTGGTAAACTCTAAGATGAAGATGTTTCTTATCAGTGATAATGTCGATACTTACACGGGAATGCGCCTTGCAGGTGTGGACGGTGTCGTCGTACATGAACGAAAGGAACTGCGGGAACAATTAGAAAAAGTTCTGCAGGACAAATCCATCGGCATTGTACTTCTGACCGAAAAATTCGGACGGGAATTTCCGGACATTCTGGATGAATTCCGTCTGGAGAGAAAAATCCCTCTGCTGATTGAGATCCCGGACCGGCACGGAACAGGACGCAAAAAAGACTTTATCACCTCATATATTACCGAAGCCATCGGACTGAAATTGTAAGGCAAAAATTTTTAAAGGAGGAGATCCTCTTGACTTTAGAAGAAAAGATCACCCATCTGCGCACGACATCCATGGAGGAAGCAAGAGCCGAGAGCAATGCCATTATCGACTCTTACCGTGATGCACTGGAAAAAGTATTTGAAGACCATAAAATTGAAGCAAAACGACAGATGCAGACTCGTATCAAAGCGGAAACTGTTAATGCCAGACAGCAGAAAAACCAGGCAATGGCGCGCGCCCAGCTGGATTTAAAACGCCGCCAGGGCCGCATTCAGCAGGAACTAAAAGACAAGATCTTTGAGGAGGCATACGCCCTGGTAAATGATTATATGAAAACCGCAGAATACGATGATTTTCTGCTCCGCTGTATTCACAATGCGATCGTATTCGCAAACGGAGAAGAGATGACGATCTATCTCAATCCTTCAGATGAGGAAAAGCGTTCTTCTCTGGAAGATGCCACCGGCATCCACCTGACGATCAGTGCGGAAGACTTTACAGGCGGTATCCGCGCCGTCATCCGCAGCCGCAATATTCTGATCGATCATTCTTTTAAGACCGCACTGCGCAACGAATACGACAAATTCTTATTCTCAGGAGGTGACAGCATTGTTTAAGACTGGAAGAATTTATGGAATCAACGGGCCTGTCATCTATTTGAAAGGCAATACCGGATTTTGTATGTCTGAAATGGTATATGTAGGACGGGAAAAGCTGGTCGGCGAGGTCATTGCACTGGATAAAGACATGACCACCATTCAGGTCTACGAAGAAACAACCGGACTTCGCCCCGGCGAAGAAGTCATTGCAACGGGAAATCCGGTGTCTGTAACACTGGCGCCCGGAATTTTAAACAACATTTTTGACGGAATCGAACGCCCTCTGGAGCGGATCGCAGAATCCGGGGGAGCGTTTATCACCCGCGGTGTTTCCGTTGACTCTCTGGATAAAGAGAAAAAATGGGCCGCCCACATCACCGTTTCTGTGGGAGACTATCTCCACGGCGGAGATATTTTCGCAGAAGTACCCGAAACTCACGCGATCACGCATAAATGTATGGTACCGCCTGATCTGGAAGGAATCGTGATTCAAATCGTGGAGGACGGAGCGTACACAATTGAAGAGCCTTTGATCACACTGGAACTTTCCAGCGGAGATCAAAAACAGCTTCCAATGGCACAGCGCTGGCCAATCCGTACTGCCCGCCCGACAAGCCATCGTTTTCCGGCTTCAATCCCACTTGTCACCGGACAGCGTATCATTGATACCATGTTCCCAATCGCCAAAGGCGGAACTGCCGCCATTCCCGGCGGATTCGGAACCGGAAAGACCATGACACAGCATCAGATTGCCAAGTGGTCTGACGCTGATATCATTATCTATATCGGATGCGGAGAACGTGGAAACGAGATGACACAGGTTCTGGAGGAATTCGGAGAACTGATCGACCCAAAGACCGGAAATCCTCTGATGGACCGCACTACACTGATCGCTAATACTTCCAACATGCCGGTTGCTGCCCGTGAAGCCAGCATCTACACCGGTCTGACACTGGCAGAATACTACCGGGATATGGGATATGATGTAGCGATCATGGCAGACTCCACCTCCCGTTGGGCAGAAGCTCTGCGCGAGCTGTCCGGCCGCCTGGAAGAGATGCCCGCCGAAGAAGGATTCCCGGCTTATCTGGCGTCCCGCCTGTCCGGATTTTACGAGCGCGCCGGCATGATGCACAATTTGAACGGGACTGACGGATCTGTCACCATCATCGGAGCGGTCTCTCCACAGGGCGGTGATTTCTCCGAGCCGGTCACACAAAACACCAAACGATTCGTGCGTTGTTTCTGGGGACTGGACAAAAGCCTTGCCTATGCAAGACATTTCCCTGCCATCCACTGGCTTACCAGCTACAGTGAATATTTGAACGACCTCTCGCCCTGGTATCAGGACAATGTATCGCCGAAATTCGTAGACTATCGAAACCGCCTCATGGCGCTGCTGAATCAGGAGAGCAGCCTTCTGGAAATCGTCAAACTGATCGGAAGCGATGTGCTGCCGGACGATCAGAAGCTGATCCTGGAAATCGCCAGAGTCATCCGTCTGGGATTCCTTCAGCAGAACGCATTCCACAAGGATGATACCTGCGTATCCATGGAAAAGCAGTTCAAAATGATGGATACGATTTTATATCTTTACAAACAGGCACGCGCACTGGTAACGATGGGACACCCCATGTCCGTCCTCAAATCGGAAAATATTTTCGACCGCGTCATTGCCATCAAATATGATGTACCGAACGACCGGCTGGAATTGTTTGCCCAGTATCACCGAGACATTGACGCATTTTACCAGCATGTACTGGAAAAGAACGCATAAGGAGGGATTTTGCTCATGTCAATCGAATATTTAGGACTCAGCAGCATTAACGGCCCTCTGATTGCTCTGGAGGGCGTACAGGGAGCTTTCTTTGACGAGATCGTAGAGTTTGTCATAGGTGGATCCGAACGCAAGATTGGACGAATTATCGAACTATATGAAGACAAAGCTGTGATTCAGGTCTTTGAAGGCTCTGAGAACATGTCTTTGAAAAATACACACACACGACTGACCGGACATCCGATGGAAATCGCACTTTCCCCGGATATGCTGGGTCGTACATTCAACGGAATCGGAGAACCCATTGACGATCTGGGTCCCATTGTTTCCAAGCTGAAACGAGATGTCAACGGCCTGCCGCTCAACCCGGTCATGCGGGAATACCCGCGAAACTATATCCGAACCGGAATTTCTGCAATCGACGGACTGACCACCCTGATCCGCGGTCAAAAGCTGCCGATCTTCTCCGGAAACGGACTTCCTCATGACCAGCTGGCAGCCCAGATCGTAAAGCAGGCGTCTCTCGGAGATGATTCCGATGAAGAATTTGCCATTGTATTTGCCGCCATGGGTGTCAAACATGATGTTGCCGACTTCTTCCGCAGAACTTTTGAAGAAAGCGGCGTTGCCGACCACGTTGCCATGTTTCTGAACCTCGCAAACGATCCGGTCGTGGAACGTCTGATTACGCCGAAGGTTGCACTGACCGTGGCAGAATATCTGGCATTTGAACAAAATATGCACATTCTGGTTATCCTGACTGATATGACTTCTTTCGCTGAAGCCATGCGTGAGGTTTCCTCTTCTAAGGGAGAAATTCCAAGTCGAAAAGGATTCCCGGGATATTTGTACAGTGAACTTGCTGCACTTTATGAAAGAGCCGGTATCGTACAGGGTGTCAACGGCTCCGTGACGCAGCTTCCGATCCTGACCATGCCAAACGATGATAT
>ENA-OPSK01000934-OPSK01000934.1-human-gut-metagenome-genome-assembly--contig:-NODE-934-length-24478-cov-6.202473_pt1 | contig 24478 bp, 18 predicted proteins | sample MGYA00241807_ERZ501905 | MGnify/ENA primary metagenome ERZ501905 (study PRJEB25962, sample SAMEA2042111) | human gut metagenome | biome: human gut; feature: human-associated habitat; material: faeces...
CACATGCTCTCGGCGTGGACTCCTGCTGGATTCACCGTGCAAGAGAAGTTTTTGACTCCGAGGAAGGAAAAGAGCTGAAGAAGCAGTGGGGTGTTCCGGAGGAATATATCGGCGTGGGCCACTGTGTTCTTGGATACCGTGACTGTGAGTATCCAACAGCCAAACCGCGTAAAGATGGTTTTGTGATCCGTGTGTGATCGGCTTGCAGAATAAAATTTCCACTGCCAAAAACTTTTAATGTAAATAAAGATCTGACAGATTCCTGCATGATACGCATCGCTACGTATCTGAGAATACACAGGGAAACAACCCTCCGGTATCATAAATACCAGAAGCTTTTCCCGTCTTCTCCGGCAGTGATCTGTCAGATTTTATTTTCTCTTATTTCAGTGCTTTATCCTTATATCTAGAAATCTCCTCCAGATATTTTTTCCCAAGGGCACTGATGTTAACACCCTTTCTGGCAACATAACCGATTGTCATGATCTCATCGGAATCCAGCTTCACAGCACAGTAATCGGAACCATTAAGATCCTCACAGATAATCCCGGAGCATAAGGTATATCCATTCAGTCCTACCATCAGGTTCAGCATAGTAGCCCTGTCATCGGCTTTGATCAGCCGTTTGTATTCATAGGTGCTCAAAACCTCCTCAGCAAAATAAAAAGAGTTATTTCCTCCCTGTTCAAAGGACAGACACGGATATTCCTTCAGTTCCTCCATGGTGATCTCAGTCTTGTCCGCCAGCGGATGATCCTTCCAGAGGTAGACGTATGTTCCGCAGGAAAACAGATCGTGGAATTCCAGGTTATTATCCTTCATCAGCTTGTTCAGCACTTTCGCATTGAAATCATTCCGATACAGGATGCCGAGTTCACTCTTGAAGTTCTTCACATCCATCAGCACATCGTACGTTCTCGTCTCGTAAACGGCAAACTCGTATTCATCCATGCCGAACTGTTTCACCAGCTCCACGAATGCCTTCACGGCAAAGCTGTAATGCTGCATCGACACACTGAATTTTTTCTTGCCTTTCGTGCGGTAAACATAGCGGTTTTCGAGAAGCTGATACTGATCGGTAACCTGGCGCGCGTAGCCCAAAAACTCCTCGCCCTCCGGGGTCAGCACCGTTCCGTGGCTGCTGCGCTTGAACAGTTCAATTCCAATCTCCTTTTCCAGCTCCTTGATCGCGCCCGAGAGACTTGGCTGTGAAATATAGAGTGCCTTCGCCGCCTCATTCATCGATCTGGAATCCGCGGCCTGGATTACGTAGCGAAGCTGTTGTAGTGTCATAAGTAAAGTTCCCTTTCTGGTATAATTTGATATACGAAACTGCCATTCGCGGAGGGGAGAGTTCCGCGGATGGCAGTTTACACATTTATGCATGATGTCTCGATTCAGAGCATACCGCTCTCAATCTTTATTTTGCAAACAGAGGGGTAGAATAGTATCTGTCTCCATTGTCCGGCAGAAGCACAACAATGGTTTTGCCCTTGTTCTCTTCGCGTTTTGCCAGCTGAATTGCCGCATACAGCGCTGCGCCGGAGGAAATTCCTGCAAGAATAGCTTCCTCGGCTGCCAGATATTTTCCGGTCTCGAAAGCATCCTCATTTTCTACCTTGATGATTTCATCGTAAATGCTGGTATTCAAAGTCTCCGGCACGAAACCTGCGCCGATTCCCTGGATTTTATGCGGTCCGGAAACACCCTCAGACAGTACCGGTGAGGATGCCGGCTCTACTGCTACAATTTTTACTTCCGGTTTTTTCTCTTTTAAATACTCACCCGTTCCGGTGATCGTTCCGCCGGTGCCGACACCTGCAACGAAGATGTCAACCTCTCCGTCAGTATCTTCCCAAATCTCCGGACCTGTTGTCTTTTTGTGGGTTGCCGGGTTTGCCGGGTTCACAAACTGTCCCGGAATAAAACTGTTCTCATATTCCTTCGCAAGTTCGTTTGCTTTGGCGATTGCGCCATTCATACCTTTTGTTCCATCTGTCAATACGATTTCTGCACCGTATGCTTTCAGAATATTCCTTCTCTCAACACTCATTGTCTCAGGCATCGTAAGTATCACTCTGTATCCTTTGATTGCAGCAAGAGAAGCAAGACCGATTCCGGTGTTACCTGATGTAGGCTCGATGATCACTGCGCCAGGCTTCAGAACGCCTCTCTCTTCAGCGTCTTCGATCATACTCAGGGCGATACGGTCTTTGGCACTTCCTGCCGGGTTAAAATACTCAAGCTTCACAAGCATTCTCGCTTCCAGCCCAAGCTCTTTTTCAAGATTTCCAACCTCAAGAAGAGGAGTATTTCCAACCAGTTCCGCTGCATTTTTATAGATTTTTGCCATGAGTTCGTCCTCCTTATTTCATACTAAGTATATATGAATTATATGTTATATACATAATATTCTATAAATCCACTGTTGTCAAGAGGGAAAATCAAATTACATAATCATTTCCCATCTCTTCATACCAGTCTTTAAGATCCTGCAATGTAACCTTATCCAGTACTCCCTCAATAGCTTCATCAAGCATCTTCCAGAGACGGAGTGTGACGCATTCCCCGGCTCTGCTGCACTGATTCGGTTCGTCCTCCAGACAGGCTACCGGCTTCATGCTGCCTTCTGTCAGTCTCAGAATAGTTCCCACCGTATATGTTTCCGGCTCTCTGGCAAGCATATAACCGCCCTGTGCCCCTCTCAGGCTCTTTACATATCCTGCCTTCTTTAATGATGAAATAATCTGTTCCAGATATTTTTCTGAAATATTTTCCCTTGCAGAAATATCTTTGATCTTGACCAGTTCTCCTGTATTATGAACTGCAAGATCAAGCATAAGTCTCAGAGCATATCTTCCTTTTGTAGAAATCTGCATTTTTCAAAACCTCCTGATTAAATTTCGTCGGATTATCATTGTTTTCTTCTATTATATAGTATTCCTAGTCATATAGTCAAGATATATTCAACTTTCCTATATGAATATACAAAAAATCACAGAACCATCCCTAGTCCTGTGATTCTCTCACTGTCTTATACAGTATTATTTCTCCAGTTCTTCTGCTGAAGTAAATACATTAAATCCATTATTCTTAAGAATGCATTCTGTCACTGCACCATCCTCCGTCTGAAGAATTACTACAGGTCTGAGATCTTTTCTGTGGAAAGAAGTATAAATATAGTCAAGACTTACATTACTGTCTGATGCTACTTTCAGGAGTTCATCCAGACCGCCTACCTGATCTTTCATATCAACTACGATCGCCTGTGTAATACGATTCATATATCCACTCCTGTTTAAAACAATTTCCGCTTTATCCGGATCGTTGCAGATCATACGGAAGATTGCAAACTCCGGTGCATCGAAGCATGCAAATCCATAAATATTAATCCCGTTATCTGCAAGTATCCCTGTCACTCTTTTCAGACTTCCTGCTTTATTTTCCACAAATACAACATTCTGTTTGATCATCTCTTTTATCCTCCGGTCAACTCTCTCAGTATCTTTATAATCCCTCATCCACATATTTCTTAATATTGGATGTATTTACATATTTCGTCATATGCTCACCGTCTGTGATCACCAGAGTCGGAGCCTGCATAATTCCAAACTCCTTCACCATCTCCGGATTCTTCTCCGCATCAATAATCTCGAACTCCCTGCCTTCCAGTATCTTCTTCGCCACTCTGCAGTTCGGACAAGTACTGGTTGTAAACAGGTATTTATGTGATGCCACAGGTTCTATCTTCACATCATCCTTAGTCACAGTAACTACACTGGCATGAACCGGCTGTATTTTTCTGATATCTGAATGCATCACATCATAAAGCGTACGGTTCTTATACTCCTGTGCTTTACCGTCATTCCAGTTCTGTACAGGTCTGTAATATCCTGTGATACGACTATAAACCTCCGCCTTCTTACCACATTTCGGACAAGTGAAATGCTCTCCGCTGATGTAGCCATGTTCCTTACATACAGAATAGGTCGGCGAAATCGTATAATACGGCAATTTATAATTCTCTGCGATCTTACGTACCAGTGCTGCTGCTGCTTTCCAGTCAGGAAGCTTCTCACCGATAAATGCATGGAATACAGTACCTGATGTATAAAGCGTCTGCAGATCATCCTGAATATCCAGTGCATCAAAAATATCTGTGGTATATTCAACCGGAAGATGAGAACTGTTTGTATAATAAGGAGTATCCCCTTCCTTGCCTGCAGTCTTAATATCCGGCCAGCGTTTTCTGTCATGTTTGGCCAGACGATAGGCAGTAGATTCAGCAGGAGTTGCCTCAAGATTAAACAGTTCTCCTTCGTACTTCTCCTGATAATCGGACAGACGTTCCCGCATATGAAGAAGAACCTCTTTTGTAAACCTCTGTGTACGCTCATCAGACATATCTTTTCCCAGCCAGCGGGCATTCAGACCAACCTCGTTCATTCCCACCAGTCCAATGGTAGAGAAATGATTGGAAAAGCTTCCAAGATATCTCTTTGTATAAGGATATAATCCCTCATCCAGCAGCTTACCAATTACTTCACGTTTAATATGCAGAGAACGTGCGGAAATATCCATTAAGCGATCCAGACGATTGTAAAACTCTTCCGGTGTCTTGGAAAGATATGCGATACGTGGCATATTTATAGTTACTACCCCCACAGAACCGGTACTCTCTCCTGATCCGAAGAAACCACCGCTCTTCTTGCGGAGTTCTCTCAGATCCAGACGCAGACGGCAGCACATACTGCGGATATCACTTGGTTTCATATCACTGTTAATATAGTTTGAGAAATACGGTGTTCCATATTTGGATGTCATCTCAAAAAGAAGGCGGTTATTCTCTGTATCAGACCAGTCAAACTCATTTGTTATGGAATAGGTCGGAATAGGATACTGGAACCCGCGTCCGTTGGCATCCCCCTCGATCATGGTCTCAATAAATGCCTTATTGATCATATCCATCTCTTTTTTGCAGTCTTTGTACTTGAAATCCATATTCTTTCCGCCTACGATAGCCGGAAGCTCTGCAAGATCATCCGGTACTGTCCAGTCCAGCGTAATGTTGGAGAAAGGTGCCTGTGTTCCCCATCTGCTTGGGGTATTGACTCCATAAATAAAAGACTCAATACATTTCTTCACTTCCGGATAGCTTAAATTATCTGCCTTGACAAAAGGTGCCAGATAAGTATCAAAGGATGAGAAAGCCTGCGCTCCGGCCCATTCATTCTGCATAATCCCAAGAAAGTTTACCATCTGATTGCAGAGAACACTCAGATGCTTTGCAGGTGAAGATGTGATCTTGCCTTCAATGCCGCCAAGTCCCTCCTGGATCAGCTGTTTCAGTGACCATCCTGCACAATATCCGGTCAGCATGGACAAGTCATGAATATGAATATCTGCATTTCTGTGTGCATCTGCGATTTCATTGTCATAAATCTCAGACAGCCAGTAATTTGCAGTAACTGCACCGGAGTTGCTTAAGATCAGACCTCCAACTGAATAAGTAACTGTGGAGTTCTCCTTTACACGCCAGTCCTCAACCTTCACATAACTGTTTACGATTTCTTTGTAATCCAGGATCGTTGACTTCATGTTGCGAACCTTTTCCCTCTGCTTGCGGTAAAGAATGTAGGCTTTTGCCACATCTGCATATCCGGCCTGGATCAGCACATTCTCCACACTGTCCTGAATTTCTTCTACTGTAATCTTATTATCTGTAATCTTTTTCTGAAAATCAGAAGTAACACGCAGCCCTAAGAGATCAATCATCTCTTCGCTATAATTTTTCTCTTTTGCATCAAAGGCTTTATGGATAGCCGCTGTGATCTTGCCTATTTTAAACTCATCCACTTCGCCATCACGTTTTACTACCTGAAACATATCTAATGCCCCCATTTTCTCTTGTTAATCTGTTTCTCCTGCATATTCTTACCGGAGATATTTCTGTCGTTACTGTCCACTTTGCTCTGAGTAACACTGTAGGTTCATTGTATCAGAGTATCACCGGTTCGTCAACACGCAAAAATACCACATAATGTTCCTCATTTTCGCAAAAGGCACAATATATGGTATTTTCTTATTTTTCAAAATATTTTTTCATACAACTCTGGCGTAGATTTCTTTCGGCACCCTTGCCTTCACAGCAATCCCTTCCTCTGTGTATTCCTCTGAGATAAGCTGCCCATATTCGCGGATCAGCTGGATTTTTCCTGCTTCCTGATAAGGGAAAAGGCGCTCCACATAAATCTGTTCTTCAGCAAGAAGCTTCTCCAGAAGATCATTCAGATCTGCAAGACCCTCGCCTGTCTTTGCAGAGACCTTCAGCGTATAGTCCGATTTAAAATCTCGCAGTACGCATGCCCCCGGCGCATCCTGCTTATTAAAGAGTGTGATGATCTTCTTTCCCATCACTCCCAGTTCTTTTAATGTCTCATATACCACATGCATCTGCATCTCTGCCTGCGGATTGGAAGAATCTACCACATGGATAATATAATCTGCATATTTGGCCTCTTCCAATGTGCTCTTGAATGCTTCGACCAGATGATGCGGAAGCTTATGGATAAATCCAACCGTATCTGTGAGAAGAATCTGCTGTCCGTCCTTCAAATTCAAAAGTCTGGTAGTTGGATCCAGTGTAGCAAACAGTTTATCCTCTGATAAAACCTCTGAGCCTGTCAGTGTGTTCAGCAGCGTAGATTTTCCCGCATTTGTATATCCTACGATCGCAGCAGTCTTCATATTGCCTCTGGCCCGGCTGGAACGGATCAGTTCCCTGTGTTTCTCCACCTGGGATAATTCCTGCTTCAAAGCAGAGATCCTTGTACGGATAAGACGACGGTCTGTCTCCAGCTTTTTCTCTCCCGGACCTCTGGTTCCGATTCCACCTCCCAGACGGGAAAGAGATTCCCTGAGACCGACCAGACGGGCAGATCTGTAGCGAAGCTGTGCAAGCTCTACCTGTATTTTACCCTCACTGGTTATAGCTCTCGCTGCAAAAATGTCCAGAATCAATAATGTCCTGTCCATCACCTTACAGTCCAGTTCCCGCTCCAGATTATTCAGCTGTGCAGGAGAAAGTTCGTCATCACAGATAATTCCGGTTGCATCCATAGCATATACCAGTGCACGTACTTCCTCTATCTTTCCTTTTCCAATATAAGTTCCGGGATGCACAGACTCACGATTCTGAATGATTCTTCCCACTGTAACAGCTCCCGCAGTTGATGCAAGCTCCTTCAGTTCATCCAGGGATTCTTCCACATTATCATGATCATCCGTCTGCACTCCCACAAGAACCACCCGTTCTTCAAGCTTTCCAAATTCTTCCATAAATTCTCCTCAGTCAGATGGATATTACACACGCGTTTTAAGAAATGCAAGTTCCTTCTTAACAGTTTTATCTTCCGGGTATAATTCCAGATATTCCTGTGCTTTCTGCAAAGCAGTCTGAAAATCCAGTTTCTTCTCATAGACTACGATCTCATTAAACAGCAGACTCTGCATATCCTCCGCTCCTGCCACATGGATTCCGCTTTCTATATCAGAAAGGGCACTGTCATAATCCCCATCCTCTATATCACACAGTGCAAGTCCGTTAAATCCTTTGGCTCCGTTTTCTGCCTGTGATACATACTGCTGAAACATTGCTTTTGCATTTGCGCTGTCTCCTTTATCCATATATACCATACCAAGCAGAACCAGTGCCTCCGTATTATCGCCGTCTATGGCCTGTTTCAGTTCACTTTCAGCATTTTCATAATCATCCATATAATAATAAACTCTGCCGCGGTCACAATGATCCTCTGCATTTTTTGCAGTTCCTGACAAAGCAGCTTCCAGATAACGGGTTCCGTCTGCTTCCATATCCCTGTTCAGATATGCCCCGTAGATCTGGATAGCTCTGTCATAAGTTGCATCTTCGCCGTAGGCCTGTTCAAAATTAGCAGAAGCTTCCTCATAGGAATCCATGGCCAATGCTGTTTCTCCCGTAAGGAAGTACAGATCCGCATCCATTTTATAGTTTTCTGCCAGAGTCTGGCAGTCTTCCAGCGCTGCCTCATAATCCTTTACTTTGAGATAAGCCACAGCTCTATACGACAGAATATCTTTCTTTAATGCTTTGCCAACTTTGTCACATTTAAGCGCATCATTGAAATATGTTATGGCTTCTTCATAGTTTCCAAGCTTGAATTTTGCTACGCCTGCACCTCTGTACGACTGTGCAGGCTTCACTCCTTCAGAAATTGCTGTCTCGTATTCTTCAAGTGCTGCCTCATAATTTCCCTGTTCCAGATCCTGTGCAGCCTGTTTATAATTCTTTGTATTTCCCACATTGCAGCCTGTCAGAAGTCCAAGGCTTAAGCAGACAGCAGTCAGAAATAATCTTTTTTTTCTGTTATACATGTAATTCCTTTGCCAGTAAATCAGTCAATGAGCAATCCTTCAGATTCCATTACCTTTACTACATGATCAACATTCTCAAGGCAGAGTTCATCTGTTCCGGCTTCTACCATAACACGAATCAATGGCTCTGTGCCACTCTCGCGTACCAGAATACGCCCATCACTTCCCAGTTTCTTTGCAACTTCCTCTACAGCAGCAACTACCTTCGGATTCTCTCTCGCAGTCTTCTTGTCTGCCACCCGGACATTTCTGAGAAGCTGTGGATAAACCTTCATTTCCCTTGCCAGATCACACAGAGTTGCTTTCTTCTCTACACACGCTTCCATTACCATGAGAGAAGTAAGGATTCCATCACCTGTTGCAGCGTAACGGCTGAAAATAATATGTCCGGACTGCTCACCGCCAAGACTGTATCCATTCTCCATCATATTCTCTGCCACATATTTATCTCCTACTGCTGTCTGCTCATATTTCATATCCTCTCTCTCCAGAGATTTATACAGACCGAGATTTGACATAACGGTGGTTACTACTGTATCATCTTTTAATCTGCCCTGCTCCTTGAGATATTTTCCACATACATACATAATCTTATCACCGTCGACCACATTTCCCTTATGGTCAACAGCAATACAGCGATCTGCATCACCATCATAAGCAAAACCGATATCCAATCCATTGTCCACAACATATTTCTGCAGGACTTCAATATGGGTAGAGCCACAGTTTGTATTGATATTTGTACCATCCGGCTGGTTATTGATCACATAAGTCTTTGCCTGAAGTGCCTCAAATACACTCTTTGCAATAGCTGAAGAACTTCCGTTTGCACAGTCAAGCCCTACTTTAATGCCTTTGAAATCCCTGCTTGGAATAGAGATCAGATGTCCGATATAACGATTCCTTCCTGAAGCAAAATCCACAGTGCGTCCAATATCTTCTTTGGTTGCCAGAGGAAGGTCTTCGATCAGGCCATCCAGATATGCTTCAATCCTTGCTTCTACTTCCGCTTCAATCTTCTGTCCGTTTCCATTGAGAAGTTTGATACCATTATCATAGAATGGATTATGGCTTGCGGAGATCATAATACCACAGTCAAAGTCCTCTGTACGTACTGCATAGGAAACACTTGGGGTCGTCGTTACATGAAGAAGATATACATCTGCACCGGACGCTGTCAGACCTGCAACAAGTGCATATTCAAACATATAACTGCTTCTTCTTGTATCTTTTCCAATAACAATCTTAGCTTTATGGTCTCTTCCATAATACCAGCCTACGTAGCGCCCCACCTTAAATGCATGATCTACTGTCAGTTTAACATTTGCTTCTCCACGAAATCCATCTGTTCCAAAATATTTTCCCATAGTTGCTCTCCTTTACTTTTTACAATATCCTCTGTTTCTGCACTGCATACTGTATTTCCCGGATCACACCCAAAACTGCTTTTAATCAGATCAGACATGTCTCCTGCGAAAGCTGCAGATATCTGCTTAACTTATTGATAAAGTCCCTGAGGATATATACCCGCTTCTGTAAGATTTTTAAATGCTCTCATTACTGTTTCTTTATCTTCCTGATAGGTTACACCAAACCATGTGTCCTTTGTCTCCAGGACATCAACTTCAGCACTTTTATTTTTGATGAGATGGTCAACTAACTCCGGAAGCAGATATTCCTTTTTTGTATCTTCCGGTGCGAGTCCACTGAGAAATTCTGAAAATCCTTTCTCAAGAATCTCCATAAAGTCCGGTGTCAGTCCCCACATATTCATGGACACCAGATCCTTTACATCCAGTTCCTGCACACTTCCGTCTGCATTTCTTGACTCTGCACCTGTGGCAGTCTTAAATATATCATGTGTCTCTGTCACACCTGTAAGCTGTCCATTCTCAATATGACAGATTCCTCTGGTAACACTTCCATTATCGCTCAATGTATTTCCAAGCCTGAAACCGGCCATGCAGATGTGGAGTTTTCCGTCCTTTTGCTGTTCCTGCACAAGATAATCATGCACCTTCACATAAGCTTCTTTCCCATAATAATCATCTGCATTGATAACAATAAATGGCTCATCCAGAACCTTCTTTGCAGCAAGTACAGCCTGTCCGGTTCCCCAGGGTTTCGTGCGGTCAGCCGGTTTCGTAAATCCCTCCGGCAGATCATCAAGCTCCTGGAATACATATTCTACTCCCGTAATTTTCTCAATACGCTCGCCGATCACTCTGCGAAACTCTTCTTCCAGATCTTTACGGATAATAAACACTACTTTGTTAAATCCGGCTTCCAGCGCATCGTGGATGGAATAATCCATAATAATCTCTCCACATGGTCCCACCGGTGCAAGCTGCTTGATTCCTTTTCCAAAACGACTTCCGATTCCTGCCGCCATAATTACAAGTGCTGTTTTCTGCATAAATATTTTCCTCCTGACATTCTTCTCTCATATCAATACTTTTTCAGTCATCTTCTGTCACATACCCTCTCCGCAATATTCTATTCCGCATCCTGAAGATTACTTAATTTTGCTGCCTGATCTGCTGCGATCAGACTGTCAATGATCTCATCCAGATCCCCGTTCAGAACATTCTCCAGTCTGTGCAGTGTCAGTTTGATTCTGTGGTCTGTCACACGGCCCTGTGGAAAATTATAAGTTCTGATTTTCTCTGAACGGTCACCTGTTCCAATCTGGCTTCTTCTTGCCTCAGCCTCAGCATCATGCTGTTTGGCAAGTTCCATCTCATACAGACGGGAGCGAAGAACTTTCAGTGCTTTATCTTTATTCTTAAGCTGCGACTTCTCATCCTGGCAGGAAATTACGATTCCGGTAGGAATATGTGTCAGTCGCACAGCAGAGTCTGTTGTATTGACACACTGTCCGCCGTTTCCGGATGCACGGAACACATCGAATTTACAGTCATTCATATCCAGATGGAAATCGATTTCCTCTGCTTCCGGCATAATAGCAACTGTACAGGTAGAGGTATGGATACGTCCGCCGGATTCTGTTTCCGGAACTCGCTGTACACGATGTACACCACTTTCATATTTCAGTCTGGAATAAGCACCTGCACCTGTGATCATAAATGTTACTTCCTTAAATCCGCCGATTCCGTTCTCATTGAGACTCATCATTTCTGTTTTCCAGCGGCGGGATTCTGCATATTTCACATACATACGGTAAATCTCTGCTGCAAAAAGGGCAGCTTCATCCCCACCTGCACCTGCACGGATCTCCACAATAACGTTCTTGTTATCATTAGGATCTTTCGGAAGAAGAAGTATCTTAAGTTCATGCTCCAGTTCCTCTACATTCTTCTTTGCCTCAGACAGTTCTTCCTTCAGCATTTCCCGCATATCTTCATCTTTCTCTTCCTCAAGCATGGAAAGACTGTCCTGTATCGTTTCTTTATTTTTCTTATACTCCCGGTAAGCATCTACTATCGGCTGCAGATCGCTCTGCTCTTTCATCAGCTTCTGAAAATGTTCCTGATTATCGGTAACTCCCGGCTCTCCAAGCTCATTAAGCACCTCTTCAAAACGAATGAGCAGATCGTCTAATTTATCAAACATATTTATCCTCCTGTAATTTCTTTCGCCCCAGAACCACCCGGTCCAACCCGGCCAGATCCTGCCTTATCTCAATATCTTCAAATTTATATTTCCGCAAAAGAGCTGCCACATCTTCTCCCTGGCTGCATCCGATTTCATATAAAAGCCAACCACCCGGAACAAGATGATCCTGTGCCTGTTTCGTGATAGCCCTGTAAAAATAAAGTCCATCTTCCATACCATCCAGCGCCATACGCGGATCATGCAATTTTACTTCATCCATAAGATCTTCAATTTCCGCCGTAGGAATATATGGCGGATTTGATATAATCATATCATAAGCTCTGCTATAATTTCTATTACTATTTTCGCATTCTGTCATTTTTACAGTATCTTTTACAGCAGTCCTTTTCATATACTCTGTTCCGTACACAATGTTCTGCATTTCAGAAAACAGATTACTCTGTACGAATTCCGCATGCTCTGCCACTTCCAGTGTCCGTGCATTCCGCACAGCCACTTTCAGTGCCTCATCTGACAGATCCACGCCTGTTCCGTGTGCATCAGCTCTCTCCTTCAGAATACTGATAAGAATACAGCCGGATCCTGTACACATATCAAGAATATATGGATTTTTCACAGCTTTCATGCATTCAAGAGCGGACTCCACAAGTGTTTCCGTATCCTGTCTGGGTACCAGTACATTCTTATCCACATAAAATTCATGCCCCATAAAAAAAGCCTGATGCGTCAGATGCTGCAGCGGTATGTGTCCCGCACGTCTGCTGATCAGTTCCAGATATCTTTCAGCAACACTTTCTGTGACACTTTCTTCTCCGTATGCAAAATAATACGCCCGGCTTTTTCCTGTGACATATTCCAGGAGAAGCCAGGCATCCAGCCCGGCTTCCTTAATCCCCGCCTGTGCAAGGATCATCTGTCCTTTTTTTAATAATCCTGTCAGAGTTTCTCCGTTCATTGTTCTGCTTCAACTCCAAATTCTTCCTTCAGATATGCTTTCCAGTCAAAAACCGCCTCTACAGCCCTGATTGCAACCTCTGCCATATCTGCTGTCGGTTCCTTAGTTGTAAGTTTCTGCATTGCCAGACCCGGTTTACTGAAAAAGTCAGCAAGTTTGCTGTCTGATCTTCCAGCCCACTGAATAATCTCAAAAGATATTCCTGCTACAACCGGCACCATAAGAAGTCTTCCAAACAGTCTCACCCAGTAAAATGGAACCAATACAAAAATAAAATGCAGAAAAATGCTGACCAGCATAACCAGAAACAGAAAACTGGTTCCACATCTCTTATGCAGTCTGGAGCTTGCAAGAACATTATCCACCGTAAGCGGCAGTCCATGTTCCACACAGTTAATGCACTTATGCTCTGCTCCATGATACATAAATGTTCTCTGAATATCCTTCATTCTGGAAATCAGAAGCATATATCCCATAAACAATGCAAGCTTTACAAATGCCTCAACTATTGTAACTGCAAATTCCGAAGCGCCAACCCTTCTGCAAAGACTTGCAAGGGCGTATGGCAGCAGCATAAAGGCGGCAACTGATACCACGATCGAGACAGCAACTGTCACATATAACAGCCATTTGAACTGCTTATCTTCTTTTGCCTTTTTTGCAGCAAGCTCCTCTTCTGAAAGAGCAGCATTCTTCTGCTTATCCTCTTCGTCCTCCTCATCCCCTGCAATCTCCGCTGAATACATCAGACATTTTGTGCCGACCACCAGAGAATCCACGAAGCTTACCACACCTCGGATCAGTGGATATTTGAGAAATTTTGCATTTCCGAATACACATTTGTAATCTTCTACTTTTAATTCAATCTCATTGTCCGGTCTGCGGACAGCAATGGAATATTTATCCTTATGGCGCATCATAATGCCTTCCATTACAGCCTGACCGCCGATGTTCGATGATTTCATTATATTTCTCCCAAAGAAACAAGAAAGGCTGAGATTTCCCAACCTCAACCTTCTCAATTCTTACTATATTCTGATTATTTGTTCAGGCCGTATTTCTTATTAAACTTATCGATACGTCCACGAGCCTGAGCTGCTTTCTGCTGACCTGTATAGAATGGATGACATTTAGAGCAGATTTCTACGTGGATGTCCTGTTTTGTAGATCCTGTTACGAATGTGTTACCACAGTTGCAGGTTACAGTTGCCTGATAATAATTAGGATGGATTCCTTCTCTCATGATTTTCACCTCTCTGTAAAGATTCTATTTTCTATTCGTATTCATTTGACGAATTTACTATTAAACAGCTTTATGAGTATAACATATCGTCCCATGGAATGCAAGTTATTTTAAAATTTATTTTAAAATTTATTTAATATTTTTGTTACTGAGAACGGAGCGAACAGTAACTGTTTTTTTACAACGTTTCAGATAAACTTCTGTTTTTTTACAGTCTGTACAAATTCAGCATTATTTTTCGTACGGGTAAACATATTCAGGATCTGTTCTACCGCATCTTCTGACTTCATTCCATTGAGAGCTTTTCGCATAATGTAAACCGCTTCCTGTTCTTCTTTACTCAGCAGCAGATCCTCTCTTCTTGTACCGGATTTCTGGATATCAATTGCAGGGAATACCCGCTTTTCTTGCAGTTTTCGGTCAAGCACCAGTTCCATATTACCGGTTCCCTTAAATTCTTCATAAATTACATCATCCATTTTACTTCCCGTATCCACAAGCGCTGTAGCAAGAATAGTAAGGCTTCCGCCCTCTCTCATATTTCTGGCCGCACCAAAAAAGCGTTTCGGCATATGAAGAGCCGCCGGGTCCAGACCACCGGAAAGAGTTCGTCCGCTGGGCGGTATGATCAGGTTGTATGCCCTTGCCAGTCTTGTAATAGAATCAAGAAGAATTGTAACGTCTTTTTTATGTTCCACCAGACGACGTGCACGTTCTATTACCATTTCAGACACACGTTTATGATGTTCCGGAAGCTCATCAAATGTAGAATAAATGACTTCCACATTATCGCCACAGATGGCCTCCCTGATATCTGTAACCTCCTCAGGACGCTCATCGATCAGAAGAATGATCAGATGCATGTCCGGATTGTTTCTCAGAATAGACTTTGCCACATCTTTCAGCAAAGTTGTCTTACCGGCTTTCGGAGGAGATACGATCATTCCTCTCTGTCCTTTACCGATAGGGCTGATCAGATCTACGATCCTCATGGCAACTGTGCCGCCCGGTCTTTCCATTATCAGTCTCTCATTTGGAAAAATCGGTGTCATATCTTCAAAATTATATCGTCTCTGCCCTTCACTGGGATGGAATCCGTTGATAGAGGTCACATATAGCAGGGCACTGAATTTCTCTCCCTGTGTTTTGATACGGATATTCCCCTTAATAATATCACCTGTTTTCAGGTTAAATCTGCGTATCTGAGAAGGTGATACATAAATATCATTTTCCCCCGGAAGATAATTCTCACATCGGATAAACCCATATCCATCCGGAAGTACCTCAAGGATTCCGTCTGCTCTCTCTCCACTGTCAAGCTGTACTGCCTCTGCCGGGGCATGATACTGTGTACGTTCCAGTGTTTTGTTATACTGGGGGATTCTCTCTCCGTTACCTTCCACTTCACTCTGCTGCGGTTTCTCCCGGACTGTTTCCTGTTTTTTTGTCTCACCTTCCAGTTCATCTTCGTGAAGCATTCTCTCGATCAATTCCGGTTTTCTCAATGCTGAAACCCCTTTTAATCCTCTGGCTTTTGCCAAATCCTTTAAAGTTGCCAGTGATAATGATTCATACTTTTCTCTCATAAAATAATCCTCTGCTTTTTGTTTTGATTGTTAATATTGATAATTATTTTTATTTTTGTTTTTTTGACTTCCTATGTATCTGAGCAATTTATTCTTTATTAACTTTTCCTGTAACAGTTAGTGGGATAATCTGTCTGAAGTGACACGAATATCAGATCTGCAGCAATGCATATCGCAGGAAAATTATACTCCTGCTCCTGTGTCGACAAGTTAATTCCTGTAGTAATCCTGTCTGCACACCGGTATCTTTATATTTATCTTAGCACATCTTCTTCATAATTGACAATACCATATTATTCCAAATCTTTATTATTGGCAAGCTGTTTTATACGTCATAAAACTGATATTATCGACATAAAAGCAGAAATCCGGAGACATAAAATATGTCCCCGGATTTCCGGTAAATCAGATATTAATAACACTTATTTAAGAAGACAATTAATGTACCAGATTTCCCACTAATCCATAAGAAACAATATACATAATGACAGTTGCCATAATAATGCCACAAAAAATTGCCAGAGAGGACTTCTTAATATCAATTTCCAGAAGAGATGCAATCAGAGATCCTGTCCATGCCCCTGTTCCCGGAAGCGGAATTCCCACAAACAGCATCAGTCCCCAAAACTCATATTTCTTTACCTGATCACTTTTTCTCATTGCCCTGTCTTCCAATTTCATAACAAGTCCCCGAAAGAGTTTCGTCTTTTTTAAAACCTTGAAAATCTGTCTGATAAACAACAGAATAAACGGAATAGGAATAATATTTCCAACAATACACAGTGGAATTGCCTTTGCAGCCGATATCTTAAGTAAGGATGCTGCAAGCAATCCTCCCCTGAGTTCCAAAAGCGGAATCATTGAAATAATAAAAACTGCCCCTTCCGGTGAAATATATTGTGACAGATTCTGCGAGAACCAATGTACCAGTGCTTCCATAAAACCTCCTAACTTTTACTTCAGATAATCCTTCAAAAAATCAATAAATTTCTGCATTTCTTCCTTTGTTCCAACTGTGATACGAAGGAAATTGTCAATTCTGTCCTTCTGGAAGTAACGAACATAAATATGCTGCCCTCTCAATGCCTCAAAAAGTTCTTTCGCAGGACAGGTTTTATGCGTAGCAAAAATAAAGTTAGACATAGAATCCTGAAAAGAGAATCCCAGTGCCTTCAATTCTTTCTTTGTCCATTCTCTTGTCTCTATGATTTTATTACATGTCTCATCAAAATATGCTTTATCTTCAACTGCCGCCACACCTGCAGCAATCGCTGTACGGTCCATAGTATAAGAATTAAAAGAATACTTCACATCATTCAGGAATCTGATCAGTTTCTCATTTCCACACGCAAAACCAATTCTCATCCCAGCCATAGAACGCGACTTGGAAAATGTCTGTACGACCAGAAGGTTGTCATATTTTTCAATCAATGGAAGCGCCGACTGACCACCAAAATCCACATAAGCCTCGTCCACGATCACAATCACATCAGGATTATGGCGGATAATATCCTCCACTTCCTCCAGCGGCATCTCCACACCTGTCGGCGCATTCGGATTCGGGAATACAATTCCTCCGTTTTCTCTGAAATAATCTTCCTTCCTTATATGAAAGTTCTCATCCAGTGCCGGTCTCTCATATGGAATGCGGAACAAATCTGCCCATACATCATAAAAAGAATATGTGATATCCGGAAAAAGAACCGGCTTCTGTGAATTAAAAAATGTAAGGAAACTCATGGCAAGCACATCATCGGAACCTACTCCCACAAAAACCTGTTCATCCTTCAGCCCGTAATTCTTTGCAATGGCATGTACCAGTTCTCCTGCTGTAGGATCCGGATAAAGTCTCATAGTATCTGTATCCATCTCCCTCAACGCCTTCTCCACTCCAGGTGCCGGCGGATACGGATTCTCGTTGGTATTCAGCTTGATCATATCCGGCTGATTGGGCTGCTCGCCTGGTGTATATGGTATTACTTTACGTATATTTTCTTCCCATCTGCTCATTTATCTGATTCCTTTCATGTTTTTTATTGTTTTTCACTTTCGTCAGTATAACATCAATCTCTATTTTCGTAAATCAACTTTTTGCATTTTACTGATTGACAAACCCACTTTGCAAGTTTATAATAGGCGGCAGAAAAGATAAGAAGGATCAAAACGTTGAAGAGAAGAGTACGCTGAGGAACGTTACAGAGAGAAATGTATACCGGTGCAAGCATTTCATCGCGAACCAGCCGAAGACCACCTCTGAGTGACTTTAATACAGTCCGGTGATTCCGTTACCATCGAATGAAGCGGTTCTGATCAGATGATTTATCCATCAGTAATGTATCAGAACAACCGGGGTGGAACCGCGAGTAATGTTATCTCGTCCCCTACAGTATTTAACCGTACTGTAGGGGATTTTTTTATTCTTTCTTTTACCCCTTCGCAGTACAAAAAACTGTTACTGTTCACTCCGTTCTCAGCAACACGCTCCGCGGGATATCAACAGTGAACAGCAACTATAACAAATCCATACTAACGTAAAGGAGATAATCATCATGATCGTAACATTAAAAGACGGCTCAAAAAAAGAATACGCTGAAGCAAAATCCGTAATCGACATTGCTTACGACATCAGCGAGGGACTTGCACGTGCTGCCTGTGCAGGAGAAGTAAACGGAGAAGTTGTAGACCTGAGAACAGTTATTGACAGTGACTGCGAATTAAACATCCTGACAGCAAAAGATGAAAAAGGACTTGCAGTTCTCCGCCATACAGCATCCCACGTACTTGCCCAGGCAGTACAGACCTTATTCCCGGATGCAAAGGTTGCTATCGGACCTTCTATTGATACAGGATTCTACTATGATTTCGACTGCCCTCCATTCTCTCGTGATGACCTGGATGCAATCGAAAAAGAAATGAAAAAGATCATCAAAAAAGGCGCTAAGATTGAACGCTTCACAAAATCAAGAGAAGATGCCATCGCATACTTCCAGGAGAAAAATGAACCATACAAGGTAGAACTTATCGAAGATCTTCCGGAAGGCTCCGAAATCTCTTTCTATTCCCAGGGAGACTGGACAGACCTCTGCGCAGGTCCTCACCTTATGAGTGTAAAGGGTGTAAAAGCATTCAAGCTTCTCTCCTCTTCCAGCGCTTACTGGAGAGGCAGCGAAAAGAACGCAATGCTCACACGTATCTACGGAACAGCTTATGCTTCCAAGGATGAGTTAAAAGAACATCTGGAACAGATGGAAGAAGCAAAAAAACGCGATCACAATAAACTTGGACGTGAAATGAAAATCTTCACAACTGTAGATGTAATCGGACAGGGACTTCCTCTTATCATGCCAAACGGTGTGATCATAATGCAGGAGCTTCAGCGCTGGATTGAAGACGAAGAGACAAAACGTGGCTATGTAAGAACAAAAACTCCGTTAATGGCAAAGAGTGATCTCTACAAAATTTCCGGTCACTGGGATCACTACAAAGACGGTATGTTCGTTCTCGGCGACGAAGAAACAGACAAAGAAGTATTTGCGCTTCGTCCTATGACATGCCCATTCCAGTACTATGTATACAAAGCAGAACAGCACAGCTATCGTGATCTGCCTCTTCGTTACGGTGAAACATCCACTCTGTTCCGTAATGAGGATTCCGGGGAAATGCATGGTCTGACACGTGTGCGTCAGTTCACGATCTCCGAAGGTCATCTGATCGTAAGACCTGACCAGATGGTAAAAGAATTTAAAGACTGTATCGCACTTGCACAGTACTGTCTGCAGGTTCTTGGTGTAGAGGAGGACGTAACCTATCACCTTTCCAAATGGGATCCTAACAACAGAGAGAAATACATCGGTGATGCAGAAGTGTGGAATCAGACAGAAGCTCATATCCGTCAGATGCTTGAAGAACTGAACATTCCATTTACAGAGGATGTTGGAGAAGCTGCATTCTACGGACCTAAGGTTGATATCAATGCCAAAAATGTATACGGAAAAGAAGATACAATGATCACGATCCAGTGGGATGCTCTTCTTGCTGAACAGTTTGATATGTACTACATCGATGAAAATGGTGAGAAACAGCGTCCATACATCATCCACCGTACATCCATGGGATGCTATGAGAGAACACTGGCATGGCTGATTGAGAAATATGCAGGTATGTTCCCGACTTGGCTCTGCCCAGAACAGGTTCGTGTAATTCCGATCTCTGAGAAATTCCACAACTATGCCGCCAAAGTGGAAGCACAGTTAAAAGAAAACGGAATCCGCTGCTCCGTTGACCAGCGTTCCGAGAAAATGGGCTACAAGATTCGTGAAGCACGTCTTGCAAGAGTTCCATATATGCTCATCGTCGGTGCCAAAGAGGAAGAAGAAGGCAAGGTTTCCGTAAGAAGCCGTTACCTTGGCGACGAAGGAATGAAAGACCTTGGTGAGTTCCTTACATCCATCAAAGAAGAAATCAAAAACAAGACAATTCGTAAAATCGAAGTTCAGGAAGAAAATAAATAAAACAGGTATTTTACTTTAACCTGTTCAAATAAGTCCCCACCCTCTGCTTTAATTGCATCAGGCAATAAGCAATGGGTGGGGACTTTTATTTATCAGTTATCCCATCTGTACAATTACATGGTATTCGTTTCTGCCATTGACCATAGGAATCTGGTTTCCATTTATCCTCTCACCATCTACCTCAATCCATCTGACTCCTTTCTGCACACCTTTCGGTTTATGGATCTCAATATGATAATCCGCCCCTCTAAAATGACGGTTCACTTTAAAATCGCCAAACGTTTCCGGAAGGCAGGGGTCTACGATCAAACCATCATATCCTGGCAGAATACCAAGAAGCGCCTGTGACAGGTTTATAAATGTCCACGCTGCAGTTCCTGTCAGCCAACTGTTTTTTGCCTCTCCAAATCCTGGTGCATCAGCTCCCGCGATCATCTGCGAATATACATATGGTTCTGTCCGGTGAATATCACTGATTTCCTCAATATAAGATGGACATATTTTACGATAAACCTCAAATGCCCTGTTTCCTCTTCCAAGCACAGTCTCCGCAATGGAAATCCACGGATTGTTGTGGCAGAAAATTCCTGCATTTTCTTTATATCCAGGCGGATAAGAAGTAATTTCCCCAAGTTCCAGATGATATCTCGTGTATGCCGGCTGAAGAATCATGACTCCATACTTTGTTTCCAGACGCTCATGTACAGAATCCAATGCTTTTTCTGCCAGTCCCTCTTCTTTTCCAATACCTGCCATAACACAAAAGCCCTGCGGTTCAATAAAGATTTTTCCTTCCTCACACTCTTTTGATCCAACTTTTTCGGACTGCGCATCATAGGCACGCAGGAACCATTCTCCGTCCCATCCATTATCCAGCACTGCCTGATACATCTCATCCACTGCTTTCCCTGCTTCTTTTGCAAGTTCTGTGTGCCCGGTCCGCTCACAGAGCTCCTCAAATTCTTTTCCATATTTTACAAACATACCTGCAATAAATACAGATTCTGCCACAGGGCCTTCCGATGGCCCTGTTGTCTGAAAGGATTCTCCAGGTTCACTGGAAAAACAGTTCAGATTCAGGCAGTCATTCCAGTCTGCCCTTCCGATCAGAGGAAGTTTGTGAGGACCAAGATGGGTTACTGTGTAATAAAAAGATTTCTCCAGATGTTCAAAAAGCGGTACCTCTGTTCCCTTCTTACAATCAAAGGGTACCTGCACATCAAGTATCCCATAATCACCAGTCTCTTTGATATATGCTGCTACTGCTGCGATCAGCCATAACGGGTCGTCATTAAATCCGCTTCCAACATCCAGATTCCCCTGTTTTGTCAGCGGCTGGTACTGATGATATGCACTTCCATCCGGAAACTGTGTAGATGCTATATCAATAATCCTTTCCCTTGCCCGCTCCGGGATAAGATGCACAAATCCCAGAAGATCCTGACAAGAATCGCGAAACCCCATCCCCCGTCCTGTTCCTGATTCGTAATAAGATGCTGATCTGGACATATTGAAGGTTACCATACACTGATATTGATTCCAGATATTTGCCATGCGGTCAATATGTTCGTTCTCGCTGACGACTGCAAAGCGTGCCAGCAATGTTTCCCAGTAATTTTTCAGTTCTGCAAAGGCCTGCATCGCTTTTTCCATTGTATTAAATCTTTCAATCAATGCTTTTGCAGAGGTTTTATTGATAATTCCGGGAGCTTCCCATTTATCATCTGCCGGATTTTCACAATATCCCAGCATAAAAACAAATTCTTTTTCCTCTCCCGGCAGCAGAGTCAGATCTATCTGATGTGCAGCAATGGGATACCATCCGCTTGCAATAGAGTTACTGCATTTTTTCTTACATACAGCTTCTGGAAAAGCATTCCCGTTTCCTGCTCCCAGAAAAGCATCTCTGTTGGTATCATAATTGTCCACCTGTGTATTTACTGTAAAGAAACTGTAATGTTTCCTTCTTTCTCTGTATTCTGTCTTATGATAAATCGTACTCCCCTGTACTTCCACTTCTCCGATACTTAAATTTCTCTGGAAGTTCGATGCGTCATCCACTGCATTCCAGAGGCAGAATTCCACGTATGAGAACAGAGAAATATTTTTTTCAGTTTCAGAGTTATTTTTCAGTTTCAGACAATTGATCTCACATGAAGCATCAGAGGGCACAAAAACCAGAAGCTCTGCTTTTAGATTATTTTTCGAAGAACAGAAGCGACTGTATCCAAGACCATGTCTGCATTCATAAGTATCTGTTTCTGTTGCAGACGGCATAGTTCCCGGATTCCAGATTACTCCGTCATCATTAATATAATAATACTTTCCGTTGGAATCTGCAGGAATATTATTATAACGGTACCTGGTAATTCGCAACAATTTTGCATCTTTATAAAAGCTATATCCTCCGCAGGTGTTGGAGATCAGTGAAAAGAAATCATTACTTCCCAGATAATTGATCCAGGGTAATGGTGTATGTGGTGTAGTGATAACATATTCTTTCGCCTTGTCGTCAAAATATCCGAATTTCATTGAAAAGCCTCCTTAAAAAGAATAAATAAACACTTGTGAAGAAAAGGCCGAAAACAGACTTGCGAAAACGAATACGTTCCGAATTTATATGTTTATTATATAGTTTAGATTGGATTTATCACAGTATAATTCAGTTTTTCAAAAAAATCAACTACATTTTTAGCAGTCAAAATATTTCACAACTGTTATTTTAACTTCCGTAAGATCATCGCGAAACTTTTCGTTATATTAAAGCCTGTTTTTTGTGAAATTAATAAATTATTATAAATTCTTTTTTGTGCAACAGGGATAAATTATACAAATATAACAAAAATACTTGAATTTTATCCGATGACATTATATTATTATCTGAAAATAAAGTACGATTAGCTTGCGAAAACGTTTTAGAAGCAAAAACAGAAAAGGCTGGACTATAATATGGTATCCATGAAAGACATCGCAAAACAATGTAACGTATCTGTTGCAAGCGTCAGCAAAGCACTTAATGGTTATTCGGATATCAGCGAAGAAACCCGACAGCTTATTTTGAAGACTGCATCAGAAATGGGATATCTTCCAAATTCCTCAGCAAGAGCACTAAAGACCAGACGCAGTTATAATCTTGGCGTACTTTTTGTAGACGAAGCCATGAGTGGCCTCACCCATGATTATTTCAATCATGTACTGGAAAGCTTTAAACGCACTGCCGAATCCAGAGGATACGACATCACTTTTACCAGCGGAAACCTCTCCGGTCAGCATCTCAGTTATTATGAGCACTGCCGTTACCGTGGAGTCGATGGAGTGGTGATCGCCTGTATCAATTTTTTTACAGAAGAGGTACAGCGCCTGGTACAGTCCGAGATACCGGTAGTCACTATCGATCATGTATTTGATGGAAGAATTGCTGTTGTTTCCAACAACATTCAGGGAATGGAAGAACTTGTCTCTTATATTCTTGAACGGGGACACAGAAAGATTGCCTATATTCACGGAGAAGATTCCTCTGTCACACGAAACAGACTTGGAAGTTTTTACAGAACTCTCCAGAAAAAACGAATCGATATACCTGATGAATATATGCCAGTCATTCCTTATCGAGATGCAGAAGCTGCAGCAATAGCAACTTCAGAGCTTCTGGATCTGAAAGATCCTCCTACCTGTATCCTCTATCCGGATGACTTCTCCGCACTGGGTGGCATCAATGAAATCCACGAACGTGGACTTCGAATACCAGATGATATTTCCATTGCAGGCTATGACGGACTTACTTTTGCACGCATCCTGGAGCCACGGCTGACAACTCTGTGTCAGGACACAGAAACGATTGGACGGCTTGCCGCACAGAAGCTGATTGATCTTATCGAAAATCCTAAAACAACGATCATCGATAAATTCACCGTTGATGGAAGACTTTTCCCCGGTGCATCAGTCAGAAATCTGGCAAAATAAGAAAATCTTCAGTATCTTCACAGTTGGTGGACTGCTGAAAAGTTACAATCAACCCAAAACAATTATCACAAGGAGGTAATAACATGATGAAGAGAAAAGCTATGGCAATTACATTAACAGCAGCTATGCTTGCCGGTCTTACAGCAGTTCCAACATGGGCTGAAGATGCAGCCGCTGACGAAGGTAAAGTTTTAAACATTTATTGCTGGAATGAAGAATTCAAATCCCGTCT
>ENA-OPSK01000958-OPSK01000958.1-human-gut-metagenome-genome-assembly--contig:-NODE-958-length-23856-cov-17.621571_pt1 | contig 23856 bp, 19 predicted proteins | sample MGYA00241807_ERZ501905 | MGnify/ENA primary metagenome ERZ501905 (study PRJEB25962, sample SAMEA2042111) | human gut metagenome | biome: human gut; feature: human-associated habitat; material: faeces...
TATAAACTAAATTACTGAATATCAACTGAAAAAGATATTCTTAAGGGACGACTATTTAACCAAACAATAAAATTACTTATTCAAAATAGCTTGTGTATCGCTGGCAATCATCAATTCCTCATCTGTCGGGATAATTACTACCTTGACTTTTGATTCGGGGGTAGAGATGATAGCTTCGTCACCATGAATCTTGTTGTTCATTTCTTTATCCAATTCTACACCGATGAATTGTAAACCGTCACATACGGCTTCACGGCATTGTGATTGGTTCTCACCTACACCGCCGGTAAATAAGATAACATCTACACCACCCATGGCAGCAGCATAAGCTCCGATATACTTCTTGATGCGATAATAATACATCTTTTCTGCCAGCAGAGCACGCGGATTTCCTTCTTTGCAAGCTGCATCCAATTCACGCATATCGCTGGATACGCCTGATATGCCAAGTACTCCACTCTTCTTGTTCAGTAAATTAGAAACACCTGTCGGAGTCAAACCTTCTTTTTCCATAATGAAAGTAACGGCGCCTGCATCAATGTCACCGCTGCGGGTTCCCATTACAAGACCTTCAAGCGGAGTAAGTCCCATGCTGGTATCTACACATTTACCATCCTTGACAGCTGAGATAGAACCACCGTTACCAATGTGGCAAGTGATGATTTTAGAACCTTCGGGATTGATTCCCAAGAAATCGCATACGCGCTTTGAAACATAGCGATGAGAGGTTCCGTGGAAGCCGTAACGACGTACACCGTATTTTTCATACAGTTCGTATGGGATGGCATACATATATGCATAGTCAGGCATTGTTTGATGGAACGCTGTATCGAATACACCTACCTGAGGTATATTGGGTAAAATAGCAGAAACAGCATTGACACCTTTCAAGTTAGCCGGGTTATGGAGTGGAGCAAGGTCGTTGCAAGCGGCAAATGCATCCAATACTTCTTTATCCAGTTTTACTGATTCGCTGAAACGTTCCCCACCGTGTACCATGCGGTGACCTACTGCATTGATTTCTTCCAGAGACTTGATTGCGCCATATTCAGGGCTAACCAATGTGTTCAGGATAAATTCGATACCTGCAGTATGTTCAGGGATATCTTTTTCCAGAATCTTCTTTTCGCCATTAGGCAAAGTCAGCTTCAGGAAAGAACCTACTAATCCGATTTTTTCAATACCACCCTGTGCCAGGATTTCTTTGGTAGTCATATCAAATAACTTGTATTTGATGGAAGAACTACCGCAATTAAGCACTAATATTTTCATAATGTTGTTTCTTCTTTATTATATTAATTGTTTGCTTTGGCAGCAATAGCCTGATTAGCAGTAATTGCAATCATTTTATAAACATCATCGATAGAGCATCCGCGAGACAAGTCGTTCACCGGACGGGCGATACCTTGCAGAATCGGACCGATAGCTGTAGCGTGTCCCAGGCGTTCTACCAGTTTATAAGAAATGTTACCTACTTCCAAACAAGGAACTACCAGAACATTGGCTTTTCCCGCAATTTCCGAACCCGGAGCTTTGCTTGCGCCAATATGTGGAACCAGGGCTGCATCAGCTTGCAGTTCACCGTCGATTTTCAAATCGGGGGCCATTTCTTTGGCAATACTCAAGGCTTCAACTACTTTGTCTACTACTTCATGTTTGGCAGAACCTTTGGTTGAGAAACTCAGCAGGGCAACACGCGGATCAATACCTGCAACTGCTTTGGCGGTTTGGGCGGTACAAACAGCAATCTGTGCTAATTGGTTGGCATCCGGCATCGGGGTTACTGCAACGTCACCCATCACCAAAACGCCATTATTTCCGTATTCGGGAGCGTGAGTCAACAGCAGCATGGCACCTGATACACAGGTAATGCCCGGTACAGTCTTGATAATCTGTAATGCAGGGCGAAGTACGTTACCGGTGGTGTTGCGGGCACCTGCCAATTGTCCATCGGCATCTCCGGCTTTAATTATCAAACATCCCAAATACAATGGGTCGACTACCAGTTTACGGGCTTCTTCGATAGTCATACCTTTTTTCTTACGAAGTTCGCACAGCAGTTGTGCGTATTCTTCTTTCTTAGGGTGATTTTCGGGGTCGATGATAGTGGCTTTACCGATGTTTCCCAAACCCCATTCTTTAGCCAGGCTCATGATTTCATCGGGATTACCCAATAAAATAAGGTCGGCAACACCGTCTGTCAATATTTGGTTGGCAGCTTTTAATGTACGTTCTTCTGTTCCTTCAGGGAGAACAATGCGCTGTTTGTTTGCTTTCGCGCGCTCTACGATTTCAGATATTAAATCCATGATATATATTAATTATGTACGTTCTAAAGACGAGTGTTGTTTTTCACGGTGCAAAATTAGGTAATTTTGCAATATCTACATTGCAAAATCTATATTATTTTTGGTTTAAAGTATGCAAAAAACGTATGTTATTGAACACCAAACAGGATGTTTCCTTAACTTTGCGCAGTTTTCAATAAGTTTTCATTAAATTCATAAGGTATGATACGTCAATGCGCCATCCTTTTCGGATGTTTGGCTTTGGGTGAACTGATTGTTTTTCTGACAGGCATTAAGTTGCCTTCCAGTATCATAGGGATGCTGCTTCTCACCCTTTTTTTGAAGTTGGGTTGGATAAAGCTGCAATGGGTGCAGGGATTGTCCGACTTTTTAGTTGCTAATCTTGGCTTCTTTTTTGTGCCACCCGGTGTGGCGCTGATGCTTTATTTTGATGTGATTGCGGCACAGTTTTGGCCGATTGTGATTGCTACCTTAGTCAGTACAGTTCTGGTGCTTGTAGTCACCGGATGGGTTCATCAATTAGTTCGTAAATCAAATGGAATATTTAGAAAATAAGTTCTTCTTGTTGGCGGTTACTTTCGGAGTATTCTTTCTGTCACGTATCGTTCAGAAGAAGACAGGCTGGGTTATTTTGAACCCTATATTGCTTACCATTGCCGTGCTTATTCTATTTTTGAAATTTGCAGGCATCAGTTATGAAACTTATAATGAAGGCGGACAGCTTATCGAATTTTGGCTGAAGCCGGCGGTAGTGGCATTGGGCGTTCCTTTATATTTGCAGTTGGAGATGATAAAGAAGCAGTTGTTGCCAATTATCATTTCGCAGTTGGCAGGATGTTTGGTAGGATTGGTGACTGTGGTCGTCATTGCCAAGCTGTTGGGAGCTACACCCGATATCATCTGTTCGTTGGCTCCGAAGTCGGTTACTACTCCTATTGCAATGGAGGTGTCGAAAGCTACCGGAGGAATTCCTTCATTGACGGCGGCTGTCGTTGTGGTTGTGGGATTGTTTGGAGCGGTGTTCGGCTTTAAGGTGTTGCGTGTGGGACATGTAGGAAGTCCCATTGCCCAAGGTTTGTCCATGGGAACGGCTACTCATGCAGTGGGAACATCTACGGCAATGGAAATCAGTGGAAAATATGGAGCTTATGCCAGTCTGGGATTGACATTGAACGGGATAATGACAGCCGTTTTCACTCCAACAATCCTTAAATTATTGGGTGTAATTTAACAAAAATGCCTCTATCTTTGTTATTAAAGAAACAAACATTTTATGATAGAATTCAAAGACATTACTTTAGCGGATAAAGAGCTGATACAGTCGTTTACACTTAACAGCCAACGTCGCAATTGCGACTTGTCGTTTGCCAACCTTTGTAGTTGGACATTCTTATACCAGACCAAGTATGCCGTTTTGGACGGTTATCTGTTGCTTCGCTTTTATGCCGGTGAAGAGCTGGCCTACATGATGCCGGTAGGAACAGGAGACGTAAAACCGGTGCTGGAGGCACTGATTGAGGATGCAGAAGCGTTGGGGGCAAAGTTCCGTATGCTGGGGGTATGTGTAGGGATGAAAGCAGACCTTGAAGCAGTGATGCCGGGGCGTTTCACCTTTACCGAAGATCGTGACTATTTCGACTATCTTTATCTGCGCACTGACCTGGCTGCCTTGAAAGGTAAAAAGTATCAGTCTAAACGTAATCATATTAACAAGTTCAAGAAGCAGTATCCCGATTATGAGTACAGGCTTCTGACTCCCGAGCTTGTTCCCGAATGCCTGAAAATGGAAGAAGAATGGTGTCGTGTCAATAATTGCGATGAACAAATGGCTTTGGGGGCCGAACGGCGGTCCATGACCTTTGCCCTTCATCACATGGAAGAGTTGGGGTTGACCGGAGGAGTGTTACATGTGAATGGAAAGATAGCCGCATTTACATATGGGGCCCCCATCAACTATCAGACATGGGACACTTGTGTGGAGAAAGCGAATACCGATATCGAAGGTTCTTATGCCATGATAAACTATGAGTATGCGAATCATATCGGTGAACAGTATATGTATATCAATCGCGAGGAGGATCTTGGACTGGAGGGGCTGCGTAAGGCGAAGCTTTCTTATCAGCCGACTATCTTGCTCGAAAAATGTATAGCCGAACTCAATGACCACAAAGGATGAAGTAAAAGCATTGTGGAAACTCTGTTTCACGGATAGTGATGAGTTTACCGACTTGTATTTCGACCTGAGATATAAGGATGATATCAATATGGCTGTGCGTGAAGAAGGAAAAATTATTTCTGCTTTACAAATGATTTCCTACCCGATGACTTTTTGCGGGGAGACGATTGCTACTTCTTACGTTTCCGGTGCGTGCACCCATCCCGATTACAGGTCGCATGGAGCCATGCGGCGATTGTTGAGGCTGACGTATCGTCGCATGTATGATGACGGCATTCTGCTCAGCACTCTTATACCGGCAGAGAAATGGTTGTTTGGCTATTATGCAAAGTCGGGATATACTCCGCGATTCGGTTATGTGATGGAAAGGGTAAACGTAGAAAAACTTATCCCTTCCGGTTCTTATAGGGTGGAAGAGGAGGATGAGGCCTCAGCCGAACTGTATCAGTATTTCGACAATCGTATGCGCGAGCGTGCCTGCTGTATGTTGCATAGTTATGAGGATTTTCTGGTTATCATGGCGGACTTACGACTGGGAGGGGGTAAGGTGCTTGTGGCACGCCGGGCGGATCGGATAGCAGGGATGGCTTTTGTGGTAATGGATGCCGGAAGCTTATATATTAAGGAGTTATTGGCAGATGGTATTCCCGGACAGACAGGTTTTGAGGCGGTCAAAGATACCTTGTTGTCGGCAGCTGCAACCCTGTACCCCGGAGCTGTCATCGAGTATATTCATCCTTCTTCCGGGGATTCGTCCACGTTGGGAATGGCGCGTTTGATTCATGTGGAAAAGATGCTGTCCATACTTGCAAGGAAACACCCGGTGCTGAGTCTGTCCATTCAAATAGAAGACGATGATGCTATTCCTGAGAATAATGGTTACTATATTGTGGAAAACGGTAATTGTTATCGTGAATATCGGGAAGGAAGAGAATATCATCTTTATACGATAGAAAGCCTGACAGCCAAGTCTTTTGAAACGGAGCATCCTTATATGAGTTTGATGCTCAACTGAAGAAATGCGAATAAAAATTTCAAAGTTACTATATGAGACTGTCCAAGAAGATTATTGTATTATCTTTTGTTCTGTCATTCAGAATGTAGTGAAGAACAGCATATTAATGAATGTATTCAGATTTCTTATTTTGTCCGGAAGGAGAAAATAAGAAATTAGCTGAACATTTTGGACAGTCTCATATACAGTGAATAATTTTTATTTAGGTATATCCTCCTGATATAGTATATGAACTACTTTAAAGCAACTCTTGCAATGGGGCGAGTTTCATGCTGTTCGAACCCTTTATGAGAATATAGAATCCTTTCGGCTTAGACTTTTTCAGGACTTCTGATAATTGACGGGCATCCTGATAATGTTCGTAAGAGGAGGTCGCTTGTCCGAACTCTTCTCCAACCAAGATTACGCGCTCAAATTTACATTCATCTATGTAACTGACTATTTTTTGATGTTCTTCATGACTCCTCTTTCCCAATTCTTTCATATCGCCTAGAATGACCATCTTATGCAGCACTTCCATCCGGCGGAAATTCTCCAATGCCGCCATCATGCTGGTAGGGTTGGCGTTGTAGGCATCCACTATCAGATTATTGTCGGCAGTTGGGGTAAGCTGCGAGCGATTGTTGTGTGGAATATATTCTTCCAGTGCTTTTGAAATATCTTCTTCTGATACATTGAAAAAATGTCCGATGGCGATGGCGGCAAGGGCATTTTTAAGGTTATAAGAGCCTATCAGGTGGGTGCTTACCTTATGTCGTCTGTCTTCGTGCCTCCACTCGAAAGTGAGGAATGGGGCACATATTCCTGCCTTGCCGCTAACATAGAGTTCCGCTTCGTCTTCTGTGCCGTAGGTGATACAGGTCAGCCCTTTTGAAATCTTATTAAGATGCTCATTATCCCTATCGATGAAAATGGTGTGTTCACCTCCGTAACGTAAATGTTCGTATAACTCTCCTTTGGTTTTTATCACTCCTTCAAAAGAGCCGAACCCTTCAAGGTGTGCCTTGCCCACATTGGTGATAATGCCGTAATCGGGCTCAACGATGGCAGAGAGCGTTTTGATTTCACCCGGATGGTTTGCTCCCATTTCTATCACGGCAAGCTCGTCATCGGGAGTGAGGCGTAGCAGTGTGAGTGGCACGCCGATGTGGTTGTTCAGATTGCCCAATGTATAAAGTATCCGGTATTTTTTTTGAAGTACGGCGGCTATCAGTTCTTTGGTGGTGGTCTTTCCGTTGGTACCGGTGATGCCTATAATGAGGGTATCTAACGTACGGCGATGGAAGTTGGCCAACTCCTGTAAGGTTCTCAGGCAGTTGTCAACCAAAAGGATATGCGGGTTTTCACCGGCGTATTGTTCTTCGTCCACTACCGCATATCGGCAACCTTTCTCCAGCGCTTGTGCAGCGAAGGCGTTCCCATTGAATGTCTCTCCCTTCAAGGCTATGAACATAGAGCCTTCAGGACAGTTACGGCTGTCGGTGGTTACTCCACTGCATTCCGTAAAGCATTTATATAAAGTTGAAATATCCATTATACCTTCTATTAATATTAGTTGCGGCAAAGATAGCTGAAAAATAGTTCAGGAAATAACAAAAACTCAAGAATTGTGCGTACTTTTGTACGACATAAATAACACTTCGTAGAGATGATGAACAAAGAGAGTAAATACATTAATGTAAAGGGGCAGTTGATGGATCTGTCGGAGCCTCGGGTAATGGGGATTCTGAATGTAACCCCCGATTCCTTTTACAGTGAAAGCCGTCTCCAGACAGTGGAAAAGATTGCTGCACGTGTGGTGGAAATAGTAAATGAGGGTGCTGACTTTATTGATATCGGTGCATACTCCTCTCGTCCGAATGCCGACCATGTTTCATTGGAAGAAGAAATGAATCGCCTGCGGATGGGACTTGAAGTGATTACTGATGTGTGTCCTTCGATTCCCATTTCGGTAGACACTTTCCGGGCAGATGCAGCACGGATGTGTGTGGAAGAATATGGCGCAGCCCTCATTAATGATATCTCGGCAGGAGAGATGGATTCCGAGATGTTTTCTACTGTGGCCGGGCTGGGTGTTCCTTACATTATCATGCACATGAAGGGTACTCCGCAAACCATGCAGCAGGCTCCGCATTATGATAATTTGATGAAGGAAATATTCCGGTATTTTGCACGGAAGATACATCAGTTATATGAGTTGGGTGTGAAAGACCTTATTCTTGATCCCGGTTTTGGTTTTGGTAAGACACTGGAACACAACTACGGGCTCATGGGATGTTTGGAAGATTTTGCTCTTTTTGACCTTCCGGTATTGGTGGGGATATCGCGCAAGTCGATGATTTACAAACTTCTGGACGGTACTCCCGAAAATGCGCTGAACGGCACGACCGTACTCAATACCATTGCGCTCATGAAGGGCGCTGACATTTTGAGGGTACACGATGTGAAGGAGGCTGTGGAAGCTGTGCGGATTGTGCGACAGATGAAGTCCTGTGCTATCGACTGTTAATAGTATAATCTTGAATAATAATATAGCGAAAGATGTTTATCGACTTTAGTATAAAAGACCTTATTGATATCCTGCTGGTGGCTTACTTGCTATATCAGACTTATCGGCTGATGAAGGATTCGGGTTCAATCAACATTTTTACGGGGATTCTGGTTTTCATCGGCATTTGGCTGATTGTGTCACAAGTTCTTGAGATGAAGCTTTTGGGCTCTATCTTTGATAAGTTGGTAAGCGTAGGTGTGCTGGCTCTGATTATTTTATTTCAGGATGAGTTGCGCCGTTTTCTTGTTACGCTGGGTTCGCATAAGCGCTTGGGCAGTTTTTTCCGCTTTCTGACGGGAAATAAGCAGGAGAAGACCGAGAAGGCGGACATTATGCCGATAGTGCTTGCCTGTATGAGCATGAGTAAAGGCAAGGTAGGGGCGTTGATTGTCATCGAAAAGAGTATGCCGCTGAATGATATTATCCGTACGGGTGAGATTATTAATGCCAATGTCAATCAAAGGTTGATTGAAAATATATTTTTCAAGAACAGTCCGTTGCACGATGGGGCAATGATTATACGTCACAAACGCATTGAGGCGGCCGGTTGTATTCTTCCGGTGTCTCATGATTTGAATATTCCCAAAGAGTTGGGATTACGGCATCGTGCAGCCATGGGGGTGTCGCAGGAGACGGATGCACTGGCCATAATCGTATCCGAAGAGACCGGAGGCATTTCGGTAGCTTATAAGGGACAATTCCATCTCCGACTTACTGCTGAGGAGTTGGAACGTATTTTAACGAAAGAAGAGTAGAATTTGACCAAACAGATTTATCATGCTTTGGCTGCTACTGTTGAGCAAACTCATGTGTCTGTCCAATAGCAGGAAGCAGAAAACCATGTTTCACACATATCAGTGGGTTAATGCTTTGCTTTACAATAACTTGATGTGAAACGAGAACTTTTCGTTTACGGTAAATGCCTGTTTGGGGGTTGTGGAAAATGATTAGCTTTACATCCATGAGAAAAGAACGTATTTTGCGTTGTTGGGGTATTATCCTTCCGGTTGCATTATTAATTTATATCATGCTCTGCCGCTTCCTTCCCGGTTGCGCACGCGGATATGCCGATTATGTCTATCCGAATGTATCCTTTGTTTTGTCGGCTGTTTCGTCCGTAATTCCTGTTTCTTGGGAGGAGATAATGGCTGTAGTTGTGGTGTCTCTGATGATATTTATTCCGGTCATGGCGCGCAGGCGTGGAGAGGGGTGGCTCGTTATTTTCCGACGTTTGACTTTGTTGGTATTGTGGATAATCATCTGGTTTTATATGGCATGGGGATTGAATTACTTCCGTCCGAGTCTTTATGCGCGTTGTAATTTGAGACCTGTGGAATATGAAGAAGAGGTATTCATGAAATTTTTGGATGTCTACACAGAGGGACTGAACGCTTCATTTACGCATGACACCGGTATAGAAAAAGAGGAGGTGGAGACTATCGTCAAGAGAAACTATGCCGGTCTTTCCTCTTGTTATGGGTTGGCCTGTCCGCAACCGTGGCAGCATATCAAGCATTTTGGATTTACCCCGCTATATTCGAGCGTGGGCGTATTGGGTGCCATGGGACCGTTTTTTGCCGAGGCACAAGTGAATGAAGACGTACTCCCCGAACAATATCCCTTTACGATGGCACATGAGTTTGCTCATTTGCTGGGAGTGGGCAGTGAGGCGGAGGCAAATTATTTTGCTTTCCTCGTCTGTATGCAGTCGGACTCCGATGCAATGAGATACAGCGGATACTTCAGCCTGTTGCCCTATGTGGCGGTCAGTGCCAGGAAGTTATTGTCCGATGACAGGTTTCAGGAGTGGGGAAAAACAGTCCGTCCGGAAATATGGCAGGATTATGAGGTGAAGCAGGAGTATTGGAGTGAGAAGTATAGTCCTCTACTTGGCGGAATGCAGGATTTTGCTTATAATCTTTTCCTGAAAGGGAACCGTGTTTCGGAAGGAAAGAAAAATTATGGTCGGGTGGTAGAGCTTCTCATCGCCGCTTCATATAATCGGGAGAAAGGAGAGTTTGAGGATTGGGGACGTGAAGTATCTGTTGCTCTTCCGTAACGGTTGCTTTTCTTTTTTCCGGCTGTCGATGGGTTGGTCGCCGGGACTTTACTTATTGGCTTAATTCCCGGAAAGTAAATTTTTCAGTTCTTTTCAATGATATTTCTTGTTTATATGGCTGCTTTTTTCTATCTTTATCCCATCTTGATAGGATATAATTTTAAGATTATAAACAAGATACGTAAGTGTTATACTGATGCTTAGCTGTAAAGACAGCAATTTGTATAATAAAAATTTTTTGTTGATGAGAAAAACTGATTAAGCCGTCTCGGATAGCGTTCCGGGGCGGCTGAATTGTAAAATGACCGATTTTTATTCTTTAACGACCGGATATTAGTCTTTCGTTCTCCGTAAAACTCATTATATTTGTATCCGTAAATAAAAAACATATCTACTATGAATAGCATGAATAAGATTCTTTCGACTGTTATCCTTCTGGGATTTATTTTACTGTGCGGTTGTAATACACAGCCGTCTCCCATCCGTTCGGGAGAATTGTGGCCTGATGATAATGGGGAACATATCAATGCCCATGGCGGCGGAGTGATGTATCATGACGGTACTTACTATTGGTTCGGCGAGAATAAATGCGATACTACCAGCAGTGCCATGGTAGGAGTGATGTGTTACTCATCGCAGAATCTTACCGATTGGAAAAATGAAGGTGTGGCACTTGCGGTAGAAGACAATGACAGCAGTGACATTACACGCGGCTGTATCCTCGAACGACCTAAAGTGGTATATAATGCAAAGACCGGGAAGTTTGTGATGTGGTTTCATCTTGAACTGAAAGGTAAGGGCTATGAAGCGGCACGTTCGGGTGTGGCAGTGAGTGACACTCCTACAGGACCTTATCGTTTTATCCGTTCCGGTCGTGTCAATGCCGGAAAACTTCCCTTTGATATGGATGAACAGGCACAGGCAACAATGGATACGCTGAATGCTTTGCACTATGCCAAATGGTGGACTCCGCAGTGGGTAGACGCCGTTGGCAAGGGACTTATCTTGAAACGCGATTTCGAAGGTGGACAGATGGCAAGAGATATGACAGTGTATGTGGATGATGATGGTAAGGCTTATCATATTTTTGCTTCAGAAGAAAATCTGACACTGCACATTGCCGAGTTGAGTGACGACTACCTTTCGCATACCGGAAAATATGTGCGTGTGGCGCCTGCCGGACAGAATGAGGCTCCTGCTATCTTTAAAAAGGACGGTATGTACTGGATGATAACTTCCGGTTGCACCGGCTGGGCGCCCAATGAAGCGCGAATGTTCTCTGCTCCATCCATTTGGGGACCGTGGACACAGCATCCCAATCCCTGTGTGGGACCGAACAGAGAGATTACTTTCGGTGGCCAAAGCACGTATATTCTGAAAGTCGAGGGACGAAAGGATTGCTTTATCTTTATGGGAGACATTTGGCGTCCCGAACATCCGAGTGATGCCCGATATATTTGGTTGCCTATTCAGTTTAAGGATGGTGTACCGGTGGTGGAATGGAAGGACAGTTGGACATTGGATTGAAAGAGTTTTCTATTTGACCGAATCCGGTTCTTTGTCATGATGAGAGTGGAAAAAACATTAAAAAGAATAATTGTTATATGAAGAAATTACTGACTTTGTTATTGGCGGTGCTCCTGTTGGCAGGATGTGCCGGCAATAAGCCCGGCACATTTGAAGCCGGAAAGAATACTTTCCTGTTGAACGGCAAACCTTTTATTGTTAAGGCTGCCGAGGTTCATTATCCGCGTATTCCGCGTGAATATTGGGAGCACCGCATTGAAATGTGTAAGGCATTGGGCATGAATACACTTTGTCTTTATGTCTTTTGGAACTTGCATGAAGAGACACCCGGAAATTATGATTTTACGGGCAATAAAGATATTGCTGCTTTTTGTAAGCTGGCGCAGAAGCATGGTATGTATGTCATCGTCCGCCCCGGTCCGTATGTGTGTGCCGAATGGGAAATGGGCGGTCTTCCCTGGTGGTTGTTGAAGAACGACAGTGTGGAGTTGCGCACTCTAGATCCGTATTATATGGAACGTGTCGGTATGTTTATGCATGAAGTGGGCAAGCAGTTGGAAGACTTGCAAATCACTCGGGGCGGAAATATTATCATGGTACAGGTGGAAAACGAATACGGCTCTTATGCAACAGATAAACCTTATGTATCTGCTATCCGCGATACAGTCCGTGCGGCCGGATTCACTGAAGTCCCTCTTTTCCAATGCGATTGGAGTTCTAATTTTCTCAATAATGGTCTTGATGACCTGATTTGGACTGTCAACTTCGGAACCGGAGCCAACATCGACAAACAATTTGCCAAGTTGCGTGAAGTGCGTCCCGAAACTCCGTTGATGTGCAGTGAGTTTTGGAGTGGATGGTTCGACCATTGGGGACGCAAGCATGAGACCCGTCCCGGAGAAGTGATGGTGGAAGGTTTGAAAGAAATGCTTGATAAGGGTATTTCGTTCAGTTTGTATATGACTCATGGCGGTACTACTTTCGGCTGGTGGGGTGGTGCCAATAATCCGGCATATTCGGCCATGTGCAGCAGCTATGACTATGATGCTCCCATCAGTGAAGCAGGTTGGACGACCGACAAATACTTTGCTCTTCGCGATATGCTGAAGAATTATTTGCAAGAGGGTGAAAAACTGCCCGATGTGCCTCAAGCACTTCCTGTTATGGAGGTACCTGCCATCAAGTTTACACAGATTGCTCCGTTAATCAACAATCTCCCGACACCGAAACAGACCGAAGATATCAAACCGATGGAGAAATTCGATCAGGGCTGGGGAACCATTCTTTACCGCACTAGCCTGCCGGAGGAAGTGAAAGCGGGAACAATATTGAGAATTACGGAACAGCATGACTGGACACAAGTCTTTGCCGACGGTAAATTGCTGGCGCGTCTCGACCGCCGTGCCGGTGAGCAGGAAGTGGTTCTGCCCGCTCTGAAAGCAGGCACACAGCTTGACCTGCTGGTAGAAGCGATGGGACGTGTGAATTTCGATAAGTCTATCCACGACCGTAAGGGTATTACCGAAAAGGTGGAACTCGTCAATGGCAAAGATATAGAAGCACTGAAGAACTGGACTGTCTATAACTTCCCGGTAAACTATGACTTTGTGGCTGACAAGAATTATCAGGATATGAATTCTTCTGCTTTCTGCGGGATAGAGAAAAACGACGAGTCTGTGCCTGCCTATTACCGTGCTACCTTTACCTTGGACAAGGTGGCGGATACTTTCTTCAATATGGAATCGTGGGGAAAAGGTATGGTATGGGTAAACGGTCATGCGATGGGACGTTTTTGGGAAATCGGTCCCCAACAGACACTCTATATGCCGGGATGCTGGCTTAAGAAGGGAGTGAATGAGATTATTGTTCTTGATTTGAAAGGACCACGGGAGGCAACGGTTACCGGTTTGGATAAACCGATTTTGGATATGCTTCGGGTAACGGTTCCCGAGACTCATCGGAAAGAAGGACAAAACCTGAAATTGACGAATGAGACACCTGTAGCTTCCGGCAGCTTTAATCAAGGTAACGGTTGGCAAGAGGTAAAAATACCCGCTGCTCAAGGACGTTATTTCTGTCTGGAAGGTTTGTCTTCTTTCGACGGAACAAATGTAGCGGCAGTAGCTGAATTTGATGTCTTGGATGAAAAGGGGCAGAAGATTCCGCGCGAAAACTGGAAGATTGTATATGCCGACAGCGAGGAAACTCGTAGCGGTAACCGTACAGCCGATAAAATTTATGATTTGCAGGAAAGTACTTTCTGGCAAACGGTAGATAATGTGGCCTATCCTCATCAGGTGGTGATTGACTTGGGCAAGGAATATAAGGTAACCGGCTTCCGTATTCTTCCGCGTGCAGAACAGGGAGCTCCGGGTATGATTAAAGATTATAAAGTCTATGTGAAAACCGGGAATTTCAGTTATTAAATTAGTTTTTATATTGAATGAAAATCCTACATACCGCTGACTGGCATTTAGGTCAGACTTTTTATGAATACAGCCGTTATGATGAGCATGTTCGTTTCCTTGACTGGTTACGCAGGCAAATCAAAGAACGTAAGATTGATGTACTCCTCGTTGCCGGAGATATATTTGACGGGCCGAACCCTTCCGCAGAATCTCAACGGCTGTATTACTCTTTTCTCCGCCGGGTGACAGCCGAGTGTCCGGCACTGCAAATTATTATCATTGCCGGCAATCATGATTCGGCAGCCCGCCTGGAAGCGCCGAACCCGTTGCTGGAGGAGATGAACATCACCGTTAGAGGGGTGGTGAAGCGGGATGCGGACGGCGACATAGACTTGGCACATCTCATTATACCGATTTATAAGCCCGGTGCCGGACGTTCGCAAGCGGATATAAATATAAATGATATAGCTGCATTCTGCCTTGCCGTTCCTTATTTGCGGCAAGGAGATTATCCGCCTGCCGAAAACTATGCGCAAGGTGTTCAGACTCTCTATCGGCAACTTTTTGCAGAACTGAGGGATGAAGGCAAACCTGTTATTGCCATGGGACATCTGCAGGCGACAGGCTCGGAAATATCCGATGATGACCGTTCCGAACGTACCGTTATCGGCGGTGTGGAGGGTATTTCGCCCGATGCTTTTGATGCGCAGATTATTTATACGGCTTTGGGGCATCTTCATCGTCCGCAACGAGTGTCCGGGCGAGAGAATGTACGTTATTCGGGAGCTCCTATTCCTATGTCTTTCTCCGAAAAAGGTTACAGAAGCAGTGTGGTGATGCTGGAGTATGAAGAAGATAAAACGCAGATACATCAAATTGATGTGCCGCCTTATGTCCGCTTATTAAGCATCCCCGACCGACCTGCGGTGTTGGAGGAAGTCTTGGAAGCGATTCATGAATTGCCTGATGGGGAAATAAATGCGCGTTCGCCTTATCTGGAAGTGAAAATACAGATGACGGAGCCCGATACTTCTTATAAATACAAAATAGAATCGGCTCTGCAGGGTAAATCGGTGAGGTTGGCGCGTGTGGTGGCGGTAATGCCTGTCCAAAAGGAGAGTGGTCTCCGGGCGGTAAGTTATGAAGAGCTGCGGGGAATTCGTCCGCTGGACGTGGCACTCGACTATTATAAAAGGAAATATGACGAGCAGGAGATGCCCGCAGCAATGAAAGAGTTATTGCAGGAAGTCATCAGTGAGGCCGGTAAAGAGTAATTAAGACAACAGTTCATTATGAAGATATTAGCAATACGCGGAAAGAATCTTGCTTCTTTGGCAGGAGAGTTTGAGGTCGATTTTACAGTCGAACCGTTGAAAAATGCCGGCATCTTTGCCATTACAGGCAGTACCGGTTCCGGTAAGTCTACTTTGCTGGATGCTTTGTGTCTTGCGCTGTTCGATTCTACTCCGCGTATGACCAAAGCAAGAGAATCGAAAGTGGAACTGGCCGATGTCCGCAATAAGACGATTGCTCAAAGTGACAGTCGTTCTGTTTTGCGTCGAGGAACAGCCGAGGGGTATGCCGAAGTGGACTTCATAGCTTTGACAGGAGAGACATATCGTTCTACTTGGACAGCCTGTCGTGCCGGAGGAAAGCCTTCGGGTATTTTGCGCAGTGTCGGTTTTCGCTTGATGAATCTTTCCAAAAATACTGAAGAGCAGGGCACGAGGAAGGAACTTCTTGCTAAGGTATCCAAGCTCATCGGTCTGTCTTTCGAACAATTCAATCGGTCTGTTTTGTTGGCGCAGGGTGACTTTGCTGTTTTTCTGAAAGCTAAACAGGCGGATAAAGCCGAGATTTTGGAAAAGTTGACGGGGACAGAGATTTATTCTCGTGTTTCTTCGTCCATTTATGCCAAGACCAAGAGTGCGGATATGGAGTTTCGTCTTTTGCAGGAGCGTATGAAAGGAATAGAGCTGTTGTCCGATGATGCATTGGCTGCATTGGATGGAGAGAAGCTTCTGCTTTCCGGCTCTCTTGCCGCTTTGAAGAGCGAGGAAGATAAACTCTCCGCCTGTTTGAAGTGGGTGGAAGAGGAACGTTCGCTCACTCGTAACAAAGAGCAGGCTGAGAATGAGTTGAAGGAAATACGGATTGAGATGGAGAAGTCTGCTGCACGTTATGCATTATTGGCGCGTGTGGAACAGGCGCAGGAAATCCGTGATGTCTTTATGCAGGCAGTCGCTACTTCGGGACAACTGAATGCAAACAGGAAAATGCTGGCGGAACGTCAGGAACAAGTCAGGCAAACTGCTGTACTTTTCTCTAAAACACAACAGGAACTGGAAGCTGCAAAGAAGGCACAAACGGCTTGGCAGGAATATCTTGCCGAACTGACTCCCCAACTGAACAAAGCGAAAGAGCTGGATGTGCAGATAACCGAGAAGCAAAAACAATGGTTGGACGCACAGGCGGAAGAAAAGAAGGAACTCAGCCGGAAAGAAAAACTGGAAAGAGAACTGGCCGGATTGCGCCAACAGATAAAGCTGCTTCAGGTGACTTGGAAGGAGATAGAGGATTGGTTTGGGCACTACATGGTTTATGCGGATTTGATACCGGCTGTCTCATTGGTGCTTACTCTTCTTGCCGACCGGGAGACGGCTGAGACTCAGATTGTATCGAACCGGAAAATGCTGAAGGAAGTTTCAGCTTTGCAGGAGATGGAGCAAAAAAGGTTGAAAGCCATGCAGGAAGAAGCGGAACGTTTGAACCGGCTGCTGCCTGCCGAAGTGGTATTGCTGCGTTCGCAGTTGCGGACAGGAGAGCCTTGTCCGGTGTGTGGCAGTCTGCATCATCCGGCTGCTACTCTTACCGAGGTGCAATCCTTGCAGGAGGCAGAGCTGAATCGGGCAAAAGAAAAGGTGACACAAGAGATAGAACGTCTTACCGTTTCTCTTACTGACAGGACAATGGAAATCAATACGCTTGATACCATTGTCAAGAATTACGTTCATCGTTCCGAGGAATGCCTGTCTAAAGTGAAAGAGCATGTTTCTATTCTTCCGGGTTGGCAGGATTTGCTGGATAAAGGACAGTTGAAGGGGGCGTTACGGAACTTTGACAAGCAATGGAAAGAGCGTTTGCAACAACAGACCGATACGAAGGAGGCATTGTCACGGCAGCAGGCCGAACTGGATGCCAGGCAGCATGAGCAGGAGACGCATGTTGTGCAGATAAAGGATAAACAGTCAAAGACTATTGCTTTGGAGACGGATTTGAGTGCTCTTCGTTCGCAACGTGCGTTGCTATTGGAAGGACGTCCCACTCACGAGGTGGAGAATCAGAACAGGAGGAGGCAGGAAGAGCTACAGCAGCATTGGGATATAGTCATGAGGCAATATCAGGATTTATCGGGTGCATTGGAATCTTACAAAGGGCAGTCTGTTCAGTTGGAAAAAGAAGTGGAACGTCTGGAGGTGTTGTCGCAAGAAGAGAACTGTCGCATAACCGAATGGTTGTCCGGTCGGGAGGAGATTACGACTCGTGCCGAGCTGGAAGAGTTGTTGTCGAAAGATATTGTCTGGATTAATCGTGAGAAGAAAGAGCTGACTGCGTTGAAAGAGCGATTCACTACCGTGCAGGCTGTGCTGGCGGAACGTTGTCAATTGTTGGCTAAACACGGAGAAGGTTCGCATAAACCGTCGGAAGGAGAAACTGAAGAGTCTTTGTTGTTTAAACTGTCTGCTTGTCAGTCATCAAAAGAACAGCAAACCACACGTTTGACTCAAATCGGGCTGATGTTGGATGGGCAGGAAAAAAACAGGCAGGCATTGGCAGGTATTCGGAAAGAGTTGGACGAAAAGCAATTGAATTATGAGAACTGGTCAAAACTGAATGAACTCTTCGGGTCGCAGAGTGGGGTGAAGTTTAAAGAAATAGCTCAGGGATATACATTGGACGTACTTTTGCTTTATGCCAACAAGCATTTACAGGATCTTGCCCCGCGTTATGAGTTACAACGTATCTCGGATACGCTTGCTTTGCAAATTGTTGATCTCGACATGATGGGAGAGGTGCGCACTGTCCATTCCCTTTCGGGCGGTGAGTCTTTTTTGGTGTCGCTGGCATTGGCGCTCGGCCTGTCTTCACTTTCTTCCAACCGGATGAATGTGGAGTCGTTGTTTATAGATGAAGGTTTCGGTTCTCTTGATCCTGAGACATTCCGCATAGCGATGGATGCGCTTGAGCGTTTGCAGATGCAGGGACGTAAAATCGGGGTGATTTCACACGTGGCGGAAATGACGGAACGGATATCGGCACAGATACAGATAGTGAAAACCGGCAATGGCCGGAGCAGGGTGCAGGTAGCGGGGCAAAAGTGAGAATGCCTCTGCACATAAATGCCCGTAGATAGAGAAAACGACTGAAGGATTTCCTCCCGGAAACCCTTCAGTCTGATGTAGAAGTTTCAGCTTTTTATCATAAGTCTGAAATTGTTTGTAGAATTTGCTTTTATAAATATTTTCAGTGTGTTTTCATTCTGTTGCAGTATCCGTTTCCTGTTCCGGTTCGGGTAGTTTCTCTTTTCCGTAGAATCCCGGCATCGGTTCATAAATAGGATTGTGCGGAATAGATATGTTACACAGTTTTTTCTCCTTTGCCAGCCGGGTAATGTAGCGTCCGGCTGTGGCGCGTGTCAGCGTGAACAACTGTTCGAAATCACGGCGTGTCAGCACGCTGTGTGTCAGGAAGTATTCTGTCAGTCCTTTGTCTATCTCCTCGTCCGTCACCGGAATGGAATGTGGCTTGTACTTTGAGCGTTCCGTCTTCACATCCGCCAGTTGTTTCTTCAGATATTTGTCCGCACGGAATGTTACCGACTTGAATTTTACATTGTTGGCGCGTGTGGAGTGTGGAGTCGGTGTCTCGGGACAGGTCAAGGATATATGGAAATAGCCTATCCCCTCAATGTGTACTCGTGCTCCGTCCTTCAAATGATAGGCCAATTTCTCGCTGAGCGCGATAATGGTTGCCTTGATGTCTGCCACGGTGAGCGAAGAGCTATGGTGTATCTCCTGTGCCAAGTGGTCGGTGCTGATTCGCTCCCTGTTCACTACACGGGCGTGATACCGCTTCTTGCGTGTACCTATCGTATTGGGTGACTCGTAAAATTCAAATTTGACAGCCATTCGCGTTCCTTGTTTTTTTATTCGGTTATATAATTCATTGTCATGCGGAAGTGTTTCTGTTCTCTTCCTTTTAAGTAAACCATTTCACACTAGTGAGCAAACTATATCACTCAAGTGCGTATTTTATATCATATTAGTGATAAAATTTCATCACTATTGTGAAATGATTAATTCGACGGTACAAAAATACATTATTCTGATAATATAAACTATTATTTTACCGGATTTTTTTGATTAATTGCTGTTTTGGGGGGAATATGGGGAGGCAAGTGCTTGTTTCGGTTGTCTTTATACATGAATGCTAGTGAGTGAAACAGGAAGAGTCTTCCTGGGGCTGACACTTCTGAAAGGCTTTTAGGAGAAGATGGTAATTATATAAAAATAACTTGTGTCCAATATACTTGTACCTTGATTTACAATGGAAAACTTGACTCTTTTCTCTTGTCGTTGATTAGTATTAATGTTTTTGCAAAGCTAGATGACTTAGGTTAGAAATGTTTTCTAAGTCTTGTTGGAATAATTTATTTCAGGAATAAGTAATTCATTATAAACCAGTTCCAACAAAAGTCAACGGAAATGGGTGAACTTGCATTCGGTATGAGGCAACTCATGCCCGAGACATGCCAATAAAAGAAGAAGCTATCTATGTGCCCTATTTTTTATAATTTTCATTGGGATACACATATTCAAAACCTGATGTGGGCGGAATTATTATGCATATATAGTCTGTTTAATGCGTTCCCTCACTTGATTAAATGTTTTCTACTCCTCTTAAAGGAGGTTCCATATCAGATTGATTTCATTATCCTCTGCCATCGGCTCCCCACATCATTTTGTTGCGCAGGGTATTAAAGAAGATATGGTTTTGTCGTTTTACTACCTTTATTTTATAATCAGCTTTACGGATTGTGAGTTTGCTGCCTTCACGGCAGGTTTCACTCCGTCCGTCGATGGCAATCAGGAAATTGTGGCTGCGGCTTTCTACGTCAAGTGTTATTTCCCAGTCATCGTTAATTACAATAGGACGTACATTCAGACTGTGAGGCGCAACCGGGGTGATGGCGATGGTGTTGCTATGCGGAACAATAACCGGACCGCCGATGCTTAGTGAATATGCGGTCGAACCGGTAGGGGTGGCAATGACAAGGCCATCCGCCTGATAAGTGGTGAGATAGGCACCATTGATGGCTGTATGAATGGAAATCATGGACGAGCTGTCGCGTTTTAACACAGCGATTTCGTTCAGACCGAAAGGATATCCTTTCAGCTCTTGTTCTTTACAGGAAACTTGGAGTACACTGCGGTCTTCTATCCGGTAATTATTACTGTAAATATCATTGAAAGTATCTTCCATTTCTTCGGGCGAAACATCAGCCAAGAAGCCCAAACGTCCGGTATTAATGCCTAATATGGGGATATTACGCGATCCCACCCGGCTGGCTGCTTTCAGAAAAGTACCATCGCCACCGATGCTTAGCACCATATCGGCTTCAAAATCATTTCCCTCGAAAACACCGGCTTGACGAATTTGCAATTTCAAGTCGTCCGTCAGGAACTGATAAAACTCCCGGCAGATATAAACTTCGGCGCGGTGCCTGTCCAGGATAGAAAGCAAACGCTCTACGTGTGTGGATTTCTTGGCCTGATAGGTGTTTCCAAAAATGGCGAATTTCATGGGACGCATATTCATTAGTTAATTTTATAAATCTTTTGTTTGGCAAAATGGATTAGGTTTTGATAAAACCTGCTAACTTTGCACATCAGAACTGCAAAGATAATAATATATTGCTAAGATGACAAAGTTAAGTGTAAATATAAACAAGGTAGCTACCTTGCGTAATGCTCGTGGCGGGAATAACCCGGACGTGATAAAAGTTGCTTTAGATTGTGAGGCGTTTGGTGCTGAAGGCATTACTGTTCATCCTCGCCCCGATGAACGCCATATCCGTCGTAGCGATGTGTATGCACTGCGTCCTTTGCTTACCACTGAGTTTAATATTGAGGGCTATCCCAGTCCCGAGTTTATTGATTTGGTGTTGAAGGTGAAACCGCATCAGGTAACTCTTGTACCGGATGCTCCCGACCAGATTACTTCCAATGCGGGATGGGATACCAAAGCGAATCTGTCTTTTTTGACGGAACTGATGGATACATTCGGTCACGCAGGAATCCGTACTTCTATTTTTGTGAATACGGAGCGTGAAATGATAGAATATGCGGCTAAAGCCGGGGCCGATCGTGTGGAGCTCTATACCGAACCCTACGCGACTCTTTATCCTCGGAATCCCGAAGCGGCTGTCGCTCCTTTTGTAGAGGCTGCCAAAGTGACCCGCAGTTTGGGGATGGGCTTGAATGCCGGACATGACTTGAGCCTGGTGAACTTGAAATATATGCATGACAATATTCCTTGGCTGGACGAAGTTTCCATCGGTCATGCTTTGATAAGCGATGCTCTTTATCTGGGGCTGAAACAAACAATTGAAGAATATAAAAATTGTCTCCGTTAATGATGAACTTGACTTTACTGGCTGCGCAAACAGCCATTGGGGATACCCTGGCAGGGGGTAATCCTGTTTTGACGCCTGTTTCGGGAGAGGCGCAGATGAACCTTTGGGACATGGCGCTGAAAGGCGGATGGATTATGGCTGTACTGGCTGTACTGTCTGTGGTGTGTTTCTATATTTTCTTTGAACGACTGGCGGTTATCCGCAAAGCCGGCAAAGACGATCCCATGTTTATGGAGCGTATCCGTGACTATATCCGCACCGGCGAAATAAAGTCGGCCATTAACTATTGTCGCATAACCAATACGCCTTCGGCACGTATGATTGAAAAGGGAATTACCCGTATGGGGCGTCCTGTGGCCGATGTGCAGGCTGCTATTGAAAATACAGGTAATATTGAAGTTGCCAAACTGGAAAACGGATTGCCTATTGTTGCAACCATTTCCGGCGGTGCACCTATGATTGGTTTCTTGGGAACTGTTACCGGTATGGTGCAGGCTTTTTGGGAAATGGCAAATGCCGGAAATAATATCGATATCACTCTGCTTTCGGGAGGTATTTATGAAGCTATGATTACTACGGTGGGTGGTTTGATAGTGGGTATTGCAGCTATGTTTGCCTATAATTATCTGGTGACTCGTGTAGATAAGGTGGTGAGCCAGATGGAAGCACGCACCATGGCATTTATGGATTTGCTGAACGAACCTGTTCAAAAGTAAAAGCGTATGGCACTGAAAAGAAGACATAAAATATCGCCCAACTTCAGTATGGCGTCTATGACGGACATCATATTCCTGTTGCTGATATTTTTTATGATTACCTCCACCATGGTGTCGCCCAATGCCATCAAGGTGTTGCTTCCGCAAGGTAAGCAGCAGACTTCGGCAAAGCCGCTCACGCGGGTAATCATTGATAAGAACCTGAATTTCTATACTGCTTTCGGCAATCAGGACGAAATGCCGATTGAGTTGGAGGAATTGCCTGCTTTTTTGCAAGAGTGCGCTCAGAAAGAGCCCGATATGTATGTGGCGCTCTATGCGGATGAGGCAGTGCCTTATCGTGAAATAGTAAGGGTGCTGAACATTGCTAATGAAAATCACTTCAAAATGGTGCTGGCCACGCGTCCGCTTGAGAAGAAACGATAAGCTGATTCTTCGTTATTGTCATTCTGAATGAAATGAAGAATCTGTAAACATGAGAATAAAAGCATGAAAAAAAATAAGATAACAGGACTGATTGGTACGATTGTACTACATGCCGTTCTCCTTATTCTGTTGCTGGTGATAGCTATTCGCCGTCCGCAGATGCAGGAGGAAGGAGGTGTGCCTGTTATGTTGGGAAATACGGAACTGTCGCAAGGCAATGCCGACCCTTATACGTTGACGGATGTGGATATAATGAATGAGCCGGAAGCCCCTGCACCTGATATTTCCGAACCGGAGCCGGTTCCTGCCGTTGATGTAAAAGAGGAAGTAATCACTCAGACAGAAGAGGAAACAGTGGCAGTGCCCAAGAAAGAGCCGAAAAAGGAAACTAAAAAGACTCCCAAGAAGGAAACTCCCAAAAAGGAAGTTCCAAAGAAAGATACTGTAAAACCGAAAGAGAAGACTGAAGCCGAGAAACGTGCCGAGGCTGAGAAAGCTGCTGCGGAAAAGAAGGCGGCTGCAGAAAAAGCGGCGGCAGAGGCAGCGGCAAAGAAGATTGCCGGTGCTTTTGGCAAGGGTACTCAGATGGGGAACAAAGGGACCGGTACGGCAGGGAGTGGTCTTGAAGGTAGCCCGACAGGTAATGCGGCGGAAGGAAAATCGACAGGTACAGGTGGTTATGGAACATTTGACCTTAATGGACGTTCTTTGGGCAGCGGCGGTCTGCCGATGCCTGTTTATAATGTTCAGGATGAGGGCCGTGTGGTGGTAACCATCACTGTAAATCCGGCAGGGCAGGTGATAAGTACAAGTATCAACAAACGTACCAATACGGTAAATGCTGCGTTGCGGAAGGCTGCGGAAGAGGCGGCGCGTAAAGCCCGCTTTAACCAAGTAGACGGAGTAAATAACCAGACGGGTACTATTACATATTACTTTAAACTGAAGTAGCTTATGAAAACAATTTATGTAT
>ENA-OPSK01000965-OPSK01000965.1-human-gut-metagenome-genome-assembly--contig:-NODE-965-length-23790-cov-5.302338_pt1 | contig 23790 bp, 18 predicted proteins | sample MGYA00241807_ERZ501905 | MGnify/ENA primary metagenome ERZ501905 (study PRJEB25962, sample SAMEA2042111) | human gut metagenome | biome: human gut; feature: human-associated habitat; material: faeces...
CGGAAGCCGCTGTAGCCAAAAGGGAAAAAGAGCTGACTCATGCTTTAGACGGGGCTCGGTTGGGAGTAGAAACTTCGCACAACCGTCTTTTAGGTTTACAAGGGGAAATGAAACAGATTGCCGCAACTGTCGGGGAATTGCAGGAGCAACAGAAAAAGATTGAATCTCCCGAACAACTTCCCGAAATAATAAAGCAACAGCAGGAAGACAATCTAAATACGGAACGTAGCCTTTCTGCTATCGAAGTCCGCCTGTTGCAGCAGGCAAAAAATAAAGTAACAGCCGAACTGATAGCTAAAGAGCTGGCCGAAAAGCAATTGATTGCCGAACGTTGGGCTAAACTGAACAAGTTGATCGGTAGTGCCGACGGAGCAAAGTTCAAAGTTATAGCACAAAGCTATACATTGAATTTATTGTTACTTCATGCCAACAAGCATTTGTCTTATCTATCCAAACGCTATAAATTGCAGCAAGTACCCGGCACTTTGGCGCTTCAGGTGATTGATTGTGATATGTGTGATGAAATACGGACTGTATATTCTCTTTCCGGAGGAGAGTCGTTTCTGATATCTTTGGCATTGGCACTGGGACTGTCCTCGCTGTCGAGCAACAACCTGAAAGTAGAATCTCTTTTTATTGACGAGGGATTCGGCTCTTTGGATGCCGATAGCTTGCGGACAGCTATGGAAGCGTTGGAACAATTACAGATGCAAGGAAGGAAAATAGGAGTAATTTCTCATGTACAGGAAATGAGTGAACGGATCTCCGTCCAGGTGCAGGTGCATAAGAAAGTCAATGGAAAGAGCGTGCTTACCGTCGTAGGGTAAGCACAGTGATTTCCGGCCAGGCGCCGAAACGGAAAGGTAATCCCACGTAGCCGATTCCTACATTGACGTAAAGCCCGCGAGTACCTTCCAAATACATCCCTCCCCATTCCGGATAAATATAAACGGAAGGGGAATAATTGCCCAGTTGCAACTGCATGGCGTGGGTATGTCCTGCCAACATTAAATCTATATCCGATTCCGGAAGTACTTCCCGTCTCCAATGTGTCGGGTTATGGCTTAAAAGTAGCTTGAACATTCCTTCGATTCCTGCTTTCGCTTTTGGAAGGTCGCCATGTTGCGAAAAGGGAGGTTCTCCTTGGTTTTCTACTCCGATAAGGGCGATGCTATCATTGCCTTGAATCAGAAATGTATGTTCGTTGTTTAATAACTTCCAGCCCATAGCTGCCTGCCTTTGTTTAAGTTCGATCAGATTATTGTCCTGATCTTGTTTGCTTTTCCAATGAAAATAAGGTCCGTAATCATGGTTTCCAAGTATGGAATAAACTCCATCTCCGGCTTTCAGGCCGGCTAGTATTTCCTGGAAATCATTCAGCTCGACAGCCCGGTGATTTACCAGATCTCCGGTGAAAACAATCAGGTCGGGTTGCTGGGCATTCACTAAATCCACTAACTTCCGAATAGCAGGAGTGTTTCCTTGCCAACTGCCGATATGAAGGTCGGATAACTGTACAATACGATAACCGTCGAAAGCCTGCGGGAGTCGGGGAGAGGTGTAAGTGACTTCTTTTACTTCAAACCGGGTTCGTCCGACAAAAGAGCCGTAGAGAATTATAACAATACTAAGTACGGCCAGTGTCAGTCCGGTGCATATAAACGGTGTGCGCGGCCAGCGAAGCCATTTATGAAAAGGGATTCCGAGTACGGTAAATAAGACCAGCAATAGTTTGGGAGCTGTAAACAGGAAAAAGATGATAGAGAACCACCCGATGTCCTGTGTATGGCGTTCCGCAAAAGCATTGTTGGCAAAGTAAACCAAGTAAAGAAGCCCTGCGGTTAGCAAGAAACTGGGTACCCAGTAAAGAACGCGTAACCACCATTTTGCGGTGAGACGAACAATGAATCTCAAGTAAAGATAGAGGTCCGGAAGTACCAGAAAAAGTAGGAGGAATATAAATAAGCGTTGCAACATATGTGTCTTTAGTTATAATGGATATTTACATTAATTCGTTTAATTCACTTAAATTCTTTTTGATTTCGTGGATACGGTTCAGGAATTTCTTGCGATAAATCCATAGAATGAGTATAAGACCTCCTCCCCACAACAGGATGAAGAACAGAATCATACCTATTCCGTATTGCCATATCTGCCAGTAGACGAAAGAAAGAATGGCAAGTATCAGGAGGAAAGCGGTGGCAATCAGCCGTTCTCTGATTGTCCAGTGATGAATGCGGTTGACACGGGCAATCACTTCCACAAGAGGCATTTCGTCTATTTGAGTCCGTTGAAGAAATCGCGTGGTGGCGATATCCCAGCAAAGAGCGGGAATCCATGCCAGAAGGATAATGATGTAGATCGGGTTTAATCTGTTGTGCAGTATCACTTCCGTCAAAAATAAGATTAATATCGGCAGGGAAATCAGGATTAGCCTGATGTTCAGGCGGGCAATGGCATGGATACCTTTGTCGGCGTGTCCTATCAGCCTTTCAAGTTCGTCTTCTTTGATGAGTTCTTTGTCCTTTAAGTGCTCATCGAGGGCGTTCCATGATTTTTTCAGTTCTTCCAGTTCCATATATCTTATTCCTCCTTTTTCATTCTTTTAAGTTTGTCTTTGATACGGCTTAGTTTGGTAGCTATGTTAGTCACCGTCAAGCCGGTAATTTCCGCTATTTCCTCGTAGCTTTTATCTTCGAGGTATAGCAGGATGATTGACTTGTCGAGTTGTCCCAGTTGGTTAATCATCTGATAGAGTTGCTTCAGCATTTCATTGATAGGGTCATGTGCTTCTATTGTCCGGTCAATGTCTTTGGTGAGGCTGATAATTTCCGGTACATTCTTCTCTTTACGATAAAAACTGATACAAGTGTTCAGGGCGATACGGTAAATCCATGTCGATATTTTACATTCTTTCCTGAATTTAGGATAAGCTTTCCAGAGGTTCAGTACTACATCCTGATAGAGGTCGTTGAGCGGAGCGTTGGGATGAGTATACAGATAGCATACTTTGTAGATTACCCGCTCATATTCGCGTATAACCGACAAGAACTCTTGCTCAATAGGGTTGTTTGCCTCTGTTGTTGGTTCTCTCATGGATTTTAGGATTGCTTTTCTGGTTAGTTAGTCGTGAGAAAAGGAGAAAAATCACACGAAGATACAAGCTATTGCAGATTGGCTGCCAGGAATTTGCGCATTTCTTCAATACTTCTTCTCCGGCGGCGGGCATAGTCTTCGAGTTGGTCTTCTCCGATCTTTCCGACAGAAAAATATTCGGATACAGGATGTGCAAACATCAGGCCGCACACCGATGCATGAGGATACATTGCCCCGTTTTCAGTCAGTGAAATGCCGATCTGTTTCATGTCCAGCAGTTCGTCCAGCAGGAAGTTGACGGACTGATCCGGCAAAGAAGGATAACCGACGGCAGGACGGATACCTTGATATTTCTCGACTAATAAGTCCGCCATGCCTAAATTTTCGTCTTTCGCGTATCCCCACGCTTCTTTTCTCACATACTCGTGCATTTTTTCTGTGGCTGCTTCCGCAAGTCGGTCAGAAAGGGTTTGTACGAGCAAATGTTTGTAAGGATCCTGTTCGTATAGTCCTTCCATGTCTGCGTCAATGGAAGAAGCAAAAGCTCCCAACGTATCCGGAATGCCGGAAGAAAGCGGACGGATGAAGTCACTCAGGCAAAGGAAAGGACTTCCGTCCTTCTTAGGTGTTTGCTGACGGAGTAAGGGAAAGACCATGAACTGATTCTCTGCTTTTTCAATTACCAGATTATCCCCGTCGGAGTTTGCCTTACACAACTTGAAGATTGTTCTGACCTCATAGTCCCGGTCGAGTACATCCAGCATACGGTTTGCCTCCTTGAACAGTTGCATGGCTTCCGAAGCCTTGTTACGTTCCTCTACCGGAAAGGAGGCCAGCCACATGGCACGGCAGGCATCGCAACCATGAATATTGGCGATAGCTGCATAGCGAGGTTGGAATCCCCAGGCATGGAAAAAGTAAATCCAATTGATGTAGGGGGTAACGGTATGTATTTTATAAGATAGAACAGTGCTCATAAGTTTGCCGATGACGAATTATATTTATCTAAATCTTAATTCTTGTCCACGATAAGTTTCGTCTATTTCTCCGTTATCGTATAACAGGTGACCGTTCACAAATGTTTTCTCCACTTTCCAGTTGAAGGTATGACCTTCCAGCGGACTCCATTGGCATTTGCTTACAATGCAATCCGTTGTTACTGTCCATTTGGAGTTGGGACGTACTAATACAAGGTCTGCCTGATAACCTTTATGGATAAATCCGCGATTATTTATTTCATACATTTGAGCAGGCGCATGAGACATCTTTTCTACTATTTTCTCGATAGAGAAGATACCTTTATCTACAAGTTCCAGCATACTGGCCAGAGAGAATTGGATCATTGGCATTCCGGACATCGCTTTCAAAGCGCCTCCCTCTTTTTCGCTTAGCAGATGCGGGGCATGATCGGTCGCAATGGCGTCGATCAGACCGTTGTTGACAGCTTCCTGCAAAGCCTTCCGGTCTTCGGCTGTTTTAATGGCAGGGTTACATTTGATGCGTGCGCCTAAAGTCTGATAATCATCTTCCGTAAAAAGTAAGTGAGAAACACAAGCTTCCGCCGTAATTCGCTTCGTTATCAAAGGAGCGTCGGAAAATAAATCCAGTTCTCTAGCTGTGGAAATATGCATGATGTGCAAGCGGGCATTTGCCTCACGTGCCAGTTGTACTGCCAGTTCGGAGGAACGGTAACAAGCTTCTTCCGAACGGATAACCGGATGAAGGGTCAAAGGTACATCGTCCCCGTATGCTTTTTTATATTTGTCTGTATTTTCTTTGATAATTCCCTGGTCCTCACAATGGGCGGCGATAAGTAAATCGGTTCCGCCGAATATATTGCGCAGGCTCGCCATGCGGTCTACCAGCATATTGCCTGTGCTTGATCCCATAAATAGTTTTACGCCACAAACACGGTGTTTGTCCAGTTGGGCAAACTGCCGGTAGTTATTGTTGGTTGCCCCGAAGTAACAGGAATAGTTGACGGCCGACTTCCCGGCCAATAAAGCAAGTTTCTCATCCAGAGCCTCTAACGTTGTCGTCTGCGGATTCGTATTCGGCATATCCATGATAGAGGTAACGCCTCCGGCGGCCGCAGCACGGCTTTCGGTAGTTATATCCGCTTTATGAGTCAGTCCCGGGTCACGAAAATGCACGTGTTCGTCAATTGCGCCCGGCAAAAGATAACATCCGGTTGCGTCTATGATTTCATCACAAGGTGTAGTTGTTTTTTCTTCTCCGGTCAGTATTTCGGCAATCTTCTCGCCTTCGATAACAACCGAACCCAGAACTTTTCTTCCTTCGTTGACTATAACGGCATTTTGAATCAGTGTACGTTTCATTTCTTTTGGGGGAATTTGTGGAACCAACTATTTACTTTTAATTTAATCACTCCGAATACGGCCTCTCCGAAGATACTGCTGTTCATTTTCGAAGTACCCAACTCGCGATTGATGAAGATAACGGGAACTTCGATAATCTTGAAACCACATTTATAAGCGGTAAATTTCATTTCGATCTGGAAGGCATATCCCTTAAAACGAATGTGTTCTAGATCAATCGTTTCGAGTACCTGTCGGCGGTAACAAACAAATCCGGCAGTGGTATCGTGGATAGGAATACCTGTAATGAACTGCACGTATTTGGATGCGAAATAAGACATCAGTACTCTGCCCATAGGCCAATTGACTACATTCACTCCGCTGACGTAGCGGGAGCCGACAGCTACATCTCCTCCTGCTTCCGCACACGCCTGATACAGACGGGGCAAGTCATTCGGATTATGACTGAAATCAGCATCCATTTCAAAAATATATTCGTACGAATGTTCCAGTGCCCACTTGAATCCGGCGATATAGGCAGTGCCCAGCCCTAACTTTCCTTTGCGTTCAATCATAAAAAGACGTTCGGGAAATTCTTGTTGCAAAGTCTTGACGATGTTTGCCGTTCCGTCCGGCGAACCGTCCTCTATTACCAGAATATGGAATATCTTAGGAAGTCCGAAAACGGCACGGATGATATTTTCTATGTTCTCCCGTTCATTATAGGTAGGGATAATTACAATGCTATCCGATATTTGCATATAAATACTATAAATTTTAGAAACAAAAGTAGTTCTTTTCCTTTAGTTACGAACGGACTAAGGATAATTTAACGTGGAAGTATATGGTAAGTTTAGCTTTTTAGTACTAGTATTTAGATGTTTTTGTCCTTAAGGACTAAGTTCTTTTATGCAAGAATCTATTTGTCTGACAATAGTTGAGTTTGTGTTCAACAGCTGTCAAACGAATAAAGGATAGTATATTGAGAAGTAAACGAATGGGGAAATAGAATTAAATTCAAGCGGTACTGCCTTTAATTTCTAACGGTAATGTACAAGGTGCTCGCGTTATTTTTGTACTTTTGCGGGGAAATTTTTATAGGTATGACGATAACTGAGTTGCAACAACTATATACTGCCCATCCTAACATGGCAGTGATGAAGCGTTTGTTGAAGGATACTTCTGTTCAAACTATTTTTTGTGGAGGATTATATGCGTCTGCTGCTTCGCTTTTTTCTTCTATATTGGTGCAGGAGGGAGGTTGTCCTTTTGTCTTTATTCTGGGCGATCTGGAGGAAGCGGGGTATTTTTATCACGACTTGACGCAAGTGTTGGGGACAGAAACTGTACTTTTCTTTCCTTCTTCGTTCCGCCGTTCCATTAAGTACGGGCAAAAAGATGCGGCAAATGAGATTCTCCGCACGGAAGTATTGAGCCGTTTGCAGAAAGGGGAGAAGGGCTTGTGCATCGTCACCTATCCGGATGCATTGGCGGAGAAAGTCGTATCCCGTAAAGAATTGAGCGATAAGACTCTGAAACTGAATGTCGGCGAGAAGGTAGACACGACCTTTATCACGGATGTGTTGCATAGTTATGGTTTCGAATATGTGGATTATGTATATGAGCCGGGGCAGTATGCCGTTCGTGGTAGCATCATCGACGTCTTTTCTTTTGCTTCGGAATATCCTTACCGCATTGACTTTTTTGGAGACGAAGTAGAGAGTATCCGTACCTTTGAGGTTGAATCCCAGCTATCTCGGGAGAAGAAAGAAGGAGTGTCTATCGTGCCCGATTTGGCTGTGACGGGAGATGTTACTACCTCGTTTTTGGATTTCATACCGAAAGAGACTACCTTGGCAATGCGTGACTTCCTTTGGTTGCGTGAACGGATTCAGGTCGTGCACGATGAGGCGTTGACGCCGCAGGCGATAGCCGTACAGGAAGTCGAAGAAAATGGCGGTATTACGTTGGAAGGCAAACTGATAGACGGCAGTGAATTTACCGTGCGTGCACTTGATTTCCGCCGGCTGGAGTTTGGTAACAAGCCGACCGGTACTCCGAATGCCAGCGTCACTTTTGATACTTCCGCACAGCCTATCTTTCATAAAAACTTCGACTTGGTAGCCGGCTCTTTCAAGGAGTATTTGGAAAAAGGATATACCCTTTATATTTGTAGTGACAGCATGAAGCAGACGGATCGTATCCGGGCAATCTTCGAAGACCGGGGGGATAAGATCAAATTTACTCCTGTAGAACGTACTGTGCATGAAGGTTTTGTTGATAACACATTGCGTCTCTGTATCTTTACAGATCACCAGTTGTTCGACCGTTTCCATAAATATAATCTGAAAAGCGATAAGGCTCGTTCAGGTAAAGTGGCCCTGTCCTTGAAAGAACTGAATCAGTTTACTCCGGGTGATTATGTGGTGCATACGGACCACGGTATCGGACGTTTTTCCGGATTGGTGCGTATTCCGAATGGAGATACTACGCAAGAAGTTCTGAAACTGGTTTTTCAAAATGAGGATGTGGTGTTTGTCTCGATTCATTCTTTGCATAAGGTCTCTAAATATAAAGGTAAGGAGGGCGAAGCTCCCCGCCTTAATAAGTTGGGAACGGGGGCATGGGAGAAACTGAAAGAGCGTACAAAAACCAAAATCAAGGATATTGCCCGCGATTTGATTAAGTTGTATTCGCAACGTCGTCAGGAGAAAGGCTTTTCTTATAGTCCCGACAGTTTCTTGCAGCGTGAGTTGGAAGCGTCTTTTATTTATGAAGATACACCCGATCAGAGCAAAGCTACTGTCGATGTGAAGACCGATATGGAGAGTGACCGCCCAATGGACCGTCTCGTCTGTGGGGATGTAGGCTTTGGAAAAACGGAAGTGGCTATCCGGGCAGCTTTTAAGGCGGTGGCGGACAATAAGCAGGTTGCAGTTCTGGTGCCGACCACGGTGCTTGCTTATCAGCATTTCCAGACCTTCCGCGAACGTTTGAAGGGATTGCCTTGCCGGGTGGAATATCTGAGCCGTGCACGTACGGCCGCACAGGCAAAAGCGGTGCTGAAAGAATTGAAGGAAGGTGATGTCGGTATACTTATCGGTACTCATCGTATTTTGGGAAAAGATGTCCGGTTCAAGGATTTAGGATTACTGATTGTTGATGAGGAACAGAAATTCGGTGTTTCCGTCAAGGAGAAGTTACGTCAGTTGAAGGTGAATGTCGATACATTGACTATGACTGCCACGCCCATTCCCCGGACGCTGCAATTCTCATTAATGGGTGCGCGAGACCTGAGTGTGATCTCTACACCGCCGCCTAACCGTTATCCGATTCAGACCGAAGTGCATACCTTTAATGAAGAAGTGATAACGGACGCTATCAACTTTGAAATGAGTCGTAACGGACAGGTGTTTTTTGTCAACAACCGGATAGCAAACCTGCCCGAATTAAAAGCGATGATTGAACGCCATATCCCTGACTGTCGTGTGGCAATTGGACACGGGCAGATGGAACCTGCCGAACTGGAGAAAATCATTTTTGATTTTGTCAACTATGACTATGACGTACTCCTTGCAACTACTATTATTGAAAGTGGCATTGATATTCCGAATGCCAATACGATCATCATCAATCAGGCGCAGAATTTTGGTTTGAGTGACCTTCATCAGATGCGTGGCCGTGTAGGGCGCAGCAATAAGAAAGCGTTCTGTTATTTGTTGGCTCCTCCGTTGAGTAGCCTGACAGCAGAGGGACGCCGTCGGTTACAAGCAATTGAGAATTTTAGTGATTTGGGCAGTGGTATCCATATCGCCATGCAGGATTTGGATATTCGCGGTGCCGGTAACTTGCTTGGAGCCGAGCAAAGCGGATTTATCGCCGACCTGGGATATGAAACGTATCAAAAGATTCTTTCCGAAGCTGTTCACGAATTGAAGAATGATGAATTTGCAGATTTGTATGCGGATGAAATCAAAGGTGAAGGGCAGATTAGCGGTGAAGGTTTTGTGGATGAATGTCAGGTGGAAAGTGACCTTGAACTGTTATTGCCTGCTAATTACGTGACGGGCAGTAGCGAACGTATGTTGCTTTATCGTGAATTGGACGGTTTGATGCTGGATAAAGACGTAGAGGCATTCCGTTCCCGTCTGGAGGACCGTTTCGGACCTGTTCCGCCGGAAACGGAAGAATTGCTTCGTATTGTTCCTCTCCGCCGTCTGGCAGCACGCTTGGGAGCGGAGAAGATCTTCCTGAAAGGTGGTCGGATGACGTTGTTCTTTGTCTCCAACCCGGATAGTCCGTTCTATCAAAGTCAGGCTTTCGGTAAAGTGATAGATTATATGATGAAATATACCCGCCGTTGTGACCTGCGTGAACAGAACGGCAAGCGAAGTATGCTGATAAAAGATGTGACTAATGTGGAAACTGCGGTGAGTGTGTTGCAAGAAGTTGTGGCGTTGCCGGTGAAAGAATGATATATTGTTAATGAGGAACTCTTTTAATCGTTTTTGTTTATATGGAAAGAAGAATTATTTCTTCTTAATTTGTCGATTATAAAACTCATCTTCTGGTGCTGGTTTTCCAAAAAGATAACCTTGAATATAATCTGGATTTAATTTTTTGATTTCTTGAAGTTCTTCTTCCGTTTCAACACCTTCAATACATACATTCAATTTCAAAGAATGTGCCATTTCAATAATATAAATCAAAATACTTCTTTCATAATTTGAAGAAAGTGCTTTTTGGGTTAAAACACGATCTATTTTAATATAATGCGGTGTTAAATCACTTAAACGATATGCATTTGAATAACCTGTTCCATAATCATCCAAAATAAGCGTAATCCCTTCTTCTTTCAATGATGACCAAAGTTTTTTATAATGATATGTATTTTCTAAATAACCTGATTCTGTTACCTCAATCCCTAACAAAGCAGGTTTTAAGTTAAAATCTTTTAAAGCTTGTTTAATTTCATCTAAGATCTTACTTTTAATAATTTGTACATAGGACAAATTAACATTCACCTTAAATTCAGGAATAAATTCTTGCCACTTTTTACAACAAGCAACCGCTTGTCTTAAAATCCAACGACCAGCAGGAATAATTAAACCAGATTCTTCTAAAATAGGAATAAATTCTGCTGGTGAAATAAATTCAATTTGTTCATTTCTTTTCATTTTAAAACGCATTAAAGCTTCTGCGCCTATAAGATTTCTTGTATGTATATCAATAATTGGTTGGTAATAAACATCAAAATTCTTAAAATTGTGATCAACTGCATTTTGTAATTCAACACGAATTTCTCTTCTTCGAATGAATTGTTTATATTTATCTTGTGTAAAGAAATAACAACTATTCTTTCCTTTTTTCTTAGCTTCGTTTAAGGCAAAGTCTGAATATTTAATAAGTGTATCATAATCTTTCATTTCTTTATCAATCTCAACAATCCCTACTGAAATCGTATAAACCACGCGATATACATTCTCTTCTAAAGCAACCTCAACTGATTTTTTTAATTCATCATAAAGTTCTAAGATATCTTCTTTTGAGTGATTTGCTAAGTCCATAATTATAAAGCGGCCATTTCCCAATTCGTAAATCTTTTGATTTTCATTGATACACGATTGCATACACATAGAAAACTGTTTTAAAATTTCATCTCCACACTTTAAACCAAAACGCCCATTGATTTCGTCAAAATCATCAATACCAATTTGCATAAAATAACCTGTAATATTATTACTTTTAGAAGAAACATACTCCTCTAAACTTGGTTCTCTTAAAAGTCCACTAATATTATCTGCTTTTTGTCTTTTTCCAATTTCATTAACACAACCAATAAGGTATAAAGGTTTATTAAATTCATCTAAAATCACATCACCTCGACAATTGATCCAAACTGGATTATGTTGTCGATCTAACCAACGATAATGTAAACTATGCTCCGTAATTTCTCCCGATTTAATTTTATTGAACTCATCAAATAATAAAGGGAGATCGTCTTCATAAACAAAATAATTATGGGCTTTTGTTGCATCACAAAAATGATAATTTGGCAAACAAAAACGATTTACGGCATGTTTTGAAATACTATAATAATCATTTTGAATATCAAAAAGATATAAATAATCATCCATACTTCGATTAAATAATTGAATAACTTCTTCCAATTGTTCTCTTGAAAGATTTATTTTATTTTTTTTCAAAACAGTTCCTCCTTATCCTTTTTTTCCTCTTTGTATATGTTTTTCCTTTTTTCTTTCATACATTAATGTATCTGCCAATCTAATGGTATGATTTAAATCAAAAGGACTATTATAGTCAAAGACACTTATTCCATAGGATAAACTAACATAATAAGGTAAATGATATTTTTTATTAAAGTATTGTGTTCTTTCTTGAATTAATGAATCAATTTGAATAATAAAATCTTCATTTTTACAAATAAACGCAATACCAAATTCATCGCCACCTAAGCGTCCAATAACAGCATGTGTTTGAAAAATATCATTTAGTATTTCACATACTGTTTGAATTGCTTTATCTCCCTGGTCATGTCCAAATGTATCATTAATATATTTTAAATTATCTAAATCCCCTATAAAGAAATAAAGATTTTTGGAAAGTTCTTTATATTTTTTATAAAGAACTTTAATATTTTGAATAAGTCCTCGTCGATTATAAACATGAGTTAATTCATCTGTATTAGAAATACTATTTAGTTCTCTAACAATGGAATTGACATTTAAAGATATCCCAATTTGATTAGAAAGATATTCAAGTGTTTCTAAATCAAAATATGTACAATCCGTCACCAAAAAGCCATAAAAATTTTCATTAGAGTAAATGCTTGTAAGTATTTTATAAGGTTGCTTTGCAAGATTTAAAACATCTTTTAGTAACACATGTGTATTTTTAATAGGCTGTCTTTGACCATTTTCTACATTTATAATTAATTCCATTGTTTTTGGCATGATAAATGGTCTAAATTCATAAGTCATAACAGGTGTTTCAAAAAGATAAAGCTGTGCATTATGAATACCTAGAGAAGGTATATTATCCGCAATAGCATAAATATCATCATTCAATGATTCAAACAACATCCCTTTATTCACTTGTCCAATACTTCTCATTCTCCTTGTATAGCGCTTTTCTTTTAACAAAAGAAGATAATTATAACTACTAATCATTTGTAAATAAATATATTGTTTAAAAGATTGGAGTTTTATTTTATCTTCCATGTTGAGGTAGTTTTCAGTATTTATTAAAAATGATAGACATAAAAAGAGTCTTTCTAAATCCAAATAACGAATATCATCTTCATTAAAAATCAAATTAATATAATCTCCTATTTGTTGATAAACGCGATGTTTCGTACAATCTTTTACCGAAAGATCCAATAAATAAGTAAAGAAACTCCATACAGTTTTTTGATAATTGGAACTATAAACCAATTTATTACCAAAAACATATTGTGTCATTCCTTGAGCTATATATTCATTACTTTCTTTTTCAGCTCTACAAAAACGAATAAATTCACCAATTTCAATTTCTTCATGGTTTTCACAATCAACAGAAAGACGAGGAATAAAATGGGCATCAATGTATTGATTTTGTGTAGAACCATTTTTATAAAGATCATAGCCTTGTTTTATTCCTAAATAAGCAATAAAAGAAGCATCCGCATGACAAGAAGCAAGTGGTGGAACCATATGTGTTGATTCTGGTTTATCATCAAAACCAGACACCATAATATCTTTACCTACACGTTTTCCTATTTTTTCTAATTCACGATATAAATAATAAGCAATATCATCCGTCACGCACATAATTCCATCTAATTCAGGATTTTCTTGAAGCCATTTGTTCATTAAATTCCCTGAATCAATATTATAACCAGGTGTTGATAAAATATATTTTTCTTCAAAAGGCATATCATGACTTGATAAAGCTTCTTGATAACCTGCAAGTCTTTGTTTGGCAGTAACCCCGCTATCATAACCAGTAATAATTCCAATATGTTGACAATGATTTTTTTCAATCATATAACTTACAGCATTATAAACACTTTTTTTGTTATTATAGATAACAAAAGGATAATCTTTTATTTGTGAATTTAAAGTAACAACTGGTATATGAAAATATTTTGGAAAAGCCTCTCTTGTTTTTTGATCCGTACGACAAATACTTGAAGCAGGAATAACTAAAAAATCTAAATCCAAATAATTTGCAAAAGCATAGACATTTGCTTTTTGATAATCAGAAGATTGTACAAACTTTACATTTGGATCAACTGAACCACCAAAAAAGATAACAAGTTCTATTCCCAGTTCTTTACACGCTTCATTTGCTCCTCGACATATTTCCATATTATAATCAGAGGCACTTGTAATCATAAGTCCTGCTTTAATTGAGTGTTCCATTTTTTCACCTCTTTTCATCAATTATAACACAAACCTATAAAAAAGATAAAAAAAAGACCAAATGGCCTTCAGATAAATTCTACAAGTCTTGTACAAATTTCAGAATGTTATTGTCAAAAAAGTATTTAAGAAAGAAAAACCTGTTCATGATTTGTCTATGATGTTTATTATATTTTTTCTTAAATAAAAATCAATTTATTCTTATCAAAAGCAAAAATAAAAGCGATTCCATTGTTAAAAACTGAATTAACTATCTGACACATCTTGTGATTTAACACCGTTATTATCACTTTAAACCGAGGAGTATCATCTATCACTTCTTTAAAATATTATATACTTGTCTTAAAGAGGTTACTATGGCTAAAAATCAAAAACCAAAAAAGGATTCTTTAATTACTTTAACTAGAAAATATGCAAATAATCATAATGAATGTGTAAAATTCTTTTTCAAAATGAAATGGCCTGTTGGCTTTTACTGTGAAAAATGTGGATGTACACATTACTATTCTATTAAAAGAGGCGACGTCTTTCAATGTAAAGAATGTGGTCATCAACATTACCTACTTTCTAATACTATATTTCAAGATAATAAGCTAGGTCTTTATAAATTAATTTTAGGAATGTATCTCTTTTTTACGGCAAATAAAGGTCTTTCTGCGATTGAATTAGCTAATGAATTAGAAATAAATTATAAAACAGCGCTATTACTTTGTAGAAAATGTAGGATTCTTATGTCCCAAAGTAACAGTGAAAAAATTCTGGATAGCTTTTTTTATGAAGCAGACGTTGCTTATATAGGCTCAAAAAGTAAAGAAGAACATAAACAAGGAGTTGCTACTAAACAGCAACCCTTTTTAATAATGTTATCAACAGATAAAGAAATAAATATCCAAAATTTTTAAAATTAATGCCAGTAGCTGTAGATAGTACAAATAATATTGTTAGATTCATCTCAAAAAAAGCAATACTTTCAAAAGAAAGAATACTAAACACTGATGGAAAAACAACTTTTTTAGGATTAACTGATAAAATAACATTAAAATCAGAAAAAATACTCTATGATGAAGAAAATCATAGATTGTATTGGCTTAATGTATTAATTGGTGATATAAAAAATAATATTACAGGTATATATCATGGAGTAACTAAACGTGACTTACCTTTGTTTTTAAATGAACAAGAATGGCGTTTCAACCATAGATATACTGGAAAGAACTTCATGAACAAAATACAGAAATATGTTTTGAAATCACATCCATGTCCTAAAAAAGCAATTATTACTGTACTCAATTTATCAAAACCATACTATGCACATGTGTCAGATGGTTAATTAAGAAAAAAAATAAAAAAAGGACAAACCAGTATAAAAAACTTATATATGGCAAATAGTCTATATAAATGAGAATAACTGATATATTACTTAAAAAATTCAAGAAAAGGATTTTCATAAAAGACCAATGAATATTAAGCAATAATGAAATCATTTCATAAGTCATGATAAATAAGATACCATTCATACAATAAGTTAATTCTACATAGATATCCATCTTGCTTACCCCCCCTTTATCATCAGATATGATTACACTAAAAAAAATGTCAAAAAAAGATGTGATTTTTAAAATCACACCTTATTCATCCTCTAATAAAACTTCTCCATTAGATTCAATTATTTCTTTATAACGATAATAAGAATCTTTTAATTTTCTTTCTAGCGTACCATGTCCATCATTAAAACGATCTACATAAACAAAACCATAACGTTTTTTCATTTCACCAGTACCAGCTGATACAACATCGATTGGACCCCAATATAAATATCCTCGACAATCAACACCATCTTCAATAGCATCATTAACATTCTTTAAATGTTCTTCAATATAATGAACTCTGAAATCATCATGAATTTCACCTTTTTCATCAATATTTTCATCTAAACCAACACCATTTTCTACAATTAATAATGGTAAACGATAACGATCATATAAAACATTTAAAGTATAACGTAATCCTACCGGATCAACAGCCCATCCCCAAGGTTGAGGTGCTTTATCTTTAAGATATGGATTATCACGGCATGTAAGTCCACCTGTATCTACTTTTAAGTTCACATCACGATCAAATGTTGTTGAACGATAATAACTAAATGATAAGAAATCAACTGTATTTTCTTTAATCAATTTTAATTCTTCATCACTAAATTCTACATTTACTTGATCTTCTTTCCATACTTTCTTTAAATAAGTTGGTACAATACCTAAGCAGAACGGATCTGCCATAAAGAAAATATTCATACGTTGAGCATCTAAAGTTCCAACAACATTTAAAGGATCACAGTTATATGGATAAGTAGCTACTGATGAAGCTGTCATCATACAGCCAATTTGGTAATCTTCACTAATTTCATGTCCTAATTGAACTGTTTTCGCATTTGCGACTAAGATATTATGATAAGCATCCCATTGATCTTGTTTTGTTGTTGAACCAATTGGATCACTAGGATCTTTAGGATCTTTGATTGTAAGAACCCCACCAGCAACAAGCGGCATTCTAAATAACGCATTGACTTCATTAAATGTAAGCCAGAATTTAACTTTTCCTTTATAACGTGTAAAAACAGTTTTTACATAACGTAACCAAAAATCAATTAATTGAGGATTAGACCATCCACCATATTCAGTAATTAAATGTAATGGGGTTTCATAATGTGATAAAGTAATGACAGGTTCCATTCCTAATTCATTCATGCATGCAAACATATCATCATAATAAGCAAGACCTGCTTCATTTGGTTCAAGTTCATCCCCATTAGGGAAAATTCTTCCCCAAGCAATAGAAGTTCTAAAACTATTGAATCCCATACCTTTCATTAATTTTAAATCTTCACGGTAACGATGATATCCATCCACGGCATCATGTGATAAATAAACTTTATCTGGATTTAATTTCATTTCATATTTTTTCTTATCTTCATTCCATTGAATACCAGGATCTTTAGACATAATACCTACAAGTACATCTGTAACGTTCGGTTGTTTCCCATCTTCCAACCAAGCACCTTCATATTGATTAGCAGCAATAGCGCCACCCCATAAAAAATCTTTTGGAAAACTCATTTTCTCTACCTCCGTTTATCTAGGAGGTATTATAACACTTACAAAATGCAAGATTTACTCGTTTCATATTTTGAAAAAAGTAAAAAAAGAAGAATCATTGATTCTTCTAATATTTATAAAAGCCTTCTCCAGAAGACATTCCTAATTTTCCTTCATCAATATACTTCTTTAACATCTTAGCCATACCTTTAAAATTATAAGGAGCTAAAAATGAAGGAACTTTTAAATACATTGAAACAATATTATAAGCTGTCGTAAGTCCTACCGTATCTAAAATTTGGAAAGGTCCTTTAGGAGCACCTGTACCTAAAGTCCAAGCTTTATCTATACTTTCAGGATCGCTAACCCCATTAACATAAAGATCCATACCTGAAAATAATAAAGGAACAAGCATTGAATTTAATAAATATCCTGATTTTTCTTTACGAACAGGTAATGGTATCATTCTTATTTCTTTAGCAAAATCCATAATCAAATCAAAATATTTTTGATTCGTTTGTTTTTGTGCCATGACTTCTGTCATATTATTTTTCCAAATACTATTTGCAAAATGTAATGATAAATATTTTTCTGGACGTTTTGTATATTTAGCGAACTTCGATGGTAATAATGTAGATGAATTCGTAACGATAACTGTCTTTTCAGGTAATAAATCTGCCATTTTTTTATAAATATCTATTTTTTGTTCTACATTTTCAGCCATTGATTCAATAATTAAATCGGCATCACTGACTGCTTTTTGTAAATCTAATTCTAATTTAATATTTTCATAGGCCTTATTAGCTTTTTCTAAACATTGTTCTTTATCAAAATCTTCATAATCACTAATACCCATGGCCCAATTTTGAGGTGTCTTTCCTTTATCGCTATCCATTAAAGTAATCGTATCATGATAAACCTCTTTTAAATGATCTAATTTAGGCTGACATCTTCCTATACTTCCTTCACTTCTAAGCCAAATCGTTACATCAAAACCACAATAAGCTGCTTGATAAGCAATTTGACTTCCTAAAACGCCTCCACCAATAACAACAACATTTTTAATTTCCATAGATTCATCCTCCTACCTTTATTTTACCATTTTGTTAAAATGTTCACAAAAGATATTTTCGCTTTTAGTTTGAACTACATATAAAAAAGAACCCTATTTCTAGGATTCCTTTATACTATTCAGCTTTTGTTGAATTTACTTCTTCAAACATTTGAGGAATTGTATGTTTATCTTCTTTGTTTTTATATTTGAAGTAAACAACTGTTAATAATGAACATACTATTAAGATTCCTGCAAACACTGCAATTTCAACTGAAATTGAAGGAGCTGTCATACTAATTGTTTTTCTAAATCCATCTACACTATAAGTATATGGTACAAATTTATGAATAGCTTTGTAGATAGCTGGACCTGTATCTAATGGATATGTACCAGCAGAACCACCTAAGTTAACAATCATGAATACAAGTAATAAGAAGTCACCAATAAATCCAGTTGTTAAACTTAATAACATGACAAGTGACATAAATGCCGCCGATACGAGAATTGCAAGTAAGTATGTTAAACCTAAATTAACAGGTTCAAATCCATTAATTAATCTTAAAGCGGTAACCATTACGATAGCTGCTAATGTAGAAACTGTATACATAACAGTTGCTTTACTTGCCCAATATTTCCATGCATTTTCAGCTTTTTTAATACCATGTCTAATTGGATACATTAAAGCAAATGCTAAGCATGTTACATATAAACCAACTGACATCATATAAGGAGCCATTGCATGACCGTTATTTTCAACTTTAGAAATTTCTTTATGACTTGTTTCAACAGGAGTAGCTACCATATCAGTAGTTTTATCTGTTGAATCAATCTTACTTTCTTCTGCCCCAGATTTTAATGCATCATTTAAAGTAGTTACACCATCAGCTGCACTCTTAATTCCATCACCTAAAGTATCAGAACCAGCAGCCAACTTACTAGCACCATCACTAATTTGACCAGCACCATCAGATAATTGATTAGCACCATTCATTAATGTAGCATTATTGCTTACTAATGTTGAAGTACCTGTAGCCAATTGATCAACACCACTTGTTAAAGCTGTAATTCCTTTAGTTAATTCAGGAACATTACTGTTTAATTTTGAAGTACCATCAGCTAAAGCAGTAGCACCACTTGTTAAAGCTGTATTGTTATCAGCGATTTGTGTTAAACCTTTTTGTAAACTATCCACACCAGCTGTATAAGCTTGAACACCTGCAACTAAAGCATCTTTAGAATCAACAGTTACTTGTTTAATATTTCCATCATTGTCAACAGTTACATATTTACCACCATTAACTTTTGCATTCACTTCATTTAATCCAGCTTGGACTGTTTGAGTTCCACTTACTAATCCTGTAGGAACTTTTGTACCATCTGTTAAAGTTCCACCATTAAGAGCTGCATCTAAATCATTTAAACTTGATTTAGTTGAACTAGATAATGTATTAATTGCTGTAGATGCACCTGTTGTATAAGTAGCAACCGAATCCATATATGAAGCTACACCGTCTTTATATTTATCTACAGGGAAATAATTTGTTAAACCATAAGCATCGATTTCTGCTCTTGACAATCCACTAGTTAATAATTTACTAGCAATTCCTTGTTTTTTAGCATCACCACTTGCATTTAATGTTTTAATTAATGTAGCATAATTATCTAATGATGTTTTTCCATCAGATAATTGAGTCAATGAATCTTGACTTGCTGCCATAGTTTTTTTGGAAGTTTCAAGATTTTCTTGTAATTTTTTTACACCATCAACTACTTGTTGATTTCCTGCAACTAATTTTTCAGCACCTTCACCTAATGCTTTAACACCTGCATTTAATGCTGTGTTATTTTCAACCAATTGATTTGCACCAGCTAATGCTTGACTTACACCTGCTGTATAATCACTAACACCTTTATTTAATGCTTGAGCGCCAGTATTTAAATCACTTACACCACTAGCTAATGTAGGAGTAGCACTACCTAGAGTACCAACACCTGTTTTTAATTGGTAAATACCATTATTTACTGTAACAACACCATTTGTGTAATCTTTTAAACCTTTAGTTAAAGTATTTGTACCATCTTTAAATGTTAAAGAACTACTTGCTAATACTTTTAAGTTATCACTAATTGTTTTGTTACCATCTTCTAATTGAGTCATACCATCAGATAATTGTTGAGTACCATCGCTGGCTTCAGCAAATCCATCTGACATTGTTCCAATTGAAGTAAAGATTGTTTCAGCATATGTTTTTGTTACTGAAGCTGAAACTTCAGCTTTAATTTTTGCGATTGCTGAATCATCCATTTTTGATGCAACATAGTTTGTACCTGGGTTTGTTGTATAATTTAAAACCATCTTTTTAGGATTTTTATCCAACAAAGTTGTTGCATTTTTGGAGAAATTGCTTGGAATCGTAATGACCATATAATAGTCACCATTTTTTAGTCCCTTATTTGCTTCTTTTGAATTTACAAAATGGAAATCTAATGAATCGTTATCTTTTAATTTTTTGACTAATTGATCACCAACGTCTAATTTCTTATCGTTGTATTCAACTGCCTTATCTTTATTCACGACAGCGACAGGAAGATCTCCACTGTTTCCATATGGATCCCACATAGATCCAAGGAAGACAACTGTGTAAATACTAGGAATAAGAATAAGAGCAACTAAAACGATTTGAATCCAATGATTTTTTAAAATGTTTTTCCACTCTTGCTTAATCATAAATATCCTTCTTTCTATCCTCTATAGACATTTTACATCCATAGATATATAATGTCTATAGAGTATTATAATTTTTTCAATATAAATGTCAATATTCTTACATACAAAATATAAAAAATTAGTTATAATAAAAAAAGGGAAGGGATTACAATGAGAATTAGAAAAAGTTTTGAACAAGCAATTTGTATTTTATTGCTTATTGGTACAAGTGAAGGACCACTTAAAAGTCATGAATTAAGTAAAATGTTAGATGTTTCTGATTCATATTTAAAAAAAGTAACTAGACAACTTGTAGTAGCTGGTCTTATTACCTCTAAGGCAAGTAAGCTAGGTGGTTTTATTTTAAACAAAAAAATGAATGATATTTCTTTTTTAGATATTTTTGAAGCAATTGAAGGAAAAGAAAAATTTATTGAAACTACACATTTAGTTGATAAAGTCTTTGACCCAGCATTAAATATTCAACATACAGAAGATATCATTATCAATCATTTAGATGCTGCTGAAAATCAATATAAACAAAAACTCAAAGAAATCAATCTTGGTGAAATTACAAATTATGTTCATCAAAATTCAATCTAAAAACAGGCTTGGGAATTCCCTAATAAGCCTGTTTTTAATTTAATCTATTTATTAAATAACAATTCTAATAAATGAACACCATTTCCTTTTCCTAAAAGAATTCCTTTTAAACAGCGATTACAAACACAAATAATTTTCTTATTATCAAATTGTTGAACATATTCTTGCATGTATTTTTCTTGTACATCTTTAGGATAATGTGATAAATGTGTATCATCTAACGCTTTTGATTCATAATGGAGTGTTCCACAAAAAATAGAATTGTCTTTATTATTTTTCATTTCAATAACTTCGATATTCATTTTCTTTAAAAGACTTCTAACAGCTTGATGTACTTCAGGATGATTTCTATCACGAAAACAATCCTGTAAATACATTTTTTGTCCATGATAATCAGGAAAATCAAAATTATCTAATTGATCAAAATATTCCCAAACAGACATAGTCTTTACTTGATTCTCTATTTGCTTTCTACAAGCTTGACATACATATAAACCAATATCGCCTTTTTCAAATTCTCTTTTATCAATTTTACAACATCTTGCAATCGGCATTTGTTTTTCAAAATAATCTCTTACTTTTTTTGCTGTTTGAAGATGCATTGTAGCAAAATTACAACTTGGATAATAAATATACATTTTTCTTTCCTCCTATATCATTTGAATAACAACCTCACTGATTCCTGCAAGAACCATAACTAAGATTGGATTCATTTTATATTTTCTAAGTAATATTAAACAAATAACAAAAACAATCATTGCATGATATCTTAAATAAGATATCCCAATAATAGATTCTTTAAAAAATGAAGAAATTAAAATACTTATACCACTAATTGCAATCATTGAAACAACCGCTGGTCTTAAATAAGCTAAAATTGTTTTCATTACTTCCATATTTTTATATTTTACATATAAATAAGCCAGTAATGAAACAATCACACACGAAGGTAAAATACATCCAAGTGTTGCAATCAATGCCCCTGGTAAATGAGCAACATATTGTCCTACGAAAGTAGAAGAATTAACTGCAATTGGACCAGGTGTCATTTGAGAAATTGTAATAAGATCTGTAAATGTATTTTGACTGATCCAATGATATGTAGAAATTACTTGTTGACTAATAAGTGGTAAAGCTGCATAACCTCCACCAAAGCTTAATAAACCTATTTGAAAAAAGGCCCAAAATAATTGTAAATAGATCATGCTTTTTTCCTCCTCATCACTAAATCAATAATAGCAAGTAAAATACATCCTAGAATAATGTACATAATATTAATATTAAAGAAATAATTCAAAACAAATGAGACAATCATAATTAAGATATTTCTACCTTGATGTTCATCCATGACACTTAAAGCCATATCATAAACAACACTTACAATAATTGCTCCAATTCCTGCACGCATTCCAAGTAACATCGCACTTATGATTTTATTCGTAATAAATATTTTATAAAAATAAGCTATCACACTAATAATCACAATAGGAGGAATAATTGTCCCTATTACACAAACAATAATTCCTAAAATTCCTGCCATTTTATATCCTAAAACAATCGCTCCATTAACAGCTATTGCTCCTGGAGCACTTTGTGCAATCGCTACTAAATCCAACATTTCTTTTTCATCAATATAATGAAGTTGATCCACAAATCTTTCTTTTAATAAAGAAACAATCACATAACCTCCACCAAAAGTAAATGCTGATAAATAAAGTGTAGAGGTAAACAATTCCATTAATAATTTTCTTTTTTCCTTCATTTATATCACCTATTTCATCTTAATACACATTGATTCATCTGTAAAATATTATATAATTATATTATACATAGGTATTTACCTATATAAGGAGACATTATGACATTTAGACATCTAGAAATCTTTATGAGTGTTTATCAAAATCAAAGTATTACTAAAGCATCCAAAGAATTACACATTAGCCAACCTTCTGTTTCATTAGCTATTAAAGAATTAGAAGAAAAATATCAAACACCCTTATTTGATCGTATGAACCGTCAAATTTATCCTACAAAAAAAGCTCATCTTTTATATAATCATTCATTACAGATTCTTTCATCTCTTGAAAATATGGAAAATGAAATGTATGAAGATCATGTAGAAAATATTTCTTTTGGTTGTAGTGTCACTATGGCACAAGTTTTTTTACCTCAATTATTAAAAAAATTAAAAATGATTTATCCAACTATTCATTTTCATATTATCGTTAATAATCTTGAATATATAGAAAATTTACTTTTAAAAAATGAACTTGATTTTGCTTTAATTGAAACAACACCGCTTCATCAATTAAAAAAAATTGCTTTCTATCAAGATGAACTTGTTATCGTTGTTCATCAAAAGCATCCTTTATTAAAAGTAAAAGATTTAAAAGAATTAGAACATTTTGATTATTATTCACGTGAAAAAGGAAGTTCTATTTATGAACTTGTTCATAGTTATTTTATAAGTCATGATTTAGATATTGTGCCAACTATT
>ENA-OPSK01000966-OPSK01000966.1-human-gut-metagenome-genome-assembly--contig:-NODE-966-length-23772-cov-3.351014_pt1 | contig 23772 bp, 20 predicted proteins | sample MGYA00241807_ERZ501905 | MGnify/ENA primary metagenome ERZ501905 (study PRJEB25962, sample SAMEA2042111) | human gut metagenome | biome: human gut; feature: human-associated habitat; material: faeces...
AAATTAGCTCTTGAATATAAAAAAATAAAAAAAGAAGAAAAACCGGCAGCAGACTGTCTGGGACAGATTCTGGCAGAGCCGGTATATGCGGCAGTAACCCAGCCGCCGTTTCCAAGGTCAGCGATGGATGGATTTGCACTGAGAAGCCGGGACGTCTGCGGGGCAGATCTTGAGCATCCGGTTACCTTGGAAGTTGCCGGGTGTGTGTATGCGGGACAAAAGACAGAGCTTATACTGGAACCACATCAGGCAGTCCGGATCATGACCGGAGCAATGATACCGGAAGGAGCAGACTGTGTAGTAAAACAGGAAGATACGGATTATGTAAGAATAGCAGATCCGGACAGGAAAACAATCAAAATTTATAATAATGTGGGACCGGGAGAAAATTACTGTCCGAAAGGAGAAGATTTTTCTGCCGGGGAATTGCTGGCAGAAGCCGGGCTTTTGGTGGATTCTTATCTGCTGGCGGCAGTTACGTCTGCGGGAGTACGGGACATTACTGTATATAGAAGACTTAGGGCTGCAGTGATTACAACCGGTGATGAGCTGCAGAATGCAGATACATCATTAGAACCCGGGAAAATCTATGATGCAAATGGAATCTGGCTGTGTGCGAGATTAAGAGAGATGGGCTGTGAGATACTACAGTATGAAACCGCGGGAGATGACAGGGACAAGATCGCAGACAAGATCAGTGAGGTATTAAAAGAAGCAGATCTGATCTTGACAACCGGAGGGGTATCAGTAGGAGACAAGGATCTCGTTCCGGATGTCATAGAAAGCCTGAACGGCAGGGTACTATTTCACGGGATACGGGTAAAACCCGGAATGCCGACAATGCTTTCGGTAGTAGAGGACATCCCTGTTCTGTCGCTTTCCGGTAATCCATTTGCAGTGGCGGCATTATTTGAATTATTAGCCGGCGGATATCTGGCGGACAGGGCAGAAGAGGTATATATACAGAAGAAAGAGACAAAAGTGCTGAGACAGACATTTGTAAAGACCGGGAAGCCAAAACGGATCGAAAAAGGAAAATGTGATGAGGAAGGCGTGTTCCTTCCGCAGATTCAGAGAAACGGACAGCTTAAGAATGGGATTGGCAGCAATTGTCTGGTGGTATTCCCGGAGGGAGAACGGACCTATCCGGAAGGAGAAAAAGTTCAGGTGATCCGGATATGATAAGGAAGGAGTAATCATGGGAGAATTTACGCATTTCAATGAACAGGGGCATGCAGTGATGGTCGATGTCAGTGAAAAAGCAGACACGATGCGTGAGGCAACGGCAATGGGAAGAATCCGCATGTCGAAGGAATGTTTTGAAAAAGTAAAGACGGGTGGAATGAAAAAGGGAGATGTCCTGGGAACTGCAAGGATTGCAGGAATCATGGGGGCGAAGAGAACATCAGAGCTGATCCCGTTGTGCCATATCCTGAACCTGAGCAAGGTTACAGTGGAATTTGAATATATAGAGGAAACCTGTGAGATTGAAGCACGGTGTACGACGAAGACGGTCGGGAAGACCGGTGTAGAGATGGAAGCACTTACCGGAGTTCAGGTGGCACTGCTTACGATTTATGATATGTGTAAGGCGGTCGACAAAGGCATGTGCATGACCGGTATCCGTTTATTGAAAAAAACAGGTGGAAAAAGCGGCATATGGGAAGCTGACCGGGAGATGGAGCTATGATTGATGCGGCAGGAAGAGTGATTGATTATATGCGGATCTCCATTACGGACCGCTGTAATTTAAGATGCAGATATTGTATGCCGGACGGAATCACGCAGATATCCATGGCGGAGATCCTGACGTATGAAGAGATCCGGAAAGTGTGCATACTTGCAGCAGAGCTTGGTATTCAGAAGATCAAGATTACAGGCGGGGAACCGCTGGTGCGGAAAGGATGCGCCGATCTGATTGGAATGATAAAAAATATTTCGGGAATCACACAGGTCACGATGACGACGAATGGCGTTCTGTTACAAGACAATCTGGAAGCGTTAAAGAAGGCCGGACTGGACGGGATCAATATCAGTCTGGATACGCTTGATCGTGAAAAATATCAAGAGATTACCGGAACCGACGCCTGTGAAACAGTACGGCAGGCAGTAGCGGCCGCCGCAGAAAGTGGGATACGGACAAAGGTGAATACGGTGTTGCAGTCTGACGGTGACAAAACGGAATGGAAGGCGTTGATCACACTGGCTGAAAGCCTGCCGGTTGATGTAAGATTTATAGAACTCATGCCGATCGGTTATGGAAAGGAGAATACAGGTGTGTCGAATCTGGAACTTCTGGATGAGATACGGAAGGTATATCCAGATATCCGAAGGGACAGTAAGATACACGGCAATGGACCTGCGGTATATTATCAGATTCCAGGATTCACCGGCGGTATCGGATTTATCAGTGCGATGCACGGTAAGTTCTGTAAGAACTGCAACCGCATCCGGCTGACTTCGACCGGAGACCTGAAGCCGTGTCTGTGTTATGGGGATACCTATCCATTGAAAGACTTACTGCGGAATGGAACAGAGGAAGAGATAAGAAAACAGATAAAACGAGCCATTGAACAGAAACCGGCAGCGCACTGCTTTGAAGAGCCGGGAGCGATTACGGAAGCACATCAGATGGCACAGATTGGAGGATAAAAGACAGGATGAATCAGAAGAAAGGCGTGATCAGAGGAATCTGTATCAGTCCCAGAAGAGGAACTGCCAAGTATCCGGTAGAAACGGCAAAGATCGTGCCGGACTGGGGCATTGAAGAAGATGCACATGGCGGAAAATGGCACAGACAGATCAGTCTTCTTGCACTGGAGAAGATTGAAGCATTCCGGGAAAAGGGAGCGGATGTAGATTTTGGGGCATTTGGAGAAAATCTGATCGTAGAGGGATTTGATTTAAGAAATGTTCCGGTTGATTCCGAAATACGGATCGGAGATGCAGTCAGGCTGAAAGTCACACAGATTGGAAAGGAATGCCACAGCCACTGTGCAATCTATCAGCGGATGGGAGACTGTATTATGCCAAGAGAAGGCATTTTCGCAGAAGTACTGACAGGTGGAATGATCCGTGTGGGTGACTGTGTGGAAGTCGTAATGCCGCAGGAAGACCGCCCATACAGTGTAGCCGTGATCACGCTGAGTGACAAAGCATTTGCCGGAGAACGAGATGACCTAAGCGGTCCGGCAATAGAAAAGATATTAAAAGACAGTGAAGAAAAAGATCATATCAGATTTGACATAAAAGAGACCATTCTTCTGCCGGATGGTGAAGAAGGATTAAAGAAACAGCTGATCCGTCTGGCGGATCAGAGACAAGTTGACCTGATCCTGACAACAGGCGGGACAGGATTTGCCCCAAGAGACATGACGCCGGAGGCCACGATCGCTGTCTGCGACCGGATGGCAAACGGAATTGCAGATGCGATCCGTAATTATTCGATGACGATCACAGACCGTGCAATGTTCAGCCGGGCAGTGTCGGGACTGCGGAAGAAGACACTCATTATCAATCTTCCTGGTAGCCCGAAAGCAGTGACGGAAGCACTGGAGTATATTCTTCCGAAACTTCCTCATGGACTGGATGTCCTGAGAGGAAATGTACAGGAATGTGGCAGAAAATAATCCTATTACAGATACAGTAACTGGTAAATTTATCAGACAAGAGAAAAGGAGAAACGTATTATGAAGAACCAGATGGCAAAAAGGATTGCATCTGTCCTCCTGGCAGGAGTGATGCTAGTTTCACTGGCAGCATGCGGAGAAAATAAAAAGACAGAAGAAAAGAAGACAGATGACAGCAAAAAGAGCAGCAAGAAAGAGACAGAGATCCAGGTATTCATCGCAGCAAGCCTGAACACGGTTATGACAGAGCTTGCAAAAGAGTACAACGAAGATCATCCGGAAGTGAAGATCACATTTAATGCAGACAGCTCCGGAACATTGCTGACACAGATCGAAGAGGGATATGAGTGTGACCTGTTCTTCTCTGCAGCACAGAAGCAGATGGATCAGCTTGAAGCAGACGGATTGGTAGTAGACGGCACAAGAGCAAATGTCCTGAATAACCAGGTGGTAGTTATCTCCTTAAAAGACAGCGGCACAAAGGTAACAGGTCTTGAGAACTTAAAAGATGCCAAGAGTATCGCACTTGCAGGCGGAAGTGTTCCGGTTGGAAAATATACAAGACAGGCACTGGTAAATCTTGGAACATTAAAGGCTGACGGTGAAGTAGATGCCATTACAACAGATCAAGTATCACAGGCACTTGGTGGAGTGGAGATTAGTGAGGAAGATAACGTAAGTAAAGTACTTACAGCAGTAGCAGAAGGATCCTGTGAAGTTGGAACAACATACTATTCAGATACTTATGGATACGAAGACAAACTGAATATCCTCCAGGTTGTAAGCTATGATCTGACAGGCGATGTTATCTACCCAATCTGTCAGGTACAGAATGACGAAGCAGATAAGACACAGACTGCAGCCGCAAAAGACTTCTACAAATTCGTATTATCTGACAAGATTAAGAAAGTCTTCGATGCATACTATTTCGACACAGACGTAGAAAGATAAGAAGCTTCATAGTATGAAAGAAAATATGCAGGCAGTTGTGGCTGCATGTTTTCGGTTTTTCGAAGTATGTAATAGATGAAACAGGAGGAAGTTACATGGATGCAGTGGTAGAAATACTGAAAGGACTGGATTACAGTCCACTATATGTGTCGTTAAAGACGGGAATTGTTGCAACGATATTCTCATTCTTTCTTGGCCTGTTTGCCGCAAGAAGAGTAATCAAGGCAGGACCGAAAGTGAAAGCAATTGCAGATGGGATCCTGACACTGCCGATGGTACTGCCGCCGACGGCAGCAGGATTCTTCCTGCTTCTTCTGTTCAGCAGAAGACGTCCGTTTGGTATCCTGCTGTACGAACAATTTGGCATCAAAGTTGTACAGACCTGGGCTGGCTGTATCATAGCAGCGACCGTGATCGCATTTCCGCTGATGTACAGAAATGCAAGAGCGGCATTCGAACAGATCGATGTGAATCTGATCCATGCGGCAAGAACACTTGGTATGCCGGAATATAAGATCTTCTGGAAGGTTGCAGTCCCATCCGCAGGACCGGGACTGGTAGCGGGTACGATCCTGACATTTGCAAGAGCGCTTGGAGAATATGGTGCAACATCCATGCTTGCGGGCAATATTCCGGGAAAGACGGGAACCATTTCCCAGAGGATCGCAATGGTTATCCAGGACGGCAATTATCTGACGGCGGGCATCTGGGTTGTGATCATTATGCTGGTTGCATTCGTGCTGATTGTCCTTATGAATCTGGTGACCGGTCAGAATACGAAGAATATCCGGAGATGGTAGGAGGAACGACAGATGGCGATGGAAGTAAAGATACATAAAAAACTTGGAGAGTACGAGCTGGATGTACACTGGAAATCCACGAAGAAAAGAATCGGAATCCTCGGTGCTTCCGGAAGCGGAAAGAGTCTGACTCTGAAAAGCATTGCGGGAATTGAGCACCCAGACCAGGGGCATATCCAGATTGGCGATCATGTCCTGTATGATTCTGATTCCAGGATCTGCTTAAAACCACAGAAGAGAAATGTCGGATATATGTTCCAGAACTATGCATTGTTCCCAACGATGACCGTGGAGCAGAATGTCGGAGCCGGACTTGCCGGTAACAAAAAGAAGAAGCAGGAACAGGTACAGAAGATGATCCGTCATTTCCGCCTGGAGGGACTGGAAAAAAGACTTCCGAGAGAGCTTTCCGGCGGGCAGCAGCAGAGAGTTGCGCTGGCGAGGATCATGGCATACGAACCATCCGTTATTCTTCTCGATGAACCATTTTCGGCACTGGATGTCTTCTTAAAAGACCGTCTGCAGCAGGAGATGATGGAACTCTTAAGCGATTATGACGGAACGGTGATCCTGGTGTCCCACAGCAGGGATGAGATCTACCGGTTCAGCGAGGAACTTCTGGTCATTGATGACGGGAAACAGATCTGTTACGGTGACACAAAGGCAATCTTTGACTGCCCAGAACAGGTGGAAGCAGCAAGGCTTACCGGATGTAAGAACATTGTTCGGGTAAAAAGGTTGGATGAACACAGTATCGAGATCCCGGACTGGGGCACAAGGCTTCATCTGGAACAGGAGATCGATGCAGAGATTACACATATCGGGCTTCGTGCACACGAATTCATCCCGGTGTGGGGCGAAAGAGAAGATAACTGCATTCCGGTTAAAGAAAAAGGAAAGGCAGAATTTCCATTTGAATGGAAATATTTCTTAAAAGGTGAGACAGAAGAAAGTGATGATATCTGCTGGTATGTACAGAAAAATCTATGGGACGAACTTACAGAAAAGGGCATTCCGGATTATCTGAAACTGCCGGAAAAAGAGATTCTTTTGCTGAAATAAAAATCATGATATAATGAGCGTTAGCGGACTGGCGTATGCTGGTTCTCTGACGCCTATTTTTGGAGGAAAATAATGTATACAATCGGGACACATATGTCCATTGCGGGAGGAATTGCGAAGACTGCGGAAAATGTAGTAAAGATGAATGCCAATACGATGCAGATATTCAGCAGAAACCCGCGTGGATCCAGTTATAAAACTTATGCACAAGAAGAAGTAGAGAAATTCCAGCAGATCCGTAAAAGCCATGCATTCGGTCCGGTTCTTGCACATGCGCCGTATACGATGAATCTGGCGAGTGCGACGGAAAAGACATATGAATTTGCCTGTACGGTGATCCGGGAAGATATCAGACGTATGGACGAACTGAAGATTGAAAACCTGGTATTCCATCCGGGCAGTCATACCGGGATCGGAGAAGAAGCCGGGATTACCAATATTATCCGTGGACTTGATCAGGCGATTACAGGAACGGAGAATATTAAGGTTCTGTTGGAAACAATGAGTGGAAAAGGGACAGAGATCGGATACCGTTTTGAACAGTTAAAGCAGATCCGAGACGGCGTACAGCACCCGGAGCGGATTGGAATCTGCCTGGATACTTGTCACGTGTTCGCGGCGGGATATGATATTGTCCATGATCTGGACGGGGTACTGGATGAATTTGACCGGATATTGGGACTTGAATTATTAAGAACGATTCATCTGAATGATAGTCTGATGCCTTTCGGTTCCAGGAAAGACCGGCATGCAGTGATCGGAGAAGGTGAGATTGGGCTGGAGGCACTTCTGAATGTGCTGCGCCATCCGAAGCTTAAAGATCTGCCATTCTATCTGGAGACGCCGCTTGATGATGCCGGGCACAAAGAAGAGATTGCCAGATTGAAAGAATATCTGGGTGAGGAATAAGGAGCGGAGCAGTTGAAAAAGTTAGAATATATAGCAAGAATCCATACCGACTTTCCAACGAAATTTGGAATTCCAAGGCAGTCGGGACTTGTAAGTACAAAAGGAACAATTGTATTCGAGCCAGAATACCGCAAAGAAGAGGCACTAAAAGGACTGGAAGAATATTCGCATCTGTGGCTGATCTGGGAATTTTCAGAGGTGGGCAGGGAGAACTGGAGTCCGACGGTACGTCCGCCGAGACTTGGCGGGAATAAGCGGTGCGGTGTATTCGCAACCAGGTCGCCGTTCCGGCCGAATCCGATCGGATTGTCCTGTGTCAGGCTGCTTGGGATCGAGAAACGTCCGGAAAAAGGTATGGTTGTTGAAGTCGAAGGAGCAGATTTGATGGATGGAGCGCCGATACTGGATATCAAGCCATATCTGCCGTATGTGGACTGTATGCCGGATGCCAGAGGCGGATTCGCCGACCGGGTGAAGGGTTATGCACTGGAGGTAGAGATACCGGAGAAACTTCTGTTAAAACTTCCAAATGAACAGCAGGGATGCGTGCGGGAGATCCTCGCAGAAGATCCGAGACCGTCTTATCAGAATGATCCGGACAGAGTATATGGAATGGAGTATGCCGGGTATGAGATTAAGTTCCGGGTAAAAGACTACAGGCTGACGGTCTGTGAAATTGAGCGGGCCGCCGCGGACAGAACAATAAAATGATAATGATCAGGAGGATACAAAGGTGAAGTATTATCTTGCGCCATTAGAAGGAATTACAACTTATATATACAGGAGAGCATATCATACACATTACCGTCCGATGGAGAAATATTTCACTCCTTTTCTGGTTCCGCATACCAAAAAGGATTTTAATACGAGAGAGAAGAATGATATTCTGCCGGCACACAATCCGGGGACGAACCTGGTTCCGCAGATCCTGACAAATGACGCAAAGGGATTTCTGGATACGGTAGAAAAGTTAAAAGGGTATGGATATGATGAGGTGAACCTGAATCTTGGCTGTCCGTCCAAGACGGTAGTATCGAAAGGACGCGGCTCAGGATTTCTGATCCACACAGAAGAACTGAACCGGTTTCTGGATGAGATTTATGCAAAAGCAGATGTGAAGATATCCATAAAGACAAGAATCGGAAAATTTGATGCAGATGAGTGGGGAGAACTTTTGAGGATTTATAACCAGTATCCGTTGGAAGAGCTGATCGTACATCCGAGAGTACAGCAGCAGTTTTATAAAGGACATCCGGATCTGGATGCATTTGCGGATGCAGTGAAGGAATGTAAGCACACGTTGTGTTATAACGGTGATATTTTTACAACAGAGGATATGGAAAAATTAAAGAAGCGTTTTCCAGAGGCCTCCTGTATCATGCTGGGGCGCGGAATTTTGAAAAATCCGGAACTGATTGAAATCATGGAATCCGGAGAAAAAAAGATCGATGCGAAGAAATTAAGAGCGTTCCATGATCAGATCTATCAGGATTACCAGGAGGTAAGTTGTGGGGATAAGAATGTGCTGTTCAAGATGAAAGAACTCTGGTGTTATCTTGGGACATTGTTCCCGGATAAGGAAAAACAGCTGAAAAAGATCCGGAAAGCAGAGAAACTGGATCGCTATGAAGCAGTTGTAGAAGAACTTTTAAGTCACAATTATATTGACTTAAAGTAAATAGATGCTGAAATAAAAGAGATTGCAGACAAAATCAGGAATAAAGTTCTGCAGTCTCTTTACTTTAAAAAAAATATGCAATATAATAGATAAAAATTCTATATACAGGAATTTTGCAAAAGGGAGGGACATGAATTGGATCGTTTGAATGAATTGATCGCAGAGAATCTGAAAGATATCCGAAAAGGAAAAGGACTGAGTCTGGAACAGGTGTCATCCCTTACCACAATCAGCAAAAGTATGTTAAGTCAGCTGGAAAGGGGAGAAGTGAATCCTACGATATCGACGGTGTATAAGCTGGCACTGGGATTGAAAGTACCGGTAACGGCATTTACCGCAGATAAACCGCAGCCGTTTTTCGGAACTGGCAAGAAAGAAGTAGATCCTTTGGCGGGTGATGATGGAAGATATCGTCTTTATCCGATTTTCAGCTTCCGGGAAGGACAGGATTTTGAGATATTTGACCTGGAATTTGACGAGGGAGGCATGATGCAGGCGAACCGCCAGATGAATGGTACGAGAGAATTCATTACCGTGTATTCCGGAGAATTGACACTGATCTTTAAAGATCATGAATATGTGCTGAAAGCCGGAGATGCGGCTTCGTATAATGCTTTTGATGATTATGTGTATAAAAATACTGGAAAGGGAATGGTGACTGCCAATATTGTAGTACACTATTCGAATTAGAAAGGAGTAACAGCATGGAAGACCAGAAACAGCGAGTATATGATGCGTTAAACAAGATGGGAATTAAGTACGAGGTGGTAGAACACGAGCCCGTGCATACAATGGAGGATATGGACCGGCTGGGACTCCCGGAAAAAGGAACATTGTGTAAGAACTTATTCTTAAGAGATTCAAAGGGAAAGAGACATTTCCTGATCACAGCTGATGAGAAGACAAAGGTAGATCTGAAGGCACTGGGAAGACAGCTTGGGGCAGGAACATTAAGCTTTGCTTCCGAAGAACGTCTGGAAAAATATCTTGGTGTAAAACAGGGAAGCGTTACACCTTTTGCCCTGATGAACGATACGGAACATGCGGTGGAATTCTTTATCGATAAAAACTTAAGCAGATGTAAAAGTATGGGAATTCATCCACTGGAAAATACAGCAACAGTATTCATATCCTTTAAGGATCTGGATAAATTCTTATGGAATCTGGATGTTGATGTAGTTAAGATTAAATTGTAAAAAGTTTATAGTTTTTTTATTGCATGTTTCCTCACGCAGAAGTAGAATAGAACAGTATATGATACGAAGCAACAGATGAAAGTGAGGATAATTATGGAAGAATGGCAGAACGGACACGACCAGCCAGGATACCATTATCACCAGGAGCAGGACAAAAAGCGAAAGCCAATTGAGACACCGGGAAAGCGTTTCTGGAAGATGTGGGGTCCACTCCTGATCAAATGGGGAATTGGAATCGGTGTAGGCATGGTAGTCATGGCGGCCATGATGGTGGCATATATGAAGACGCATTATCAGACGCAGGCGGCATTAGAAGCATTGATGTCTGATCAGAATAAGCTGATGGGCTTTTATGAGAAGATGTTGAATAAATATATTGATTATACAACATGGGTGGAAGGTCTGTCAGCGCTTGTTACGATTCCTGTGATGGCAATTTTGTATCACGGTGACAGAAAGAAAGAGAAAAAAGCAGGTATCATACCGGATAAAAAAGCACCTTTGTGGAAATATCCGGCGGCGCTTATTATGGCACTTGCCATGAGCCTGGGACTGAATAACCTGATCATCATCGGGAATCTGTCTGCGGTAGATGCAAGCTACAAGACAACGATGAATGCCATGTATTCGGCGCCGCTTGCTATACAGATCTTATGTCTGGCAGTACTGGTTCCGATTTGTGAAGAATACGTATTCAGAGGACTGTTCTTCAGAAGAATGGAAAAGGAAAGTTCGTTTGTATATGCGATGGTTTATTCATCAGTTGTATTTGGTGTATTACATGTGAATCTGGTACAGATGCTTTATGGATTTTTACTGGGACTGATGTTGGCATATGTATATGAAAAATACGGTTCGCTGAAGGCACCGGCAGCAGCACATATGGCGATGAACCTGTTGTCTGTACTGGCTACCAGATACGGACTCTATAACTGGATGTTGAAAGATAACATGCGGATCGGTGTGATTACGGTTGTATGTGCAATGATCGCATCAACAATGTTTGTTCTGATCCAGCGGATTGAAGAAAAACCGGAGCTAAAGACTGAAAATGAAAATCTGACAATGTAAATTGTCAGATTTTTTGTACAAAAACATAAAGAAGACTAATAATCTGATAATTTAGGGTAATTTTCCTCTTTACAATAGTAAAACCTTGTGATATAGTAGGAAAAAACAAAAGAAAGGAACAGGTGTATGAAAGAAGGAAATGTAGTCCAGCATCATGGACTGTATCGTTCCGAATTCGAACATGATAACTGTGGAATCGGTGCGATCGTTAATATCAAAGGACAGAAAAGTCACGATACAGTGGCAAACGCATTGAAAATCGTTGAAAATCTTGAACATAGAGCTGGCAAGGATGCCGAAGGGAAGACAGGAGACGGTGTAGGAATACTGTTACAGATTTCGCACAAGTTCTTTACAAATGTCTGTCGTCCCCTCGGCATCTTTTTAGGTTCTGAGAGAGATTATGGAGTGGGAATGTTCTTCTTCCCGCAGGACGAATTAAAAAGGAATCAGGCAAAGAAGATTTTTGAAGTCATCGTCAAAAACGAAGGAATGAATTTCCTTGGATGGAGAGAAGTTCCGGTAAAGGCAGATGTACTTGGAAGCAGAGCAGTTGAATGTATGCCGTGCATTATGCAGGGATTTATTGAAAGGCCAAAGAAAGTAGAACAGGGTATTGATTTTGACCGTAAGCTTTACATTGTAAGACGTGTATTTGAGCAGAGTGCAGATGATACATATGTGGCATCCCTTTCCAGCCGTACTATCGCTTATAAAGGAATGTTCCTGGTAGATCAGCTTCGTCTGTTCTTCCCGGATCTGCAGGATCCTGATTATGACTCTGCGATCGCACTGGTTCATTCCAGATTCAGTACGAACACGAATCCAAGCTGGGAGAGAGCACATCCGAACCGTTTCATCGTACATAACGGTGAGATCAATACCATCCGTGGCAACACGGACAAGATGCGTGCCAGAGAAGAGAATATGGAATCTGAGTGTATGAAAGGAAAACTTCACGAAGTACTTCCGGCAGTTAATACCAGCGGTTCCGATTCAGCAATGCTTGACAATGCAATTGAGTTCATGGTTATGAGTGGCATGGATCTTCCGCTTGCAGTAATGATCGCAATTCCGGAACCATGGGCGAACAACAGAAACCTTTCCCAGAAAAAGAAAGATTTCTATCAGTATTATGCAACCATGATGGAACCATGGGACGGACCTGCGTCCATTCTGTTCAGTGACGGTGACTGCATGGGAGCCGTACTTGACAGAAACGGGCTGCGCCCATCCAGATATTATATTACGGATGACGATACACTGATCCTTTCCTCAGAGGTTGGTGTTTTAGATATTCCACCGGAGAAAATTGTAGTAAAAGAAAGATTGCATCCTGGCAAGATGCTTCTGGTTGATATCAAAAAAGGAAAAGTCATTGATGACGAAGAACTGAAAGAGACTTACGCAAGCAGACAGCCATATGGTGAATGGCTGGACAACAATCTGATCGAGTTAAAAGATCTGAAGATCCCGAATCAGAAAGTTCCTTCTTATACGGCAGAAGAATGCAGAAGACTTCAGAAAGCATTTGGATATTCTTATGAAGAAGTAAAGACATCCATCCTGAATATGGCGAAGAATGGTGCGGAAGGAACGGCTGCTATGGGTATCGATGCACCGCTTGCGGTATTATCAGATATGCATCAGAATCTGTTCGGATATTTCAAACAGCGTTTTGCACAGGTAACCAACCCTCCGATCGATGCCATCCGTGAGAAGGTCGTTACATCCACAACGGTTTATATTGGCGAAGATGGTAACCTTTTGGAAGAAAAAGCAGAGAACTGTAAGATGTTGAAGGTCAACAACCCGATCCTTACAGAGACAGACCTTCTGAAGATTAAAAATATGAAAGAAGACGGATTCAAGGTTGCAGAGATCCCGACAATCTATTATAAGAATTCAAGCCTTGAAAAAGCAATTGATTATCTGTTCATCGAAGTTGACAGAGCTATCCGCGAAGGGGCTAACATCCTGATCCTTTCAGATAGAGGAGTGGATGAATATCATGTGGCAATGCCGTCACTTCTGGTACTTTCCGGATTGCAGCAGCATCTGGTACGTACGAAGAAACGTACGTCTGTGGGGATTGTTCTGGAGACGGGAGAACCAAGAGAAGTACATCATTTTGCGACACTGATCGGTTATGGTGCATGTGCGATCAACCCGTATCTTGCACATGAATCCATCAAACAGCTTATTGATACCGATATGCTTCAGAAAGACTATTATGCGGCAGTTGATGATTATAACAATGCAGTGCTGGGAGGAATTATAAAGATTGCATCCAAGATGGGTATTTCTACAATCCAGTCTTATCAGGGAGCTAAGATTTTTGAGGCAATCGGACTGAAACAGGAATTTATTGACAAGTATTTTACGGACACGGTCAGTCGTATCGGCGGCATCGGAATCGAAGAAATTGCGGCGGATTATATTGCACGCCATTCTCAGGCATTTGACCCGCTTGGACTGGAAGTTGATATGACACTGAACAGCGTCGGACAGCATAAGTTAAAGAGTGGTGGAGAGAGACATCTCTATAATCCACAGACGATCCATATGCTTCAGGAATCTACAAGACGTGGTGATTATGATATGTTCAAACAGTATACGGATATGGTTAATGCAGAGGGAGAACATATTAATATACGTGGACAGCTGGAATTCAATTATCCGAAGAAAGGCATTCCGATTGAAGAAGTAGAAAGCGTAGATGAGATCGTAAAACGCTTCAAGACAGGGGCCATGTCTTACGGTTCTATTTCCAAAGAAGCACATGAGACACTGGCAATCGCGATGAACCAGTTACATGGTAAATCCAACAGTGGTGAAGGTGGAGAAGAAATTGAACGATTAGATACCAACCGCTGTTCCGCAATCAAGCAGGTCGCTTCCGGACGATTCGGTGTAACTTCCAGATATCTGGTAAGTGCACAGGAGATCCAGATCAAGATGGCACAGGGAGCAAAACCAGGAGAAGGCGGACATCTGCCGGGAGGAAAGGTATATCCATGGATTGCCAAGACCCGTCATTCTACACCGGGAGTCAGTCTGATCTCGCCACCGCCACATCATGATATCTATTCCATCGAGGACCTTGCACAGCTCATTTATGACTGTAAGAATGCGAATAAAGATGCAAGGATTACGGTGAAACTGGTATCAGAAGCCGGCGTTGGTACTGTAGCAGCCGGTGTTGCCAAAGCAGGAGCCGGACTGATACTGATCTCCGGATATGACGGAGGAACCGGTGCGGCACCAAGAAGTTCGATCCACAATGCCGGACTTCCATGGGAGCTTGGACTTGCCGAGACACATCAGACGCTGATCCAGAATGGTTTGAGAGAAAGAGTCCGCATCGAGACAGACGGTAAGCTGATGAGCGGCCGTGACGTGGCGATCGCAGCCATCCTTGGAGCAGAAGAATTCGGATTTGCTACCGCACCGCTGGTAACAATGGGATGTGTAATGATGCGTGTATGTAATCTGGATACCTGCCCGGTCGGAGTTGCAACACAGAATCCAGAACTTAGAAAGCGTTTCCGCGGAAAACCGGAATATGTTGTGAACTTCATGCGCTTTATCGCACAGGAACTTCGTGAATATATGGCAAAATTCGGTGTCCGTACACTGGATGAACTGGTAGGAAGAACAGATCTTCTGAAGGTGAAGGATGTGCCAACATCAGAACGTGCATCCACACTGAATCTGGAGCAGATTCTGGATAATCCTTATGAAGGCACAAAGACACCGATGACCTTCAATCCGAAGAAAGTCTTTGACTTTGAACTTGAAAAGACACTGGATGAAAAAGTTCTGGTAAAAGAACTTCTTCCTGCTGTAGAAAAGAAACAGAAGAGAAGCATTGAAATAGATGTAACAAATACAAACCGTACATTTGGAACGATCTTTGGTTCAGAGATTACAAGAAGATATCCGGAAGGTCTGGATGAAGACAGTTATGTAGTACATTGTAAAGGTGCCGGCGGACAGTCATTTGGTGCATTCATTCCAAAGGGACTGACACTGGAACTCACAGGTGACAGTAATGACTACTTCGGTAAAGGATTGTCAGGTGGTAAACTTGTCGTATATCCGCCGAAAGGAATCCGTTATAAAGCCGAAGAGAATATCATCATCGGTAACGTTGCACTCTACGGTGCGACAAGTGGTAAGGTATTCATCAACGGTGTGGCAGGAGAACGATTTGCAGTGCGTAACTCCGGCGCAACAGCTGTTGTGGAAGGTGTCGGAGATCACGGATGTGAATATATGACAGGCGGGCGTGTAGCTGTTCTTGGTGGAACAGGTAAAAACTTCGCAGCCGGCATGAGCGGCGGTGTCGCTTATGTACTGGATATGGAAAATGATCTCTATACAAGAGTCAATAAAGAGATGGTCCATATCGAACATGTGACAACCAAGATGGATGTCGGAGAATTAAAGAGCATGATCGAAGAACATGTTGCCAATACCAATTCCGAACTTGGTAAGAAGATCCTGGATAACTTTACAGAATACCTTCCAAAATTCAAGAAGATCATTCCAATCGATTATGAGCGGATGCTGACAACGATTCTTCAGATGGAAGAACAGGGCATGAGCAGTGAACAGGCAAAGACAGAAGCATTTTATGCGATCAAAGAAGGAAGATAGGGGGGGAAGAACAGTGGGAAAAGCAACAGGATTTATGGATTATGACAGACAGGATAAGCCGGCTGAAGATCCAAAAGAACGAATTAAGCATTTTAAAGAGTTTCATACACCTCTGTCAAAAGAAGAACAGGAACTGCAGGGAGCCAGATGTATGGCGTGCGGCGTACCGTTCTGCCAGTCCGGTCAGATGCTGATGGGAATGGCAAGTGGCTGCCCGCTTCATAACCTGGTACCGGAGTGGAATGATCTGATCTTTCACGAGAACTGGGAAGAGGCATATTACAGACTGAAAAAGACGAATAACTTTCCGGAATTTACATCCAGAGTCTGCCCGGCACTTTGTGAGGCGGCATGTACATGTGGACTGAACGGAGAGGCAGTTTCAAGTAAGGCGAATGAATACAGCATTATTGAAAATGCATATAAAAAAGGTTACGCAACGGCAAAACCGGTGAAAGTAAGAACCGGAAAGAAGGTAGCGATTGTAGGATCGGGGCCATCCGGACTTGCGGCGGCCGATATGCTGAACAGAAGAGGTCACAGTGTGACGGTCTTTGAAAGAGAGGATAAGATCGGTGGACTTCTCCGTTACGGCATCCCGAATATGAAACTGGAAAAGCAGTTCATTGACCGGAAGATTGCGATTATGGAAGAAGAAGGAATCCGGTTCGTGATCGGATGTAATATCGGAAAAGATAAGAAAGCGGCTACATTATTAAAAGAATTTGATCGTGTGGTTCTTTGCTGCGGTGCATCCAACCCAAGAGATATAAAAGTTCCGGGAAGAGAAGCCGAAGGAATCTATTTTGCAGTGGATTTCCTGAAATCAACCACAAAAGCACTCTGGAAAAATGCAAAACAGAATGCAGACGGAACCTATGATCTAAACCTGAAAGACGGTACATACATTTCCGCAAAAGGGAAAAATGTTATGGTCATCGGTGGCGGAGACACCGGAAATGACTGCGTGGGAACATCCATGAGACACGGAGCCAAGAGTGTGCTGCAGCTTGAGATGATGCCGAAAGCTCCGGATGAACGTACCGAGATGAACCCTTGGCCGGAATGGCCGAGAGTCTGCAAGACGGACTACGGACAGCAGGAAGCTGCCGCTGTCTTCGGACATGACCCGAGAGTCTACCAGACAACAGTAAAAGAATTCAAAAAAGACAAAAATGGAAAAGTCTGCAAGGCAGTTCTGGTAAAATTAGAGCCTAAGAAAAATGAAAAGACAGGACGTATGATGATGACGGAAGTAGCCGGAAGTGAATATACAGTAGATGTAGATCTTGTATTAATCGCAGCCGGATTCCGTGGAAGTCAGGACTATGTCACGAAAGCATTTGGTGTGGAAGTAAATGAACGTACGAATGTGAAAACCGCGCCGGGAAAATATGACACGAATGTGAAAAATGTATTTACGGCAGGAGATATGCACAGAGGACAATCGCTGGTTGTATGGGCAATCCGTGAGGGACGCGAAGCGGCAAGAGAAGTGGATATCAGTCTGATGGGATATACGAATATGTATGTGCAGTAAACGATTATGTGTCTGAACAGAACTGGAAAATAAGATAAAGATGAAAAATTCTTGAATAATCTGCGAGTACAATTTATAATAAGAAGAAACAGGCCGGAATCATATGTTCCGGCCTGCTAAATGTTACAAAAATATTAAAAAATGTTGCAATTTGTATTTGTGTGCGCTATAATAGGGAACAGATGTGAGAGATTGTTCTCATGACGAGGGGAAAATAATTAAAACAAATAAGAAAGAAGAGTGAGTATGAATAAACACGGAATCAGATTGATCACAGCAGTGGTGACAAGTTCAATGATTGTAACACCGGTTCTGGCAGCACCGTCTGTCGATGATTTGAAGAAGGAAAAAGCATCAAAACAGAATGAAGTCAGTTCGTTACAGTCACAGCTTACAACATTGATGGGAAAGGTTAATACACTGGAAAGTGAATTGATCCAGACAGGTGAGGATATTACAAAAGCACAGAGTGATCTGGTAGTTGCGCAGAAGAAAGAAAAAGAACAGTATGCAGCAATGAAGAAGCGTATTAAATATATGTACGAAGCCGGTAATGATTCAGCGTTTGAAACATTGGTCACATCGGATGATTTTACAGATCTCTTGAGCAAAGCAGAGTATGTTCAGAATGTACATAGTTATGACAGAAAACAGTTACAGGAATATGTAGAGACAAAGCAGCAGATTTCAGATTTGAAGGACAGTCTTGAAAAAGATCAGAAAGAACTGGAAAGCAAGCAGGCTGAATATGAGAAGCAGGGTGATAACCTGAATAACCTCATTACTTCCAAATCAGCAGAAGTTGCAAATCTTGATTCAGAGATTCAGGCAGCAGCAGAAGCGGCAGCAAAGGAAGCAGCGGAGAGAGCGGCAAAAGAAGCAGCAGAAAAGGCTGCAAAAGAGGCTGCAAAGAAGCAGCAGGCATCTGCAGCTAATAACAGTACTTCATCTAACAGACATAATTCTACAACAAGCAACAATACAACGAGCAACAAAAATAACACAAGTAATACAACGAGACCATCAGGTAATAATACAAGCAGCAATACAACAAGCGGATCGAATGCAAATGGTGGCACGATCGTAAGCAGAGCATACAGCCAGCTTGGAAAACCTTATGAATGGGGTGCATATGGACCGAGCAGTTTTGACTGTTCAGGATTCGTAAGCTACTGTCTGACAGGAAGCTATACACGTCTTGGTACAACTCTTACATTTATGGGATGGACAAGGGTAAGCAACCCACAGCCTGGTGATGTTGTAACAACGGCAACTCACTGTGGTATTTATATCGGAAATGGTCAGATGATCCATGCTCCACATACAGGAGATGTTGTAAAAGTCGGACCAGTACAGTCTGGTATGATCTATGTGCGTAGATAATGAAAAGTAAATAAAATAAAAACCGGAATCAGGTAACTGGTTTCGGTTTTTTATTTTTTATGCTAAAGTTTGCAGAAAAATAAAAGGAAAATCCTTGCAAACAGACAACCTTTATGGTAATATTAAAAAGTCGCAAAAAAATCACGCATAGGCTTGTCCCGATGGTGCCAAAGCCTGGTAACAGGACGGTTTCGGGGACGTATAACAACATATGCGGAAGTAAAAAACCAATGGAGGAAAGAAACATGAGCGTTATTTCAATGAAGCAACTTTTAGAAGCAGGTGTTCACTTTGGACATCAGACAAGAAGATGGAACCCTAAGATGGCTCCTTATATCTACACAGAGAGAAATGGTATCTACATCATCGACCTTCAGAAATCTGTAGGTAAAGTAGATGAAGCTTACCAGGCAGTAGCTGATATCGCTGCAGAAGGCGGATCAATCCTTTTTGTAGGTACTAAGAAACAGGCTCAGGATGCTATCAAAGTAGAAGCTGAACGTTGCGGAATGTACTATGTAAATGAAAGATGGCTTGGAGGAATGCTTACAAACTTCAAGACAATCAAGAGCAGAATCGCTCGTCTGAAAAACATCGAGAGAATGTCAGAAGACGGAACATTTGATGTACTGCCTAAGAAAGAAGTTATCCAGTTAAAGAAAGAATGGGATAAACTTGAGAAGAACCTTGGCGGAATCAAAGACATGAAGACACTTCCAGACGCTATTTTCGTAGTAGATCCTAAAAAGGAAAGAATCTGTGTTCAGGAAGCACACACACTTGGAATTCCACTTATCGGTATCGCTGATACTAACTGTGATCCAGAAGAACTTGATTATGTAATTCCTGGAAACGACGATGCTATCCGTGCTGTAAAACTGATCGTTTCTAAGATGGCTGACGCTGTAGTAGAAGCTAACCAGGGTGTTGCAGGCGAAGAAGAGTATGTTGAAGAAGCTGAAGAAGCAGCAGTAGAAGAATAAGATTCTTAAAAAACATAATTGGAGGATAAGATCATGGCAGTTACAGCTAAGATGGTAAAAGAATTAAGAGAGATGACTGGTGCAGGAATGATGGACTGCAAGAAAGCTCTTAATGAAACAGATGGTGATATGGATGCAGCTATCGAGTTCTTAAGAAAGAACGGAGAAGCTAAGGCTGTTAAAAAAGCCGGACGTATCGCAGCAGAAGGTATTGTTATGGCTGATGTTAAAGAAGACAAGACAGCAGCTATCGTAGAAGTTAACTCAGAGACAGACTTCGTTGCTAAGAATGCTGAATTCCAGGGATTCGTTAAAGCTGTTGTTAATCAGGCAATCGCTTCTGAATCAACAGATATGGAAGGATTCATGGCTGAGGCTTGGAACGAAGATGCTTCTAAGACAGTTCAGGATGCATTAAATGAAAAAATCTCTGTAATCGGAGAAAAACTGAGCATCAGAAGATTTGAGAAAATCGTTACAGACGGCTGTGTAGTAGATTACATCCATGGCGGCGGACGTATCGGTGTTCTCGTAGAGGCTGATACAGATGTTGTTAACGACGAGATCAAAGCTTGTCTGAAGAACGTAGCTATGCAGGTTGCAGCTATGTCTCCAAAATATACTTCACGTGATGAAGTAGATGCTTCTTTCTTAGAGCATGAAAAAGAGATTCTTCTTGCTCAGGCTAAACAGGAGAATCCTAACAAACCAGATAACATCATCGAGAAGATGATCATCGGACGTCTCAACAAAGAGATGAAAGAGATCTGTCTGTTAGACCAGGTATACGTTCAGGACAGCGACCTTACAGTAGCTAAATACGTAGAGAAGGTAGCAAAAGAGAATGGAGCTAACATGACAGTTAAGAGATTCGTTCGTTTCGAGACAGGTGAAGGTCTTGAGAAGAAGAACGAAGACTTCGCAGCTGAAGTTGCAGCTCAGATGAACGCATAATCTTACAGTTCGCATAAGAATTTGAACCGTATGATTATCATGTAAATCAACGAAAAACCTTGAATTTCCTATGAAAATGGGATGATTCAAGGTTTTTTTGCGTGTTGGGAAATATAAATTTAAAAATTATTTTTTGATAATTATGGAAATATTTACCGATTGAAAGCAAGTAAGAAGAAATATATAATAATAAATATTATATTCATAATAGATTAGAATTTGAAAATGATTAGTAAATTAATTTGAATGCTATGTAAGGAAGAGATAAAAACTCTTGTCGATTTATTGCGGAATATGGAGACAGAAATAAAATATTTTGAAAATTTTTTTACTTCTTTTACAATAGAACAAATTGGAAAAGAATTCGATTTGATAAAGATTGATATGGATACACTTGTTCTAAATATTGAATTAAAAAGTGAAGATGTAGGTGTTGAGGCTATTTAACGTCAGTTGGGAAAAAACCATTATTATTTAAAACATCTTGCGCCGGATGTACGTTTATATACATTTGTGGAATCTACGAAGAAATTGTATAAATATACGCCTAAAGGAGTAGAAATTGCTTCTTTTACCAGAACGAAGAATACAAGGAAAAGAACATCCTAATCCTGATTTATTGTTTTATAAGTTATTATATCAAGCGATTTCTCGAGCAAGAGAAAAATTATGTGTGTTAGTAGTAGAAAATTATAAATTATTTTCTGATATCTTAAATATAAAATTTGATATGTTATCCAGATATCAATATAAAGAAAATTATACAAATACAACACTGTCAGTAAAAAAGTTAAATCGATTTACTAAAAAAATTAAGGACAAACTTTCGGAGTTAGAAAAAATAATGCAATTACAATTTCGGAAACAGTAGACATTATAAATGATGAATTAATGGGAGCGGAATTAAAGAAGAAAGTTGTGAGAAATGGTCTAAAATTATTGCAACTAATATGTGGTAAAGCCTGTGCTGGTAGCAGCATAGGTTAAAAATATAGAAATGCTAGACTTTAGCAGAGTAATAAGATAAAATAGAATTAATTATTTTTTGTCAGTACAAAGGTTAAAGGAGTTAGAAAAAATGTATGAAATCATGAGTGCAGATGAAGCCATCCGTCTGATCAGGGATGGAGACTGTATCTGTGTCAATTCATTTGTAGGAATAGAGAACCCGACGGAACTTCATGAAGCAATCTACCGGAGATATCAGAAGATGCAGTCTCCTACACATCTGACGATTGTATCCAGTGCGGGATTCGGTGTCTGGGATGAAGAACATAATGCAGAAGGATATATTAGAGAAGGTGCAGTAGACAAACTGATCTGTGGACATTTCGGAGCCATGATGAGCACAAAGAAACTGGTGCTGGAGGACCGTTTTGAAGCGTATAATCTTCCCCTTGGATGTATTTCTCATGCAATCCGTGCACAGGCCGGAGGTCTGCCGGGAGCCCTTTCGAAAGTCGGACTGGATATATTCGTAGATCCAAGAAGAGAAGGACCTGGTATTAACCGCATATCCATCGATGATTCACTGGTAAAACATGTAGAAGTAGACGGGGACGAATTCCTGTATTACAAGCTTCCGAAGATTACGATCGCACTGATCAAAGGAACAGCAGCAGACAGAAAGGGAAATATCACATTCGATGATATGTTTATGTCCGGCGATGCTCTTTCCATCTGTCAGGCGGTAAAAGCAAACAGGGGAAAAGTTATCGTACAGGTAGACCGTCTGGTTGATACACCGTCGCGTCCACGTAACGCCATTATTCCGGGATGTCTTGTAGATGCAATCGTTGTGGCAGAGCCGGAAAAGAGAAACGAAGCGTATACGGCGCTTACGGGAAGCTTTGAGATTCCTTACAAGGACTGGTATACATGGAGTGAAAAGATCGAGAATGTATCGACCAAACCAAAAAAGAACAGTGTGACGGGAAATATCATTGGTAAGAGAGCTGCACAGGAACTTCGGGTGGATGATATCGTGAATATCGGAATCGGTATCCCAGAGATGGTATCCCGGTATGCGAGAAAGAGCGGCATGCTGGATATGGTAACCCTTACGGTAGAGTCAGGCGGTATCGGCGGATTTCCTGTATCGGGAGAAGCATTTGGAGCTATGATTGGTGCAGCGTCAGTCTATGATATGGCGAACCAGTTCGACTTATATGATAACGGAGGACTGGACATCTGCTTTATGGGAGCTCTGGAAGTTGACAAATATGGCAACATCAATGCACACAGAGGACCTGGTGCATTTGCCGGAATCGGCGGATTTGCAAATATTACGGCAAAGACACCGACGGTTGTCTTCTGTATGACATTTGATGCCAAAGGTCTGGAGGTTACGCAGAAAAAAGGAGTGGTGACGATTCAGAAAGAAGGAGAAATTGCTAAGTTCGTAGAGAAGGTCAACAGTGTAAGCTTCTCTGCAAAGCGAGCGATTGAAAACGGACAAAAGGTATTGTATGTAACAGAACGCTGTGTGTTCAGACTGACACCAAAAGGCTTAAAACTGATCGAAGTCTACCCAGGAGTAGATATGCAGAAAGATATTCTGGACAGGCTGCCGTTTGAGGTGGAGATTTAAATTGGGATTTATTTAATTCAGGAAGGCACGACGACCCGGACCTGTATAAAAAGTAGGAAGCCGTTCCTGTTCAGGTTCCGTCGGCGGGAAATACTAAAGCGTCAAAATTATGCTAAAAACGGGCTTCCGAAATTTGCAACTCGCCATTCGGCTCAAACAGGCAAATTTCGAAAACCCAACGCATAATTTTGACGCTTAACTATTTCCAACACCTTCTTCACATTCACTGGAACGGCTTTCTACTTTTTATTCCGTGTGTATCGAATGCCTTACGAATGAAACCTGCTAAGAAAAGTCAATAATTATTTTTATCTTTTTTATTTTCTGTCACAAAATATATTTGCGTACCACAAATAGACTGTCT
>ENA-OPSK01001002-OPSK01001002.1-human-gut-metagenome-genome-assembly--contig:-NODE-1002-length-23219-cov-6.886160_pt1 | contig 23219 bp, 19 predicted proteins | sample MGYA00241807_ERZ501905 | MGnify/ENA primary metagenome ERZ501905 (study PRJEB25962, sample SAMEA2042111) | human gut metagenome | biome: human gut; feature: human-associated habitat; material: faeces...
CCCTTCTACCTTCCCGTCTTCGCGGAGCAGGATTTCTGTGGGGGCGGCCTCTTCGTAGGCGGCATGGTTTTGCCCGTAGGGATGGATGAGGACGTGATAACGGCCTGCTACCTCTTTAGAATCGAACCGTTGGGAAGAGGCAATCTGACGGTCGCCTGTCGTTTCTCCGTGGAACTCGAACGGAGCGGCTACGGGCCAGCCGGAACGGTTCAGGAACAGTTGGTGCACACGAACCTGATGTCCCGCCGTTCCGTCATTGAATTTGGTATGGTAAACCAAGTAAGTGCGTCCGTCCTCTGCGGCAATCACGGAATTATGTCCTTGTGCACGTTCGCCGACATTCATAAATCCCCAATGGTTGTAGGCTCCCAATAGCTTTTCACCTCGGGTGTCTGCATTGGGACCGTAATTAAGTTTCCAACTTGTGAAGATGGCATCGGTCCCGTTCATGTCCTTGTACGGGCCGTCCGGACGAGACGAACGGAATACGCGCATCTCGTATCCGCCGTTAGGTTCAAGCCCGCCATAGCTCATGAACAAGTAATAGTGGTTGCCGATATGTTCGATATAGGAACCTTCGCCCGATACATAACGACCGCCTGCGATTTTCTTTCCGAAGTACGGGTCGGATGTCACGTTGGCCCCTTTCGTATCGAAGTCCCCTGTATAAGTGACGTTGTAGTCCCGCAGACCGGTATTCGGATCTAATTGCAGGATATAGATGCCACCCGACCAGGAGCCGTACGACATCCATAACGTCCCGTCTTCATCGTAGAACACGCAAGGGTCTATGGCGTGCGGCCAATAATCTCCCCATTTTTCCTGTTTATACCGTGTGGGGAGGCTCGATTGCTTCCCGACGACTAATTCCAAGTCGGTTTTGTGGAAAGAGATGCGCTCGTCCGTGTCGCTGCGGAATCCGCTGAATATTACAGGGCCTTGATAGACGTAAGGCCCCTCTATGCGGTCGGCCGTGAGCAGGATGATACAAGAGTTCCATTGCGGACCGTTCAGGCTGAGGTATTGGCACCATTTTCCCAACACGGGATTGTAAATAATGTCCGGAGCCCACATGTTGCCGTCTACGGTCCATGGTATTTCTTCTCCATTGGTACCGGTACCGGGAAGGGCGCAGTTCCAAGCTGCGGCATCGAAATTACCGAAATCCACCGTTTCGCCGTGAATGGTGATTTTCCGCGTTTGGTGAGTGTGGAAAGCGTCCGCCGGAGCTACGTTGGACGTGATTGTCCCGTCCGTATCCACCGTGCCCCAAGGAAAGGGCACCCCGGTCCAGTTTTGCAAATCACGGGTTTTGGCAGTGGCCATGTGTGAACCGAAGACGTAATACAGCCTGCTCCCCTCATCATAAACGATAGAAGGGTCGTGCACACTGGTGCGTTGCATGCTTATTGTGGAATATTTGCTTTTCGCATCCTCCGTAGTCATGGGAATCCGGAGAGTTTCCTCTTGTCCGTGCGAAGGCAAGGAATGGGATAGCGTAACTGTGAGCACCAGGCTTTTCAATAGGGAATAGAATACTTTTTTCATGACTTTAATCAGGTTAATGGTTTTAAAGCACAAAACGCAACTAACTTTCCTGAAGTTAATTGCGTTTGTATTGAGTTGCGGAGGCCCGACTCGAACGAACGACCTCCAGGTTATGAGCCTGGCGAGCTACCAACTGCTCCACTCCGCGATGTGTTTCTTGATTTCGAGTGCAAAGATAGCGTATTTCCCCCGAACAGCCAAACAAATTGCGGATTATTTTCGTGAAAATGCGAATGTGACTGTCTCGTTGCCGGTGGAGCGTCTCGTGTCCTTTGTCTTGCAGCGGTGGCAGGCCGTCATTGGTCCTGTACAGGGATATAGTCTATTTGACTTTCTTCGTCGGTGCCCTCCAGTTTGAAAATGACCGGCCGGAGACCGTCGTTACAACTACAGATGGCCATGCCCGGTTTGCTTATCCAATCGCTGTAGTAGAACGGTTCTTTCGTTGCGCCGTGGGCCAGCGCAAATACATATTGGTAAATCGCTTTCCAAGCCTCGTCGCAAAATCCGTCGGGTTTGGCATAGTCTGCATAAAACACCTGTCCTTCGCGGAGCATCGGGCAGGGCCGTAGTCCTGCCGCGCCGTATTCCTTGACCAAGTCCTCGTTGAACATTTTGCGGAGGACCGTAATTTTCACTTTTTTCATCCTGTCCTGTTTTTATTGGTATTATTTTGTTTTTCTATACTTTTATTATTTCTTTTTTACACTGTAACCAAAAGAACCGATCTTTTCTCCCAGTTTAAAATATTCTCCATGTGAATATGCCGTCAATCCAATATCATTGAGATGGAATTTTCCTTTTTCATCCATGTATTTTGGATCAACAGATACTGCTGTCACTTCAGCCAGGAACATATCGTGTGAACCAAGTTCTATAATCTGTTTTACTTTGCATTCCAGGCTTACTGGGCTCTCTGCGATTCCAGGTGCCGCAATGGTTTTTGACTTGCTCGGAGTCAACTTCATTTCTTTAAATTTATCAACATCCCTGCCGGAACGGACTCCACAGTAATCCGTTGCATATGCCAGTTTCTCTGTTGTCAGATTTATTACAAATTCTCCCGTCTTTCTGAGCATATCATAGGAAAAACGGGATGGTCGCACAGAAATAGACACCATCGGCGGATTCGTGCAGACAGTTCCTGCCCATGCAACTGTAATAATATTGTCATTCCCCTCTCCGTCAGAAACACTTACCATAACTGCCGGAAGTGGATAAAGCATATTTCCTGCTTTCCAGGTTTCTTTTTCCATTTCTTATTATCCTCAGCTATTCTGTCTGCTGCCATCAGTTGTAATCGTTCTGTCCGGCCTGTGCAGCTTCCATAAGTGCCGGAATCAGCTGTTTCTTACGTGAAACAACGCCTTTCAGATCAAATACACCATCCTTTGGCTCCATATGGAAAGCAATACGTGCCATTTCCTCACTTCCCTCACCATAATAGAGAAGCTCTGTAGATTCCTCAATAATATTGGTAAGCATAAAGAATACGCGGGTAACACCATGACGGCCACACTCGCTGACCATAAACGGAACCAGACGCTCTTTGATTTCTGCCAGCTCATCGCTGTCCATAGAACTGATCTGTCCAACACCAAAGTTGATCTCATCCTCAGCAATAAATTTCTTATAATCCTGATAGAAAATTTCTTCCGGTGATTTGTCTTTCAGGTTACTTCCTGCTTTAAACATCTCTTTTGCAAACTGCTCAATATTGATTCCTGCAATAAGTGCCAGCGCACCTGCCGCCATCTTGTCAGATAATGTGCAGGTAGGTGAACGGAACATCAGTGTATCTGAAATAATCGCAGCACAGAGAAGCCCCGCAATACTCGGTGAAATCTCAAGTTTCTGCTCCCCATACATTTCATACAGAATCGTTGCTGTACATCCGACCGGCTGATTTCTGAAAGAAATCGGTACCATAGTTTCCAGAGAACCCAGTTTATGATGGTCAATAATCTCCACGATTTCAGCTTTATCGATATTGTCAACTGCCTGATCTTTCTCATTATGGTCCACAAGTGCTACTTTTTTCCTGTGCATATCCAGGAAATTTCTTCGGGAAATTGTTCCGATACATTTTCCCTTTTTGTTAATTACAGGGAACGCACGATGACGGTGTTTGATCATCTCATTCTGAATATCATCCGTAAAATCCTCTGTATTAAAAGTAACCAGATTATCTGTTTTCATAATATACCGTACAGGAATACTCTGGTTGATCAGTCTTGCGATCGTAAATGTATCATACGGAGACATAATAATTACAATTTCTCTCTCATGAGCAAGCTTTATCACCTTTTCGCTGACTTCAATTCCCATACCAACGATAATACAGCTAACATTCTGCGCAATCGCCTGAAGATGATCCTCTTCTCTGTCTCCCATGATTATCAGGTCATCCGGTTCAATATAGGCTTTGAGCATTTCCGGATTTGCAGTTCCCACCAGAACTTTTCCTTTTGTAAAATATCCATGCTCATTTCCCTCTACTACGGTACCTGCAATTGTCTCGGCAATTCTTCTGTACTGTGTCTTCGCTCTTGACAGCAGATAACTGTCCGTTGTATCCATATAAGTCTTAGCAATATCACCGATTGTGATCAGACCTTCCAGCTGTCCTTCTCTGTCTCTGATTGGAAGAGATACGATACTTTTCTCCATCATCAGATCCCATGCATTTTTCAGGGACATACTCTTATCAGCTTCCGGACTCATACGGATATCCATATCTTTTATCTGTGTTCCAATGTTAGACAGATATCCCGGCGGCTGCATGCCGAAACGATTTAACACATATTCTGTCTCTTCATTGATCTGTCCTGCACGCTTTGGAATGTATTTCACCTTCTGAGAAGTCCTGTTTTTGATGTCCGCATAGGCAATTGCTGAACAGATGGAATCCGTATCCGGATTCTTATGACCTATTACAAATATTTTTTCCTGATTTCTCATACAGATTCTAACCTCAATTATCTAATTTAATGTTTGCAAAAAGTGCGCCAAGAGATGTGGAAGCCTCTTCCTTTGAATCCGGAAGCTCAATCACTTCCTCCTCAATTTCCTTAGCCATCATATCTGTTGCCTCTTTGATGCTCAGACTTAATTTTCCATCTTTGACAGCAGTTACTTTTACCTTTACTTTATCTCCAACTGTCAGAACTTCTGATGGTTTCTTAATTCTCTTCTCACAGATCTGTGAAATATGAACCAGACCTGACAGACCATTTCCCAGATCTACGAATGCACCATATGGCTGTAAGCTCTCAACAACACCTTCTGTTACAAGTCCGACCTGCACATTGGAGATTTTTGTTTTTCTCTCCTCTTCTGCTTTTTCTCTTAATATTTCCTTTGCAGAGAGAATTAATCTTCCTTTTTCTTTATCAATATCGAAAACCTGAACCTGGATTGGTTTGTTCAGATATTCGTTTGTATCCTCCACATAATTCAGGGCAAGCTTTGAGGCGGGAATAAATCCACGTACACCTTCTACATAGGCGATCACGCCGCCATTTACAATGCCTTTGACCACCACATCAATTACTTCTTTTGAATCCTTTAATTCTTTCAGCTTATCCCATGCAAGCACATCTGCTGCTTCTGTTCTGGACAACAGAATATTTCCATTTCCATCGTCTTTTCTCACAACAGTCGCAGAAACTTCATCTCCCACATTCACCTGTTCCTTTAAAGAAAATCCCGGTTCTCTGCTGTAATCCTCTGCCGGAATAATGCCTTCCGCATAATACTTCAGATCTACCACAACTTCTTTTTCATCTACACTGATGACAGTTCCTGTAAGAATATCCCCTTCTTCAATTTTCTTAAAAGAGGCTTCCAGTTCTGTTTCGTAATCTTTCATTGATTCAGCCATTATCTGTTTTCTCCTTTACCTGGAATAAATGTAACTCTTCTCCATCTGTTACAGGATACTGAACAGTTACAAATAAAGTATATCATGTCAGCTATTTTCAAACATTATAACACAATCACTTTAATAATGGAAATCTGAATTTTCATACAGATAGTTCACACAAACGGATATTTATATGTTACAATAATATCATCAACCAACTATAGCAAATCTATAAATAAGTCCCCTGTGAGATTACAAAAATCAACGGGGAACTGCCTGTATCAGGAAAGGATATTATTATACATGAATTATGATTCTGTCCCCTTGAGGGATTTTAAAGAACTGAATGACTGGGAGACAGTTATTTTTGTCTATCAGTCTGCCCTTAAACAGGTAGAAACAAAGATTGATATTCTAAACGGTGAATTTCAGCACAGACATAAATACAATCCGATCGAACATGTAAAATCCAGAATCAAAACTCCGGAAAGCATTGTAAAAAAACTGAAACGACATGGATATGAATCCAGTATCGAGAACATGGTACGCTATGTAAATGACATCGCAGGAATCCGTATCAGCTGTTCCTTTACATCTGATATCTATCTGATCGCAGACATGATTTCCAAACAAAATGACCTGACGATCCTTGCAAGACGTGATTATATGAAAAATCCTAAAAAGAGCGGTTACCGCAGTTATCATATGCTGGTTACCACACCGGTCTTTCTCTCCGACAGTATCATTGATACCAAAGTAGAGATTCAGATCCGCACAGTTGCACAGGATTTCTGGGCGACTCTGGAGCATAAGATGCATTACAAATTTGAGGGAGACGGACCTGACTATATCACAAAAGAATTAAGAGAATGTGCGCGATATGTAGCAGAACTGGATACCCGCATGGAAGAACTCAATAATGAAATCCAGAAATATGGAAAATTATCAGATAAAAAATAAAAAATCCCCATAAAACGAGGAGTGCCCCGGCAGTGGTTTACCGGGGCTATTATTATGAAAAAAATTTATGTGTAATGATAACACATTACAACGTCTTTCGTAGGTTCTTTCGAACTATCTATATAGTAGCAATCATTTATGAATAAATTATGAACTCGCAGTTAACTTTTCGTTTATTTGCACAATTATTTTATATTTTTTAATATTTTTTTATAGAATTACCACATATTTATAGTTCTTGTTTTATTTTATGCTTGTCTATCTTGTATATCTCCCATAATCTTCCATAACTATTTCGTCTTTTCACAGTTACGATTTGAGAATGAGCAGATTTTACTCAAAAAGACTCTTTGCAAAATCAGCCAGTTTATGCAGGATTCCTTTTACCTCTTCTTTACCAATCCCCATTTCTTCCAGTTTATCATATGCCTTCGTCACAGCACTCCTGAGCTGTTCCTCATCAATATCAGAATCCTTGATCTGTTTAACGATCTTTATGATTCTGTTCTCTTCTTCCTCCGAAAGGCTAACTCCTGCAGTACTCTCCGCAGTCTGGATCAGCGATCTGATCTGATCATCTGAAATATCCTGTTTTGCTGCCTCATTTTTCACATACATAATGATATCAACTACTTTGTCCGGATCTGATACAAGAGAATCAATCTCATTATCAGAAATAATCTCCTGTACAGATTCCGAAGTATCTGCTGCCATCGCCGGTACTGCCGGTGTCGTACATGTAATTGCTGCCGCAATAATAAGTATTCCTGCTTTTTTTATTCTCATGATTTAATTACCTCCATACTTTTGCCAGTCAATAATAAGTCTCTGTCTTTTCACTGTCAGCAGATTACAGACAATGAACAGACATTTTCATTTACCGGCTCATTATATCAGAAATCTTATACCTTCTGTAAAATAAATATCCCAATTTCTCTCTTCATAATTCCTTCGACATTTGTTCAAATTTTTTTCACATCTTAAACACGATTTTCTCATAATTGCAGGATATACTAAAGCTATAAAAATAATAAAGCCAACGTTATTTTTATAAAATTTCTTTTTCATATGTTGATTGCCGGAAGAGGCAATTAACTCTCCTTCCTTTTAAAAAATAAATTTGAACGTAATATAAAAAGCATCCGCTTAGCCACCGGATGCTTTTTATATTTATCTTTTTATGAAATTTCTGTAAATGCATTTGCCAGCTGTGCAAACTGTGCCAGTGTCAGTGCTTCTCCTCTGACACTCAGGGAAAGTCCACACATCCCCAACGCCTGCTCAATCTGTTCTTTAGAAAATGGTATCTCCTGTGAATTCTTCAGACCATTCACCAGTGTCTTCCTTCTCTGGTTAAAAGATGCTCTGATAATACGAAACATCAGCTTCTCATTCTTTACCTCAACCGGCGGTTTTTCATATCGTTCCAGTCTGATCACCGCACTTCCCACTTTAGGTCTTGGCATAAAACAGTTGGGCGGTACATTTGCCACGATCTTTGGTTTCGCATAATATTGCACAGCCAGTGAAAGCGCCCCGTAATCTTTTGTTCCGGGTCCTACCTGCATTCTGTCCGCAACTTCTTTCTGTACCATAATAGTAATAGAATCAACAGGAACCTGATTCTCAAACAATCCCATGATGATCGGGGTAGTAATGTAATATGGCAGATTGGCAACAACCTTGATCGGACGCCCCTGATTTTTTTCCAGTGCAAGCTGGCGGATGTCTACTTTGAGGATGTCGTTGTTGATGACTGTCACATTATCCCAATCTTTCAGAGTGTCGTCCAGAATAGGAAGCAGTGTTTTATCAATCTCAACTGCTGCCACTTCCCTTGCTGCTTCAGCCAGATACTGTGTCATGGTTCCGATTCCCGGTCCAATCTCCAATACAAAATCATCCTTTGTGATCTGTGCAGAATCTATAATCTTATCCAGAACATGAGTATCGATCAGAAAGTTCTGACCAAACCTTTTCTGGAATGCAAAATTATACTTCTGAAGCACTTCTATGGTATACTTTGGATCTCCTAGATACGGTCTGGGCATAATCTTTACTCCTTTTTCTTTATTACCTGTAACTGTACAAATACGCATTATTTAGTAAAATCTTTCTCGTACAGAACAATATATCCATCTCTGTCTATACGTTTCTTAGATACATTTCGTTTAAATTTACGGATTCCTCCCTGTGATTTTGCAATCGCAGCATCTATCAGTTCTTTTACTGCGCCAACATTCATAGGAGAATCCTCTTTCTGGTTAATTCCAATCAGATTATACAGCGCAAGCATTCCCATCTGATCAATAGCATAACCATTCTCTTTTGTATAAACCCTTGCAAAATTGACAAGTTCATCATTGGTAAACACAGGAATATTGATCATTGAAGTAAACTTCTTTGCGAATTTCGGATATCTGGCAATCAGTTTTCGCATACCAATCTTCTCATCTTCCACGATTACTGTAAGTCCGTCTGTATTAACTTCCATGGCTTTGTCAAGCATCTCTACTGTTTCCGGTGTCAGCTGATTTGCATTTTCGATCACAAGAAAGCCACCTGCCAGCTTTGAAAAAATCTTATAAATATTTTTTCCGTTGATCTGATCTGCAAAAACATATGCTACTTTTGACGCTTCCAGATTCAGTTCTTTACAGATTGCCGGAATCAGGCCTGAGATCAGTCTGGTCTTTCCGCATTCCTTACCGCCCATCACAATAATATTTCCAGTTTTAGAAGTCTTGTCTGCTGCAGCCATCTGTACATCATATAAAGTATCCACAAGCTGTTCTTTCATACCCGGAACCTTTACAAAATATGTAAATAACTGCTTCTCATCATCTGTAAGTTCTTTTTCTCTTGGTACGATATCCCTTGGATCTGCTCCATTTTCCGGCTGGATAGATTCTATAAAACGTTCCAGCTCCTCTTCTTCTGTCAGGGGTTGGGCTTCTTCCGTTCCCTCTGTATCATCTTCCGGATTCAGATCTGTATTCCCCATCGGTCCATGGAGAAATTCCTCTTCAGCTCTTCTGAGATCTTCTTCTGTAACCTCATCTTCTTCTTCAGCTTCTTCTATTTCCGGCTGCACCGGTATTTCCTTTTTCGGTTCTTCATCCGGCTTTGGATCAGCAACCTTTATATCTTGTATATCTCCGCTGAGGAAATCCGGTTCTTCCAGTTCCTCTGAAATATCATGGGCTTTTATTTCTTTATCATCAACATCAGTTTCTGAACTTTCTTCCTGTACTTCTTCTGTTTTTGACTCTTCTTCCTTCGGAATCTCAATTCCCTGCGCACTGGCAGCAGCAAGGATCGTATCCTCCAGATTCAACTCTTTCCCGTCCAGATCAAAAGAATCCATATTCAGTTTCGTCTCAGCAACTTCCTCAACCTTCGGCGGTTTGCTCAGTTCCATATTTTTCATGGATGCCGGAATATTTAATTCAGGCATCTTAATTGCAGCCATGGGTTCTGCCCCCGGTTTTTCAGGTTCTGCCTCCAATTCCGGAACATTTTCAGGTTCTTTCTGTGACGCATCACTCTTTATGATTTCTTCCGGAATCTCATCTTCCCTGGTGATACCGGCCTCGTTAACCATATCCATGGATTCTTCCGGAAACTCTTCTTTCTCTTCCTGAGTCTTACCTCCAAAGACATCCCTGATCCCCTTTGAAATCTTTTCCTGAATGCCTTCCATGCTGACCTGAACTTCCGGCTCATTGTTTTCTGTCGTTTCTTCCACTTCTTCAGCTTCAGGCTCTTCCTGCGCTTTTACTTCTGTTTCCGTTTTTTTCTTCTCCAGTTCTTTCGCCTGCTCTGGTGTAAGAAGTTTCGGAACAAACTGTTTCTCAAATTTTGCTTTCTCAGCACCTGTCAGCTCACCCATTCTCATTTTAAGATCATAGGCTTTCATAACATATTTGCCTTCACTGAACCAGAGAATGATTTCATTGCATAAATCCAGACATTTCTGTTTTTCTCCTGCTTTGTAATACAGGGCTGCCAGTTCATATGACCATTTCTCTGTAAATTCCTGTTCTTTATACTCTTCCAGGATTCTGATCTGCTCATTTAATGAAGAATTTTTTGCCCTTGCAATCTTGTACTGCAGAATATATTGTGTACTGTCATTCGAAGCCACCTGCTTATACTCTTCAAAAAATTCTTCTGCTTCATTGATATCATCCATTCGCAGAGAGATCTCAATCAGACGGTAAAGAATATTTTTTCCAATAGATGCCTTATGATATGCAAGAAGGAAAATCTCCTTACTGTCCTCATATCTTCCGTTTGCTGCATATATTTCACCGACAACACATAAGGTGCGGACATTTTTGACGCGTCTCCAGTCTATGCTGTCTACAATGTTCATGGCACCTTTATAATCTTTGTCCTGAACCAGCTTATTAATCTCTTCAAGTTTTATCCGAAATTCTTCTTTATCCAATGCATTCACCAACTTTCCATAATTACGCTCAGTGTATCATAAGCCCGTACCCTTGTCAAAAGATTGTTTCTTCTTACACAGGCTGTGATACTGTTCCCTGAACTACCTGAAATACCTTATTTATCTGAAACTGATGACTGATAAAATCATCCAGCCCTGTACATGTTATCAATGTCTGGATATCACTGATACTGTCCAGAAGATAATTCTGCCTGCTGCTGTCCAGCTCGGACAGAACATCATCCAAAAGCAGAACCGGTGTGTCTTTTATTTTTCTCTTTACTATATATATTTCTGATAATTTAAGTGAAAGTGCCGCTGTCCTCTGCTGTCCCTGAGAACCGTATTTCCTGATATCAATCCCATTTGCCATTACACACAGGTCATCTCTGTGTGGGCCTGCGGATGTCAGTCTCATCCTCATATCTCTTTCTCTGTTGGCACAAATGGTACTTTCCAGTTTCTCTGCTGTACAGTCCGGTTCATAAATAACGTTCAGTTCTTCCAATCCCCCTGTAAGATTACCATGTATTTTTCGAACCGTTTCATTTAGTTCTTTAATAAATTCACTGCGCTTGTCAATGATCTTCCGTCCATATTCAGCCATCTGTATATCCCAGATATCCAGTGTATCTTTAAGTGAAGGCTGAACACTGAGATCCTTCAGCAATTTATTTCTCTGATTTACAATATGGTTATATGAAGCCAGATCTGTAAGATATATTTTATCTAACTGGCACAGTTCCAGATCAAGAAATCTCCTTCTCTCGCCCGGACCATTTTTTATAATATTCAGATCCTCAGGAGAAAAAAACACCAGATTAACTACTCCGAAAAGCTCACTGGCCTTCCGGATAGGAAGACCATTGATCGCAACGCCTTTTGCTTTATTCTTTTTAAGATGCATATCAATCCTGTAGGAAAGCTCATCTCTTTTTACCATCATCCTGATATGAGATTCATCCTTTCCAAACTGAATCATATCCTTATCTCTGCTTCCTTTATGCGATTTTGTAGTTCCGCAAAGATAAAGTGCCTCCAGGATATTGGTCTTTCCCTGAGCGTTATTGCCGTAAAATATATTCGTCCCCTGTGCCAGATCGAGTTCCAGAGAATCATAATTTCTGAAATTTTTTAACTGAACAGATTCAATATACATTTATTCACCTGATCACTTTAATTTCTTTTCCATCATAAGAAACGATGTCACCTTCATAAACCTTTCGGCCACGACGGTCATCTACCTCTCCGTTTACTTTTACCAGTCCGTCAGTGATCACATATTTCGCTTCAACCCCGTCCTGAACCATATCTGCAAGTTTCAGTAACTGCCCCAGTTTTATAAATTCATCTCTGATTTTAATTTCTTCCATTTTCATTTACTCCCTATCTTGCCTGATTCTGGTTGATATTTACAGGCAGAATCAAATATGTGTAATTTTCCTCGTCATCCCTGATAAAACATGGTGCTTTTGGATTTACGAGGTAGATACTGATTGTTTCATCATCAATTACTTTGAGTGCATCGATCAGAAATCTTGGATTAAAGCCAATAAGGATATCTTTGCCCTCTTTATCAATATCAATATTTTCATTCATGGAACCCATTGCAGAATCAATACGTAATTCCATAGAATTATCTGTAATTTCAATAATGATCGGTTTCTTTTCTCCCTCTCTTACCAACAGAGTGGCTCTGTCGATACAGTCCAGAAATTCTTTTTTATTAATTTTAATTTTAGTTTCGTAATCGCTGGAAAGCATCTGATCAATACGGAAATATTCTCCATCGATTAATCTGGAAACAACAATAGTCTGGTCAAACTCAAATAAAATATGATTTTTTGAGAAATAAATATTTACAATATCATCAATTTCACCGGATAAAATCTTACTGATCTCATTAAGTGTTTTGCCAGGTACCACCACTTTGCGGTCAGCATAATCTTTTTTCAGTTCCATACGTCTAATCGCAATACGATGTCCATCGAGAGATACTATTTTCAGGTAGTTATTTTTGATTTCAAAAAGTTCACCGGTCATCAGCTTATTGGTTTCATTGGAGGCAATTGAGAAAATAGTCTGTCTAATCATCTCTTTTAATGTGAATTGAGAGATAGTAAGACTTTCTTCTTTCTCAATCAGTGGGAGATATGCAAAATCTTCTCCGGATTTACCAGGTATCGTGAATTTTGCTTTCTCACAGGTAATGGTGGCAGTAAGTTTCTCATCTGTTTTAATAGTTACCGTATTGTCTGGCAGTCGACGAATGATTTCATAGAAAATTTTTGCATCCAGCGCAATGATTCCTTTTTCTTCAATGATTCCATCAACAATTGTTTCTATACCGAGTTCCATATCATTAGTAGTAAATTTGATCTGGTTTGTAGTAGCATCAATCAGAATACATTCCAGAATTGGCATTGTTGTTTTAGAGGGAACTGCTTTCAGTGAGATGTTTACACTTTTGAGCAAGTTGATTTTCTGGCAAATGATTTTCATAATGTGTATAACTTCCTTTCTTGGGTGATGTGGTTTTTTATAGATAAATATATAAAAGGAATCCGTCGTAGCCGCCGTAGGGGATGTGAATATGTGAAAAACTCCATTGAAGGTTGATTTTTCAAGGAGTTCGGATATGGATAACTTCGTGTAAAGGTGTGCTTAAAGTATGTGTATAACTTGTGTATAACCGAAGCGCCCAAAAAGCGGCGAAAAGTTATACACACTTATACACATTCAATCAACATCTTATACACATGTTATACAGTCAGTTATCCTCATCCCTGTGGATTAATTTTTTTCTTTAAAGTTTCAATGGTGTTTTTAAGGTTTTCATCGTTGTTGATTTCTTTTTCAATTTTGTCGATGCCGTGCATAATGGTAGTATGATCACGATTTCCAAGACATTTTCCGATAGATTTCAGCGGAGTTGAGATGATTTCTCTGCATAAATACATGGCAATCTGGCGGGGGGTTACAATTTTGGAGTTACGCTTATTTCCACAAAGGTCATCCACTGTAACATCAAAATGTTCAGCAACCATGGAAATAATATAATCCGGCGTGATGACTTTCTTTTCATCAGGGGAAATAATGTCTTTTAACGCCTGTTCGGCAAGTTCAAGTGTAACTTCCTTTTTTTCAAGTTTGGCAAAAGCCATCACCTTGTTGATCGCGCCTTCCAGTTCGCGGATATTGGATTTAATATTGGTGGCAATATATTTAATTACTTCATTGTCAATATTATAGCCTTCCATTTCTTCTTTTTTGCGCAAAATAGCCATACGGGTCTCATAGTCCGGAGACTGGATATCTACAGTAAGACCCCATTCAAAACGGGATCGCAGACGTTCTTCCAGGGTTTCAATTTCTTTTGGTGGTTTATCAGAAGATATGATAATCTGCTTTTTTGATTCATATAATGTATTAAAGGTATGGAAAAATTCCTCCTGGGTACTTTCCTTTCCTATAATAAATTGGATATCATCAATGAGAAGAACATCATTATTGCGGTATTTTTCCCTGAATTCTGTGGTTGTAATGTTGTTTTTGTTACGGATCGCATCGATCAGTTCATTGGTGAAAGTCTCGGAACTGACATAGAGGATCTTTGCGCGTGGGTTATTTTTTAAAATAAAATGAGCAATCGCATGCATCAGATGGGTTTTTCCAAGGCCAACGCCTCCGTATATAAAAAGCGGGTTGTAGATCTCGCCGGGAGATTCCGCAACTGCAAGTGCAGCTGCATGGGCTAAGTTGTTGTTAGAACCTACAACGAAGGTATCAAAGGTATATTTTGGGTTTAAGTTGGCACTTTGGATCACATCTGGGCTTACAACTGCTTTATTTTTCTGGATAAGGGAAGGAGCCTGCGCCTGCTTTTCTTCCTCGATCTGATCTTTTACTTTAAAATCCACATTACAGTCCTGGTCTAAGAATTCTGAAATGGTAACTTGCAGTAAAAGGCCGTATTTCTTTTTTACATAGGCTAAAAATGTCTGTTCCGGAACGATGATGGTAACGGTATTTCCCTTGAATTCATAAGGAGTTAAAGGCTGGAGCCATGTCCGGTAGGAAACATCGGATACTTCATGTTCTTCTTTTAAAATCAGTAGGATTTTTTCCCAGTTTTCTTTAATTTTATCTATCATTTTCTGTCTCCTGAAACTGTAGTGCAGAATTGCCCAATCTAAGTACATTGTATACTAAAGCCGTTTTTTTTTCAATCAAAAGTGTAAAATATTGTGGATAACTTTGGTGGAAAGCTGTGGATGAAAGTGAAAAAGATAAAAAACGGAAAGGTTTTCCACAAATAGTGGATAAGAAAAAAGGGGAGTTGTTCACATTGGAAAAATAAAGGGAAAATAGGGATGTGTACTGTGTGAGTGTGGAAGAAGAAAGGGTTTTCCATAACTTATCCACAACTTATCAACAAATTGTGGATAATGTGGGTAAAGATATACACGGTACACACAGGGGCTTCTATCCACAATTTTTTCCCGGTTTTCCTCAAAAAATCCCTTGACTAAGGCCGATTTTTTCTATATAATCGAGAAGATGTTTAATTATACTAGTCTAAATGTGTGTTACCACATTACCAGATAATATTTGATAGGAGGTGCCCGGAATATGAAGATGACATTTCAGCCTAAGAAAAGACAGAGAGCAAAAGTTCATGGCTTCAGAGCTAGAATGAAGACAGCTGGCGGTAGAAAAGTTATTGCTGCAAGAAGAGCAAAAGGTAGAGCTAAATTAACCGCTTAAGAACATTGAGAACAGTAAGGCCACATTTTCAGGATGTGGCCTTTTTGTTTATGTGCAATCGTTCAGGGACAGGTAAAATGCCCGGCATTTTGAAAAGATCTGACGGTTGCCTATGAAACGAAAAGGAGTTTCTATTCTATATGAAACGATTTCCTTCCATTAAGAAAAACAGTGACTTTCAGAATATATACAGAAATGGAAAGTCCTACGCAAATCGTCTTCTTGTTATGTATGTAATGAGAAACGGGGAAGAATCAAACCAGCTTGGCATATCGGTCAGCAAAAAAGTAGGCAACAGTGTGGTACGCCACCATATTGCCAGACTGATGCGGGAGATATTCCGGCTGAACAATGAAAAAATTGAGACTGGGTTAAACATCATCGTTGTGGCAAGAACTGCCGCAGCAGCATCAGATCACAAACATTTGGAAGGTGCTTATATGCACCTGTGCGGACTGCATCATATTTTAAAAGAATCGAAGTGAAGTTGAAAATGAAGATCATAAAAAAGACGATGATCCTGATGATAAGAGGATACCAGAAATATCTTTCTCCTCTTAAAAGATACACTCACTGTATTTACACACCTACGTGTTCTCAATACGCCATTGAAGCACTGGAAAAGTACGGTGTGTTTAAAGGTACATGGTTGGCCTGCAAAAGGATCCTTCGTTGTCATCCCTTTGCAGAAGGCGGTTATGATCCAGTTCCGTAGAAAAAACGAGCACAGCAGGTGCTCCATAAGGAGGTAGCGTTTTGAACAGTTTAGCTGGCGCAGTTGTTTTGACGAAAACAGGCGGTATTCTGGGGCCAATCGCCGGAATCTTAGGCTGGATCATGGATCTTTTGTTCCGTTTTACCAGTACTTTCGGCATTGAGAATATAGGTCTGTGCATTATCCTGTTTACACTGGTTACAAAGATACTGATGATGCCGCTGACTATTAAGCAGCAGAAATCATCTAAACTTATGGCTGTTATGCAGCCGGAGATCAATGCGATCCAGAAAAAGTACAAGGGCAAAGAAAATGACCAGAAATCTGCTATGATGATGCAGGCAGAGATGAAAGCGGTTTACGAAAAGTATGGTACATCTATGACAGGCGGATGTCTGCCACTGGCTATCCAGATGCCGATCATTTTCGCTTTGTACCGTGTTATCTATAATATCCCGGCTTATGTACAGTCTGTAAGAGGATATTATGAAACCGTTATCAGTCAGCTGCCGGCTGGTTATCAGACACAGGATGTGTTTACACAGCTTGCACAGGCATGCAGAATGACTGGCGACAAATTTGATTTTACTAACGTAAATACAGTTATCGATCTATTATATAAATTCACTGCACAGCAGTGGCAGACCTTTATCGGTGCGTTCCCTGCAGCAGGTGAAGCTGCCGTAGAAGGTGGTGTGAACGCAGTACAGGCCATTGAGAAGATGCAGAACTTCTTTGGACTGAACATTGCATATACACCATGGCAGGTGATTACGAATTTCTTCAGCGGCGGTACAGGAACCATCACAATGGTGATCGCGGCTATTGCAATTCCTGTTTTAGCAGGTGCCAGCCAGTGGTACAGCACTAAGCTGATGACTGCAAACCAGCCAAAGCAGGTGGAAGAAAATCCAACTTCTGATATGATGAAGTCCATGAACGTGACCATGCCGTTAATGTCTGTATTCTTCTGCTTTACCTTTGCTTCCGGTATTGGTATCTACTGGGTAGCACAGAGTGTGTTTACCGTTATCCAGCAGATGGTCATTAATTCTTACTTAAATAAAGTAGATATGGACGAGCTGGTACAGAAAAATGTAGAAAAGACTAACAAGAAGCGTGCGAAAAAAGGACTTCCGCCAACAAAGGTTGGAAACGTGGATGACATGCTGAAAAAGTATGAAGAAAAGGAATCCCGTGAAGAAAGCGCACGTATGGCTAAGATCGCAAAGAGCAAGGCCCAGGTGGAAGAGTCCAATAAGTATTATAACCAGGACGCAAAACCAGGAAGTCTGGCTTCCAAGGCCGGTATGGTAGCGAAGTATAATGAACGCCAGGAGAAGGGCAATAAAAAATAGGAGGTTTGTTTCGTATGGATATGATTACGGTTACTGCGAAAACAGTAGACGAAGCGGTTACGAAGGCGTTGATCGAACTTGAAACTACCAGTGACAAGCTGGAGTATGAAGTGGTTGACAAGGGAAGCGCCGGATTCTTGGGAATCGGTGCAAAACCGGCGATCATACGTGCAAAAAAGAAAGAGACCATTGCTGATAAGGCGATTGAGTTTCTGTCCCAGATTTTTGGTGCCATGAACCTTGAGGTATCTATTACAGCTGCTTACAATGAAGAAGAGCAGGAACTTTCCCTGAACTTAGAGGGAGATGACATGGGAATCCTGATCGGTAAGAGAGGACAGACCTTGGACTCCTTACAGTATCTGGTAAGCCTGATCGTAAATAAGGGAACAGAAGGCTATTTAAGAGTAAAACTGGATACGGAAAATTACCGTGAAAGAAGAAAAGAGACTCTTGAAACCCTTGCAAAGAATATTGCATATAAGGTAAAACGTACCAGACGTCCGGTATCCTTAGAGCCTATGAATCCTTATGAAAGACGGATCATCCATGCAGCAGTCCAGAATGACAAGTATGTGACCACACGCAGCGAAGGAGAGGAACCTTTCCGCCATGTAGTCATTGCTTTAAAAAAGGAAGCTGTTTCCGGTGAAAGAAAGGGAAGATATGACAGAGCCGGCAGAGGCCGTTCTGACCGTTCTTATGGTTATAAGGGAAATAACCGCAGAGGCGGTTCTTACCAGACTGCACCAAAGGCAGAGCCTGTGACTGAAACAGTCAGTGAAAGCACACAGGAGTAATTATAAGTACTGAACTGATAAATAAAAAATAATGTTTAAAATAAAATGAGAAAGGCTGTTGCATAAGCGACAGCCTTTTTTGTATAATAGGGGAATGAAATGAGGGAAAATGAATGAAAACAGATACTATTGCAGCGATAGCGACTGGAATGAGCAATTCCGGTATCGGTATCGTAAGGATAAGCGGTGATGAAGCCCTGCAGGTAATAAGCCGCATTTACAGAAATAAAAAGGGGGAGCCAAAGGATCTGGGCCAGGTGAGATCCCATACGATCCATTATGGCTATATTTATGATGGTGAAGAACGTCTGGATGAAGTTCTGGTCATGATCATGAAGGGACCTAACAGCTATACAGCAGAAGATACAGTGGAGATCGACTGTCACGGAGGCGTGTTCATTGTAAAGAAGATACTGGAAACTGTGATCCGGAATGGCGCAAGGACTGCAGAGCCTGGAGAATTTACAAAACGCGCTTTTTTAAACGGGCGTATTGATCTGGCCCAGGCAGAGGCAGTGGCAGATGTGATCCAGTCTACCAATGAATATGCCTTAAAAAGCTCAGTAAGTCAGTTAGCAGGCTCTGTTTCACGAAAGATCAGGGAGCTTCGTGAAAAGATATTATTTGAGATTGCCTTTATTGAGTCCGCATTAGATGATCCGGAGCATATTTCATTAGATGGGTATCCGGAGCATCTTTTAGAGGCTTTGGAGCCTATGGTAAAACAGGTAGAAAGGCTTTTAGCTTCCTGTGATGATGGCCGTGTGATGTCGGAAGGGATAAAGACTGTTATTTTAGGAAAGCCAAATGCAGGAAAATCTTCTCTGATGAATGTGCTTTTAGGGGAAGAAAGAGCTATTGTCACGGAGATCGCAGGAACTACAAGAGATACCCTGGAAGAGCATATTTATCTTAAGGGCATCAGCTTAAATGTGGTGGATACAGCAGGTATCCGTGATACAGAGGATGTGGTGGAAAAAATCGGCGTGGAGCGTGCTATGAAGGCAGCAGAGGACGCAGATCTGATCATCTATGTGGTAGACGGTTCCAGGGCACTGGATGAAAATGATAAAGAGATCATGGAGTTTATTAAGGGGCGCAGAGCCATTGTCCTTTTAAATAAAACAGATCTGGAAATGGCGATAGATAAAAAAGAGTTAGAAAATACCTGTGGTCATGGAGTGATCCCTATCTCTGCAAAAGAGGAGCAGGGCATTGAAGCTCTTGAGGAAGAGATAAGGCGGCTGTTTTACCACGGAAAGATCTCTTTTAATGAGCAGGTTTATATTACCAATGTACGCCACAAAGAGGCGCTGGAACAGACACTGGACAGTCTTAAAATGGTAAAACAAAGCGTATCAGACGGCATGCCGGAAGATTTCTATTCTATTGATCTGATGAATGCTTATGAGCAGCTTGGAAAGATATTAGGAGAAGCGGTGGAAGATGATCTGGTAAATGAGATCTTTTCCAAGTTCTGTATGGGAAAATGATGTGGTAAAATGTATGGGGAAATACTCGGTCTTGTGCATTGGATGCACATGGAAATGACCGCGTAGGTTACAGTATATGGGGTAGGCACTTTTGGAACCGAAAGTGCCGTATGATAACGCGGTGGTTGCAGGAATTTGCCGTATTAAAATGCGAAGCTACGGCAAATTCCGTTGCTGGTCATGCAACGCATGAACAGTAACCGCATAGAAACAGGAAGGAATTAAGAAAATGCCATATTTGGAAGAATCATATGATATTGTGGTAGTTGGTGCCGGTCATGCCGGCTGTGAGGCAGCATTAGCCTGTGCCAGACTGGGCCTTGAGACCATTGTATTTACAGTTAGTGTGGACAGTATTGCCCTCATGCCCTGTAATCCCAATGTAGGTGGAAGCTCTAAGGGACATCTGGTAAGAGAACTGGATGCATTAGGCGGAGAAATGGGAAAGAATATTGATAAGACCTTTATCCAGTCTAAGATGTTAAACGAGTCTAAAGGACCGGCTGTCCACTCTTTAAGAGCCCAGGCGGATAAGCAGGAATACAGCCGCCAGATGAGAAAGACCATGGAAAATACCCAACATCTGACCATCCGCCAGGCAGAAGTATCTGAGCTTATAGTAGAGGAAGGGCAGATAAAGGGAGTTAAAACCTTTTCCGGGGCCATATATCATGGGAAAGCGGTTGTACTGTGTACTGGAACATATCTGCGGGCAAGATGCATCTACGGGGACGTGAGCAATCCTACAGGGCCAAATGGTCTTCAGGCAGCCACCCATCTTACCGATTCGCTGATCGCAAATGGAATTGAAATGTTCCGTTTTAAAACAGGAACACCGGCCAGGGCAGACAAGCGCAGCATTGATTTTACCAGGATGGAAGAACAGTTTGGTGATAAGAGAGTGGTTCCATTTTCTTTCTCTACAGATCCCGAAAGCGTTCAGAAAGAACAGGCATCCTGCTGGCTCACTTATACAAATCAGGAAACACACAAGATCATCCGTGATAATTTAAGCCGTTCGCCTCTGTTTTCCGGTGCGATTGAAGGAACAGGTCCAAGATATTGTCCGTCTATTGAGGACAAGGTGGTAAAATTCCCTGATAAAGAGCGCCATCAGGTATTTGTGGAACCAGAAGGTCTTTATACGAATGAAATGTACTTAGGAGGTATGAGCAGTTCTCTTCCTGAGGATGTACAGTATGCAATGTACCGCACTGTGCCGGGACTGGAGCATGTGCGGATCGTAAGAAATGCCTATGCCATTGAATATGACTGTATCAATTCTTTGCAGCTTAAGTCTACATTAGAGTTTAAGAAGATCCATGGTCTGTTTGCAGGCGGCCAGTTTAACGGAAGCTCCGGTTATGAGGAAGCAGCTGTACAGGGCTTTATGGCAGGTGTAAATGCTTCTATGGAGGTTATGGGCAGAGAACAGGTGGTTCTGGATCGTTCTCAGGCCTATATTGGTGTACTTATTGATGATCTGGTGACTAAGGAAAACCATGAACCATACCGTATGATGACTTCCAGGGCAGAATACAGACTGCTTTTAAGACAGGATAACGCAGACCTGCGTTTACGCCGGATCGGGCATGATATCGGTCTTGTAAGTGATGCGGAATATGAGCATCTCCTTGAAAAAGAGGCACAGATCAATGCAGAAATTGAACGTCTTGAAAAGGCGACCATCGGCGGTACCCCAAAGGTTCAGGAGCTGCTGGCCAGATATGAAAGCACTCCTCTTAAGTCAGGAACTACTTTGGCAGAGCTGATCAAGCGCCCGGAACTGGACTATGAGAAGCTGGCAGAGGTAGATGAAAATCGTCCTGAACTTGCTTTTGATGTACAGGAACAGGTAAATATTGAGATCAAATATGAAGGCTATATTAAACGTCAGATGCAGCAGGTAGCCCAGTTTAAGAAGTTAGAGGGCAAAAAGCTGCCGGAAAACTTTGATTATGCCCAGATAAACAGCCTGAGAAAAGAGGCAGTACAGAAGTTGAATAAGATCCAGCCGTCTACCATTGGACAGGCCTCCAGAATTTCAGGAGTGTCACCGGCGGACATTTCCGTATTAATGGTATATCTGGAAAGAAGCAAGTGAGAGGTTGAAAATTTATGACAGAGCAGTTTGCACGGAAAATGGAAGAGGGCGTAAAGCCTTTAGGTATCCGGTTAAGCGAAAAGCAGCTGGAGCAGTTTTACGATTATTTCCAGTTTCTGGTGGAAAAAAATAAAGTAATGAACCTGACGGCTATTACAGAAGAAGATGCAGTGATCACAAAGCATTTTTGTGACAGCCTGAGCCTTGTAAAAGGTTTTTCTGAAATTGAGAAAACGGTTTCATTGATTGACGTGGGAACGGGAGCGGGCTTTCCTGGCATCCCTTTGAAAATAGCATTTCCTCATTTGAAAGTCACTTTGCTGGATTCTTTGAATAAGAGAGTACGGTTTTTAGAAGAGGTCTGTGAACGTCTTGGGCTTGAAAATGTGACCTGTGTCCATGTAAGAGCAGAGGATGGAGGCAGAAATAAGGATTACAGGGAGAAATTTGACCTGTGCGTATCCCGTGCAGTGGCAAATCTTTCCTCTTTATCAGAATATTGTATGCCATTTGTAAGAGTGGGGGGATATTTTATCCCTTATAAGTCTGGTGAGATCGTAGAAGAACTGGCTCAGGCGAAAAAAGCAGTGGGGATTTTAGGCGGAGAGATTGAAAATGTCACCGGATTTGAGCTCCCAGGAGGAGAAGGCTCCAGAAGTTTGATCAAGATCAGAAAAATGAAACCGATTTCGGCAAAGTATCCGAGAAAAGCAGGACTTCCTGGAAAAGAACCGTTAGGTGGGAAATGAATATGAAACCGGTTACATGTGAGCTGGAAAGACATAATTAACAGACAACTATCTGTTGTTGCTAAAATAAACAGATAATAACAGAATGATACATCATGGAAAAGGCAGAATTTAATTTATGAATATCAAAGAAATGGCGAAGCTTGCGGGAGTCTCCTGTGCTACAATATCCAGGGTTTTAAATGATTCAGGGTATGTAAAGGAAGATACCCGAAAGAAAGTAATGGAGATCATCAGGGAGTATAATTATACTCCTAATATGATCGCCAGAAGCCTAAGCAGTAAAGACAGTTTTAATATTGGCATCATTATTCCAAATGTGGGAGAAAAACAGTATGGAAAGATATTAGAAGGTACTGCAAAAGAAACTGCAAAACACGGCTATAACCTTGTTTTTATGGATAGCG
>ENA-OPSK01001028-OPSK01001028.1-human-gut-metagenome-genome-assembly--contig:-NODE-1028-length-22734-cov-49.445522_pt1 | contig 22734 bp, 19 predicted proteins | sample MGYA00241807_ERZ501905 | MGnify/ENA primary metagenome ERZ501905 (study PRJEB25962, sample SAMEA2042111) | human gut metagenome | biome: human gut; feature: human-associated habitat; material: faeces...
GGGGTATACACGCTTTCCAGGCGTGCCTCTTCAACCACTCGAGCATCTCTCCAATCAACATCTGTTCTGAAATCGGGTGCAAATTACAAAAAAAATGCGAACCGCGAGCGTTTTCAGCTACAAATGTATTCTTTTTTTTGTTCTTCCACTGCATTCTCAAAGTTTTATCCGCAAGAAAATCTCAAAATTAATAAACTTTAAAATCTTCGGAACGTTATTTGAGCATTCCAAACACTTTTAAAGCGTTTTCAGAAGTGATACGGCCTATTTCTTCAGGCGAATTTCCGTATATTTCCGCTACTTTTAACAGAGTATCCTTTACATTCGCACTCTCGTTTCTTTTACCCCGGTTCGGCACGGGAGTTAGATAGGGAGAATCGGTTTCAAGAACAATCCGTTCCAAGGGGATATTTTGCAAAACTTCCGGCAATCCCGATTTCTTAAATGTCACCACACCGTTAATCCCAATGAAGAAATTAGAAAACTCCAGCATACGGAATGCCTCTTCCCGTGTTCCCGTAAAACTATGGAAAATCCCCCTTAGAGAAGACGTTTTATACGGTTTCAATATATCATATATATAGTCGAACGCCTCCCGGCAATGAATCACTACGGGTAATCCATACTCCAACGCCCACCGCACCTGCCGTTCAAAGGCAATCTGCTGTTCCTTCAGGTAAGTTTTATCCCAATAAAGATCCATGCCTATTTCACCGATTGCGACATAGCCGTCCGGCATTGCCAGATGTCCGGCCACAACAGCCAGTTCCTTCTCATAACCGGCATCCACAGAAGTGGGATGCAGCCCTATCATCGGAAAACAATACCCCTTGTACTCCGAACAGACCTTAAGCATGGGTTCAATAGTGGTACTGTCTATATTGGGCATAAAAATATGGGTGACTCCTGCTTCCCGGGCGCGCATCATCACCTGCGGCAAATCCGATTGGAAGTCCTCTAAAAAAAGGTGGGAATGTGAATCTACTAATTTCATTTTGCAATCTCTTCTTTTTCACCGGTACGGTAATAATAAATCAAACCATAAGCGCGACACAACTCCAGACGTTTTTCATTCGGCATAACCTCTGCGTATTTCCGCTCCACCTGGTTCCAGATATCCAGAATCAGAGCATCGGCTTCGGAGCGCATGGAAGCAAGAGTTTCCAGACTGCGCGCTGTCAGCGTCTGCAAGTTCCTCTGTCTCTCGTAGCTCTCCATGAAAATATCATAATGTACCCTGACTTTGGCAATGGTAGGATTATAAATAGGAATTCCGCCCTGAGAAATGCGCCGGCTCTCGCCTTCCACTATTTTACGTCCCCACTCTGCAAGGGCTGCCTCCGTAGACAAATCCGGAACATTATTGTTTCTCATATCCAAGCCGTAGAACTCCTTATGAACGGTACGCACCTCCGAACGAATCACTGCCAGATTCAGTACCTGGATAAAATGCGATATGTAAAGACGGGCAGTCTTTACATTTGCCTGATGCTTACGTCCCGCCTTTGACTGACGCTCAAAACATTCCACATAATACGAATGCGCCGCTTCAAACTTTACCAGGAAATTCCGGGCATCCGTAAGTACCTTCAGAGACACAGCCAAATCATACACATTATATGTGTCACCTTTGGCAACAACGGCTTTCAACGCACGTATTCTTGCCTGATCTGTATTTGGTAATCTTCTGTAAGGCATTCTAATCGGCTACTGACAATTACACTTCCCGGTACATCAACTCCTTTATAAGCTTATCCAGTTCTCTTTTCCTCTCAGCCGTCACATTCACGGCAGCCAGGCTCTCCAAAGCCTTGTTGTTGTATTCCGACATTTTGTTTTCACAAAGGAGTTTAACCCCTATCCGGTTATACAAACCGGTTACAGCCTCTATTTTCTCAGCCGAGTCAAAGTCCGTAACGGTTATCCAATGCTTCAATTGCGCAGCCTGCTCCTTATCCGCATGTTCCAAGGCCTTTATCAACATATAGGTTTTCTTGTTGCACAGGATATCCCCACCTATATTTTTACCAAATACGGCAGTATCACCGTACACATCCAGCAAATCGTCTTTCAGCTGAAAAGCGACACCCATATTCATGCCAAAGTCATACAGCCGTTCCGCATCTTCAGCAGAGGCACCGCCCAACAATGCTCCGATTTTCAAACTTGCCGCCAGCAGCACGGATGTTTTCAGACGAATCATCTCCAGGTATTCCTCCTCCTTCACATCGCTCCGCTGCTCAAAATCCATATCCATCTGCTGACCTTCGCAAATTTCAAGAGCCGTCAGGCTGAACAAATCCATCACGGCCTTTAAGTGTTCGGCCGGACATTGCGCCATAAACTGATAAGCCAGCACCAGCATTGCGTCACCCGAAAGGATGGCCGTATTATCATTCCATACCTTATGCACCGTTTCTTTTCCGCGGCGTTTATCGGCACGGTCCATCAGGTCGTCATGCAGCAATGTATAATTATGATAGACCTCGATGCCTGTTGCCGGTGAGAATACAGGTCTGACATCTTCCTTATAAAGATTATAAGCCATCAGCATCAGCACGGGGCGGATTCTTTTTCCACCCATGGACAAGACATAGGCAACCGGGTCGTACAACCCTTTCGGAGTACGTTCAAACTGCAAATCCGCAATATGGGAATTTATTTTATCGAGAAGTTCGGAAGCTGTAAACATAAGTATTTCAAATTAGGAATGGCAGAGAATGAAAAGAGGCTGCCTAAAAGCAACCTCTTTACGCGATATTTAAATATATTAACTAAAAAAAACAAAATTACTGCAAGCGGAACATCACAGGCACTGTGTATTTAACACGTACCGCTTTACCACGCTGCATACCCGGTTTCCATTTCGGCATGGAGCTGATCACACGGATTGCCTCTTTATCCAAATACGGGTCAACACCTCTAAGCACTTTAGCATCTACGATACTACCGTCTCTGTTAACAACGAACTGTACGGTTACACGACCTTGAGTTCCGTTTTCCTGAGCGATAGTAGGATATTTGATGTTCTTGCTCAAATACTGCATCAAACCAGCCATACCACCGTTAGGGAATTCCGGCATCTGTTCTACTACCTCGAAGATAGTTTGTTCTTCCGGTTCTTCCTCTTCAACAGCTACGGGAACATATTTGATTTCCACAGCCTGATTGGTTTCTTCAGATGTAGCTATCGTGGTTTCCTCCACATCTGCGTCGTCATCCACGATTGTCAGGGTTTCTGCAATCGACGGAGCTTCGGGGGGCGGTGGAGCCACCTGCTCGGGTTGTTCCGTAATCGGAATGATTTCCTCTTCAAATACAAGGTCGGTAATTGCCTGGCTCGTATCAATCTTGATATCACGTTTTGTCCATTCGAATGCAACGAACATAAACGCGAGCACAATCACGTAACCGACAAGCAGCCAAGTCGACTTTTTGTTCTCCAAGTCTGCCTTAGGTGTCTTTTTAATTTCCATAATTTATACTATAATTATTAGTGTTTCTCATTTTGGGCAAATATAGCACTTTTCCCACGATTGTTCTTGCCCGGCTGTGTTTTTTTACACAATAAACAAGGCATTTTTATTTTTTTAATTCTTCAAAAGCCTTCGTCAGCTTTTGTAGCGCAAAAGTAACGAGATATTTTAAAAATACCGTATCTTTGGCAAGAATTTTAAATGAAACGTTCAAAAAAATCTACCGAGAGAGAGATTCCTATATAAATTATGGTATAAAATCATTTCATATGAAAAAGATAACAATCGCAATCGACGGCTTCTCTTCGTGCGGAAAAAGCACAATGGCCAAGGACCTCGCCCGTGAAATCGGCTATATTTATATCGACAGCGGAGCCATGTACCGTGCCGTCACTTTATATAGTATGGAGAACGGTATCTTCACAGCCGAAGGCATCGATACGGAAAAACTGAAAAAGCAGATCAACAGCATCCGCATATCCTTTCAGCTGAACCCGGAAACGGGACGTCCTGACACCTACCTGAACGGCATCAATGTGGAAAAGAAAATCCGCACAATGGAAGTATCCTCCCGCGTCAGTCCCATTGCCGCCCTCGACTTTGTGCGCGAAGCAATGGTGGCCCAGCAACAGGAAATGGGCAAAGCCAAAGGCATTGTCATGGACGGTCGCGACATCGGCACTACCGTATTTCCGGATGCCGAACTTAAGATATTCGTAACTGCCTCTCCCGAAATCCGTGCACAGCGCAGATACGATGAACTGAAAGCCAAAGGAGAGGAAGCCGGTTTCGACGAAATCCTGGAGAATGTGAAGCAGAGGGATTATATAGACCAGAACAGGGAAGTGAGTCCGCTCCGCAAAGCCGACGACGCACTGCTGCTCGACAACAGCCACATGACCATTTCCCAACAAAAGGAATGGCTGGCAGAACAGTTCGAAAAAGTGTGCAAATCATAACGCAAAAAGCTGCAATATGGCAAAAGTGGAAATAGACGAAGGTTCCGGCTTCTGCTTCGGGGTAGTTACCGCAATCAATAAAGCAGAAGAAGAGTTATCCAAAAGCGGAACATTATACTGTTTGGGAGACATTGTGCACAACAGCCGTGAAGTGGAGCGCTTGAAAGCAATGGGGCTTATCACCATCAACCACGAGGAGTTCAATCGCCTGCATAATGCCAAAGTTTTATTGCGGGCACACGGCGAACCGCCCGAAACCTATATAACCGCCAGGCGCAACAATATTGAAATAATCGACGCCACTTGTCCGGTGGTTCTCCGCTTACAAAAGAAAATCAAGCAGGAGTATATCCAGGAAGACAATAATGAGGACAAACAAATCGTCATATACGGAAAGAACGGACATGCAGAAGTCCTGGGGCTGGTGGGGCAAACCACAGGAAAAGCAATTGTTATAGAAAAGCTGGAAGAAGCCAAATCACTGGATTTCAGCAAGAGCATACGCCTCTACTCGCAAACCACCAAGTCGCTGGATGAATTTCAAAAAATCGTGGAATACATAAAGGAACATATATCCTCCGATGTCACTTTCGAATATTACGACACCATATGCCGGCAAGTAGCCAACCGCATTCCCAACATCCGGAAATTCGCAGCTTCGCACGATTTGGTATTCTTCGTCAGCGGCAAGAAAAGTTCCAATGGAAAAATCCTGTTCAACGAATGCAAGAAGGTAAATCCCAACTCGCACCTTATCGACAGTGCGGAAGAGATAGACAACCGGTTACTCATTGGCACAGAGTCCATTGGTATTTGTGGAGCCACTTCCACTCCCAAATGGCTGATGGAAGAAATATCCAAGGCAATAAAATCACGAATTTAAAAAGCTTTTGTTATCTTTGCGAGCAGATTTTTTAAGGTAATTATTAACACTAAATAAAGAGATTGTTATGGGAACAATTAAGTGTATCGGTATTTTAACATCGGGCGGCGACGCTCCTGGAATGAATGCGGCTATCCGTGCAGTAACACGTGCGGCTATCTACAACGGACTTCAGGTTAAAGGCATATATAGAGGTTACAAAGGCTTGGTAACCGGTGAAATCAAAGAATTCAAAAGCCAGAATGTAAGTAACATCATCCAATTGGGCGGTACTATCCTGAAAACAGCACGCTGTAAAGAGTTTACCACGCCCGAAGGACGGCAGATAGCATACGATAACATGAAGAAAGAGGGTATCGATGCCCTGGTGGTTATCGGTGGCGACGGCTCTCTGTCCGGTGCACGCATCTTTGCGCAGGAATTTGATGTGCCCTGTATCGGTCTGCCGGGAACCATCGACAACGACCTGTACGGAACGGATACCACAATCGGTTACGACACCGCCCTGAATACGATTTTGGATGCCGTAGACAAAATCCGCGACACCGCAACTTCTCACGAACGTCTTTTCTTCGTCGAGGTTATGGGACGCGATGCCGGTTTCCTTGCCTTGAACGGCGCTATCGCATCCGGAGCCGAGGCTGCCATCATACCGGAATTCAGTACGGAAGTGGACCAATTGGAAGAGTTCATCAAGAACGGTTTCCGGAAGTCTAAGAACAGCAGCATCGTGCTCGTTGCCGAAAGCGAACTGACCGGTGGTGCAATGCACTATGCAGAACGTGTGAAAAACGAATATCCCCAATACGACGTACGCGTCACAATCCTCGGACACTTGCAGCGTGGCGGCAGCCCTACGGCACACGACCGTATCCTTGCCAGCCGATTGGGTGCTGCCGCAATCGACGCCATCATGGAAGGACAACGTAATGTGATGATAGGCATAGAACACGATGAAGTGGTTTATGTACCTTTCACGAAAGCCATCAAAAACGACAAGCCGATCAAGAAAGACCTGGTTAATGTACTGAGGGAACTTTCCATTTAATAAAGCTCCGATAGGATAAACCCAAGAGGGCCGAAGTGGTTTTAACATTTTCTTTCAGGCACGGAGTGCATGGATTTCATGGTTCTTGTAAACCGGAACCGTGAAATCCATGCACTCCGTGCCTGAAAAATTATCATAATGCAAGAGGTTCTTTAAATTTTCCTCAACAAGTGTTCTATCCGTTTTTTGAGGATTTATAACCACTTCTCCACAATCTTCTCCGTCCTGTTCCACAACTCCTGCATCTGCACATGGCGGGTATACTTCCCGGAAAGATGCTTGGGACGGCAACTCGCATTTAAAGTTCCCGTACGTTTTCCGGCATCCTCATCCAGCAGCAGATGAACGGCTGTTGCAGCTCCTTGCCGGGGAGTACGGATAAAAGGCCGGAATAAGATATCTGTCAGCGGGTCGAACCACATGTGCATCGTTATTATATCGGTAGATACGATACCCGGATCGGCCGCATTCACCACAATCCCTTTTTCCTTGACCCGATTCGCCAGATTAACGGTAAACAAGGTCAGAGCCAGTTTCGTATTGCTATAAACAGGAATGCGCCAGAAACCTCCTCTCTTTCCAAGATGGAAGAAATCCGGAAAGTCGAGACGCCCTATGGCATAAGTACAAGACACCATATTGACAATACGGCTCCCCTTTTCCATCAGAGGAATAAGTTTGCGTGTCAGCAAATAAGGAGCAACATAATTAACACTCACCGTACGTTCCAAACCATCCTCAGTGATGTGACGCCCTGTTTCCATTGTTCCGGCATTATTCATCAGCAGACTGACGGTATCCCCCCTTTTCAACATTCTTTCGGCAAAAGCCGCCACAGATGCAAGCGAAGCTAAGTCAATGCCCAATACCTCAATATATGGGTTACCGGTGTCATGCACCAGCATATCCCTTACCCTTTCCGCTTTTTCCGGACGGTAACAGGCCATGATTATTTTATATCCGGCCGTAGCCACAGCACGGGTTATTTCCGTTCCCATACCACCGTCTGCACCGGTTATGATAGCAAGTTTCATGTTTACCAAATATAAATTGCCAATAATAAGAAAGATACAATCACCCCTTCGCTTCTATTTTCTCTATCTCCTTTTTCAAGCAGGCAGGCAGTTCTTTCTGCAAATGCTGATGACAAGCCATTTCTATGGAATACATCCGGGCTATGCAGTAATTACTATGCCTACAGCTGCAACGGGCATTCTCCTCCTTGCGCATACGGTTCACAAAGCCCGGTTCGTTGAGCAGGGCGCGTGCCATCTGTACAGCCTCAAAACCATTGTCCAGCACCTCATCTATCTTGGCACGCGACACCAGTCCTCCCACATATATCAACGGCATCTTCAGCTCTGCACGGAACTTCAGGGCGTCTTCCAGAAAATAGGCTTCTTTGAATGGCATAGACGGTATCATCCACCTGCCCGCCATGCGTACTCCATACTTCAGCCACCAGCATGTCATATAATGTGTCATGCTGCGAATCGGCATTTCCCCACGCATCACATACATAGGCGCTTTACTTACAAAACCGCCGCTCAATACCAATCCATGTGCGCCCGAGCATTCAAGATGCTTGGCCACTTGCATCGTCTCATCTATCTCCATGCCGCCCCGGAAACCGTCACGCATGTTCATCTTCACAAGCACTGCCATATCGCTGCCGGCAGCCTCCATCACTTCATCCATCACCATATCCATAAAGCGCATGCGGTTTTCCAGAGAACCGCCAAATTCATCTTTACGATGATTGGTCGAAGGCGAAAGGAACTGGCTGATAAGGTAGCCATGTCCGGCATGAATTTCCACTGCATCAAATCCCGCCTCACGGGCCAGATTCACCGCCTTTCCGTAAGCACGTGCCATCTCCGGCAGTTCACCGGCACGCAAACCACGCACAAAAGTAGGTGAATACAGGTTGAAGCCGCTGCTGGCACCGACCGGGGTACACCCACAAATACTCTTATGGGACATGTTTCCGCAATGCCCCAACTGGATTCCGGCAGCAGCACCTTCCGCATGTATCGCATCGGTCAGCTTGCGAAGCCCCGGAATTATTTCAGGGCGCATCCACAACTGGCGGTCAAAAGAAAGCCCGCTCTGAGTAACGGCCGCATAAGCCACAGTAGTCATACCGATGCCTCCTGCCGCAACCGAACGGTGATAATCGAGCAACATGTCCGAAGGAGCATTTCCGGGACACATACTTTCAAAAGCAGCCGAACGGATGGTACGGTTGCGCAATGTCAGCGGTCCGAAAGTAACCGGAGTGAATAATTTTGATTCCATGTGATAGTTTCCTGATTTATGATTTATGGTTTGTCCTTTCAATAGATATAAGGTATGATACGCTTGCGTTTTCCTACCGCCTCATCACCGAATTCTTTCCGGTAACGGCCGTAAATGGCATTGGCACGGGGAACGAGATTGGCAAAAGTCCACCACACAAACACCCATGCGGCAGGCGAAGCAGTAAGTATGGCAAAACCGGTCCATTCTACCAATTCACCGAAATAGTTGGCAGAAGTGACATAGCGATAAAGACCTTTCTCAGGAAGGTAATGATTCGTGTCGCCCGGCTTACGCAAATGGCGAATCACATGGTCGGAATGAAGATTGATAAGCATACCGGCAAAAAACAACAGAAGCCCCGACCACGCATGAGTCTTCAGCAAATAAGTCCAACCACCGGAATACATCCCTTCGGAAGCAAAGTAAAACAGACCGCCAGCCTGCATCATTCCGTTCAGTACATTAAATACAATGCCCATCATCATAATAGTTACCGGCATCCGGCTTTTTCCTTTCAGCAGAAAAGGAAAAATAAACGACCTTTGGAAATAGTGTAGCTGGAACAGCAGAAAGAAAAGATATACCGGCACGGCAAAGCCTGCCCCGCTCCTGCCCCACAACCAAAACATAACGATAAAGACCGGCGCTTCCATCAATACCCACGCCGCCTTGTTACTAATGGAATATCCCCACGATGCGGTACGGAACATCCCATATCCGGCTTTGACGAAATAAAGAGCGATGAACACAAAAAGCGCAATGACGCACATCACTCCCAAAAACAGATGAAACCCTTCTTCGCTCATGTTCTTTTGTTTAAGTGTGACAAATATAGGGAAAACCTGTAACAATCAAATCGTTTTCCCGCAGCAATTATCAAAAACATACAGAAACGGATAACGCAAAGAGCGTGGATATTTATCCGTTCCGCCACGGGAAAATGAATAAGGTATCGCTGTCCGGCTTTCCAACCGCAACAACGATACCTTATACGACCCGGCAATCCGAGGTCTGTGCTTTGAAACGGATCTACCGCTTCTTAATAGGAATGTATGCTACTTCTTCCAATACATTCTTATATGCCGGACGAATAATGCGCTTACCTTCGAAGTTCAACTCCTCATTACGATGTGCACACCAGCCCACGATACGCGCCATGGCAAACAGCGGAGTAAATATTTCCTGCGGCAACCCGATCATTTCATATACGAAACCGGAGTAAAAATCCACATTGCTCGAAACCGTTTTACCGTTGTTCTTCACACGGCCGAAAACTTCGATGGCTCGTTCTTCCAGCAATTCAAGGAAAGCAAACTCACGCTCTTTCCCTTTCTCGCGGGCAAGGTCGCGGGCAAGTTCCTTTAAAAGTATGGCACGAGGGTCTGAAATGGTATAGACGGCATGTCCGATACCGTATATCAATCCCGTCTTGTTATATACCTCCTTGTTCAGCATACGGGTGAAATAAGTGTCAATCTCGTCTACATTCGTCCAATCCCGGATATTCTCCTGCAAATGGTGGAACATGTCGGTAACCTGGATATTGGCGCCACCGTGAAGCGGGCCTTTCAGGGAACCGATGCCCGCAGCGATGGCAGAATAGGTATCAGTTCCGGTAGAGGACGTTACGCGTACGGTGAACGTAGAGTTGTTACCGCCGCCGTGCTCCGCCTGCAACACCAGCAACAGGTCAAGGGTACGGGCATCCAGTTCCGTATAATCCTTTTTCAGCATATACAGGAAATTCTCCGCGAGAGAAAGATTCTCCTGCGGATGCCGGATATGCAACGAACGGCCGTGAGTGGCATGGCGAAGCATATTGAAAGCATAGGCTATGATGGTGGGGAACTTCGAAATAAGGTCTATGCTCTGGCGCATCAGATTATCGCGCGACGTATCATCGGCATTCGGGTCAAAGCGATACATCTCGAGCACGCTTCGCGCCAGGATATTCATTATATTATTCCCTTCAAGCTCGATGATGTTCATCTTCGTTTTCTGTTCCAACGGCATATTATCGTTAATCAGCTCACGGAAAGAAGCCAGTTCCTCCCTGTCGGGCAAACGGCCTGAAAGCAGCAGATACGCCACTTCTTCAAAGCCGAAACGTTTCTCTTTGAGAATGGCATGTGCCAAATCCTCAAGGTCGTAGCCACGGTAGAACAATTTGCCCGGAATAGGCTTCAGACCTCCGCCCGGAATGCGCTCGTACCCCACTACGTTGCCAATCTTGGTGAGCCCAACCAGCACACCTGTACCGTCTTCATTACGCAATCCGCGCTTCACATCAAACTTCTTGAACAGTTCGTTCTCAATCCGGGTCGCTTCTTTCAGGTCTTCGGAAAGTTTGTAAATCAAATATTCTTTCTTCATAATATTTTTATTTTTTCTGGTTTATGGGGGAATTATTTGCGGAAGCTTCTATCCTGTTCACGATTTCCCGTGTAAAAGCCGATGTAGACAACGGGACACCACCCTGCATGAAGCGGGCCAAATCGACTGTAGCACGACCTTCTGTGAAACTGTTCTCCAGTGCTTCCTCTATCAGCAAGGCGGCCTCTTTCCAACCCAGGTGTTCGAGCATCATCACCGCTGAAAGAATCATGGAACACGGATTCACAATGTCTTTTCCGGCAATATTGGGAGCCGTGCCATGAGTGGCCTCAAAAATGGCATGTCCCGTCCTGTAATTAATGTTGGCTCCCGGAGCGATACCGATGCCGCCCACCATAGCAGCCAACTGGTCGGAAATATAATCACCGTTCAAGTTCAGAGTGGCAATGACCGAATATTCTTCGGGAACAAGCAAGGTATTCTGCAAAAAGGCATCGGCAATGCAATCCTTGACAACAAGACGTCCCTCCGCTATATCTTTTCCAAACTCACGCTCCGCCAGCTCATAGCCCCATTTCTTGAAGCCGCCTTCGGTAAACTTCATGATATTGCCTTTGTGTACCAGCGTTACAGAGGGCAGACCGTTTTCGAGCGCATAACGGCAAGCCGCACGCACCAGCCGCTCCGTTCCCTCTTTAGACACAGGTTTCACGCCAAAAGATGAAGTTTCGGGAAAACGCACCTTGGTCACGCCCATCTCATCATGCAGGAAGCGATAGAACTTTTCGGCTTCCGGTGTTCCGGCTTCCCATTCGATACCGGCGTAGATATCTTCCGTATTCTCACGGAATACGCACATGTTTACCTTCTGCGGTTCTTTCACCGGCGAAACTACGCCTTTATACCAACGCACGGGACGCAGGCACACATACAAATCGAGTGTCTGGCGCAACGCCACGTTCAGCGAACGGATACCGCCACCGACCGGTGTAGTCAACGGTCCCTTAATACCTACCTTATAAGTGCGGAATGCTTCCATCGTTTCTTCCGGCAACCAGGAACCCGTTTCATTAAATGCCCGCTCACCTGCCAGCACTTCTTTCCATCCGATACTCCGGTTGTCTCCATAGGCTTTCTTCAAGGCTGCATCCACCACAGCCTGCATGGACGGAATGACCTCTGCCCCTACTCCGTCACCTGTAATAAAAGGTACAGTAATCTTTTCCATATTCTATCGTGCATTTAATGCAGAGCCGGCACGGAACCAGCCTATCTGCTGTTCATTATACGTATGTTGTACTTCGATGCTCTCCTTGCTGCCGTCCTCGTGATGAAGCACCACTTTCAGGTTACGTCCCGGAGCAAAGTCTTTCAAGCCGACAACGGAAAGCAAGTCATGCTCCCGAATTTTATCATAATCCGCCTTATCGGTAAAGGTCAGCGCCAGCATGCCCTGTTTCTTCAAATTCGTCTCGTGGATACGTGCAAAGCTCTTTGCCAGTATGACACGTACATTCAGGAAACGCGGTTCCATAGCGGCATGTTCACGGCTGGAACCCTCGCCATAGTTTTCTTCGGCAACGACAATGGAAGGAATCCCTTCGGACTTATACAGTTTGGCTGTACCGGACACCGTTCCGTACGTATTTGTAGAACGGTTCCACACTTTATTCGTTTCTCCGTTAAAGGCATTCACAGCCCCCATCAGCATATTATCCGAAATATTCTCCAAATGCCCGCGGAAACGAAGCCACGGACCTGCCATCGAGATATGATCGGTGGTACACTTACCCTGCGTTTTAATCAGCAGAGGCATATTCAGCAAATCCTCTCCGTCCCAAGCCGGGAAAGGAGCAAGCAGTTGCAGGCGTTGCGACTGGGGAGCCACCGCAATATCCGTCTTTGCATGGGAAGGCGCGATATATCCCTCGCTCCCTGCCGTAAATCCTTCCGGCGGCAGCTCTTCACCCGTTGGTTCGGAGAGTTTAACCTGTTCGCCATCGGCATTGAGCAATGTATCTTTCAGCGGATTGAAACACAAATCTCCGGCAATGGTCAATGCCATTGTCAGCTCGGGAGAGGCTACAAAGGCATACGTATTCGGATTTCCATCCGCACGCTTGGCAAAGTTCCGGTTGAAAGAAGTTACAATAGAATTCTTACGAGTAGGATCATCGGTCACACGCTTCCATTGTCCGATACAAGGGCCGCAGGCATTTGCCATAATTGTAGCGCCTATTTTTTCAAAAGCGTCAATCATACCGTCACGCTCTGCGGTTGCACGTATGCGTTCCGAACCCGGATTGACAATCAGCGGAGCAGCCGCATGCAACCGCTTCTCTGTTACCTGATGCGCCAAAGACACCGCACGGCTCAAATCCTGGTAGGATGAATTGGTACAGGAACCGATAAGCCCTACCTCCATTTTACGGGGATAGCCGTTCTTCAAAACCTTCTCGGCAAACTCCGAAACAGGCGTGGCGGCATCCGGAGTAAACGGTCCGTTGATATAAGGCTCCAATGTGGAAAGGTCTATGTCGATAATACGGTCATAGTATTTCTCCGGATTGGCAACTACTTCATCATCGGCACGAAGTCCTTCGGCAACGGCAGTAGCCATATCTGCCACTTCCGCACGTCCGGTAGCTTTCAGATAGGCAGCCATACGCTCATCATAAGGGAAAAGAGAAGTCGTAGCTCCCACTTCCGCACCCATGTTGCAAATCGTAGCCTTTCCGGTAGCTGAAAGTGAAGCAGTACCCGGACCGAAATATTCGATAATGGCATTTGTTCCGCCTTTTACAGTCAAAATTCCTGCCAGTTTCAAGATAACGTCTTTAGGAGCAGCCCATCCGTTTAATTTTCCAGTGAGGCGCACGCCAATCAAGCGGGGCATCTTCAACTCCCATTCCATACCTGTCATCACATCCACCGCATCAGCACCGCCGACACCGATAGCTACCATTCCCAAACCGCCGGCATTCGGGGTATGAGAATCGGTACCTACCATCATGCCGCCGGGAAAAGCATAGTTTTCCAACACCACCTGATGGATGATACCTGCTCCGGGTTGCCAGAAACCGATGCCGTAACGGGAAGAAACATCCCGAAGAAAATTATACACCTCCTCATTCGTTTTGGTTGCAGTGGCAATATCTTCTTTCGCTCCTTTATAAGCCTGAATCAGATGGTCGCAATGTACGGTCGAAGGAACAGCCACCTCATTACGTCCTGCATTCATAAACTGTAATAATGCCATCTGTGCAGTTGCATCCTGCATAGCCACACGGTCGGGCCGGAAGTTCACATAGTCTTCGCCGCGTTTATAGTCTTTCACATTCTTCTCATCGTACAAATGAGCATACAAGATTTTTTCCGCTAAAGTCAACGGACGTTGCAATATCGTCCGAATGCGTTCTATTTTCCCCTCATAAAGTGTATAAAACGCTTTAAGCATTGTTAAATCATATACCATAACCACTCTTTTTAAAAAATTCAATATTGTAAATATTACAAATTAATACAATAAACAAATTATAATAAGGAAAAGTTTAACAAAATAAAGCATTTCTTCCCCTAAAGGCTGAGATTTATTACCTTTGCAGGTATGAAAGAACAAGATACAAACAGCCCTATTATACACCTCCAACGACAGCAGCTTCTGTTGCGTATGGAATACGAATACGAAAAAGAAGAATTCAAGCGACAAACAGAGAACATGGGCGTCGCCCGAAAAGTCAAGCGGGGAGTTTGCTGGTATCCTGCCTCACCGGGCCGAAGTTACTATAACTCGTTGAATCAATTAGTAATAGAAATTACACATACCGAGAACCTCGATATAGAACATAACTTTGAGTTCGGACGCCCCGTCTGTTTCTTCCGTCAATCTGCCGACGGTAAAATCACTTACTTCAATTTTACAGCCACCGTCAGTTATGCTGACGAAGCACGCATGGTAGTGATTATGCCCGGTGCCGGAGCTATTATGGATATACAATCCGCAGATAATCTCGGAGTCCAGCTTTATTTCGACGAAACTTCTTACCGCACGATGTTCGAGGCACTGGAAGATGTCCTGCGTGCAAAAGGCAACCGGCTTGCCGAATTGCGGGATATCCTGTTGGGTACGGTCAAAACCGGTTTCCGTGAGCTTTATCCGGTACGCTTCCCCTGGTTGAACTCCACTCAGGAGAGCGCCGTCAATAAAGTGCTATGCGCCCGCGATGTAGCCATTGTACACGGGCCTCCGGGAACAGGCAAAACCACCACGCTTGTAGAAGCCATCTACGAAACCCTGCACCGCGAACCCCAAGTATTGGTATGCGCCCAAAGCAATATGGCTGTCGACTGGATTTCCGAAAAGCTGGTGGACAGAGGCGTGAATGTGCTACGAATCGGCAACCCCACACGCGTCAACGACAAAATGCTCTCTTTCACTTATGAACGCCGTTTCGAGAATCATCCGCTTTATCCCGAATTATGGAGTATCCGTAAAGAACTGAGGCTATTGGGCGGTAAATCCCGCCGCGGCAGTTACGATGAACGCGAAGGGATACGCAACCGCATGAGCCGTCTGCGTGACCGTGCCACCACACTGGAAATACAAATCAACAGTGAGTTGTTCGACAGCGCCCACGTCATAGCCTCCACACTTGTAAGCAGCAATCACCGCCTTTTAAACGGACGCCGTTTCGGCACACTGTTTATCGACGAAGCCGCCCAAGCCCTGGAAGCCGCCTGCTGGATAGCCATCCGTAAAGCAGACCGTGTAGTATTGGCAGGAGACCATTGCCAGCTTCCACCTACCATCAAATGTTACGAAGCCGCACGTGGCGGGCTGGAACGGACTTTAATGGAAAAAGTCGTAGCCGGCAAGCCGTCTGCCGTATCTTTATTGAAAGTACAATATCGCATGCACGAAGACATCATGCGCTTTTCCTCGGATTGGTTTTACGGCGGAGAGCTGGAAGCTGCTCCCGAAATACGTCACCGGGGAATATTGGATTGGGATACTCCCGTTACATGGCTCGACACATCCGAAATGGATTTCAAGGAAGAGTTTGTCGGGGAGACATTCGGACGTATCAACAAAGAGGAAGCCCACCTGTTACTGCAAGAACTGGAAGCATACATCCAACGGATAGGTGGCAGCCGCATTCTCGAAGAACGTATCGACTTCGGGCTCATCTCACCTTACAAGGCACAAGTGCAATACTTGCGGGGAAAAATAAAAGGCAGCGCTTCGCTACGTCCTTACCGCAGTCTGATAACAGTTAATACCGTCGACGGATTTCAAGGACAGGAACGTGATGTAATCTTTATCAGTCTGGTACGTGCCAATGAAGAAGGACAGATCGGCTTTCTGAACGACTTACGCAGAATGAATGTGGCGATAACAAGGGCACGCATGAAATTGGTTATCCTGGGAGAAGCGGCTACGCTAAGCCACCATGCTTTCTACAAGAAACTGCTTGAATATGTAAGGACAATTAATGATAAGTAATGGAAAAGAGGGTATGTCAAAACTTAAATCCGCTTGCCATTTGTTTCTTTTCAGATACGGAATCATCAAGCGTATTTTGACACACCCCCTTTTGTCATTCTCCGATTTATACCGGAAATCAGTTGTTTTCCGGACGGAGTTTGCGAACCGTTACGGCTGTCTGCCACATTTCGCTTTCACGCAATGCTTTCAGCTCTTCGTTCAGTTTCTCACGATAGTCGGGTTTGGAATTGCTGTCGATGGAAATCTGGGCTTCATTACCGGACTTCACGCTCTGATACAGTTTCTGTACAACCGGCTTGATAGCATCGTGGAACGGGCCCATCCAGTCGAGTGCCCCGCGTTGGGCAGTAGTGGAACAGTTGGCATACATCCAGTCCATACCGTTCTTTGCAAACAACGGCATCAATGACTGGGTCAGCTCTTCAACCGTTTCATTGAACGCTTCCGACGGAGTATGGCCGTTTTCACGCAACACCTCGTACTGAGCCAACAGCAATCCCTGGATAGCACCCATCAAAGAACCGCGTTCACCGGTCAGGTCGGAAGTTGCTTCACGAATGAAAGTAGTTTCAAACAGATAACCGGAACCGATACCGATACCCAATGCAAGCGTTCTGTCCAAAGCCTTGCCCGTAGCATCCTGATAGATAGCGTAAGAAGAGTTCAAGCCACGGCCTTCGAGGAACATTGTACGCAGTGACGTACCCGAACCTTTGGGGGCAACCATAATAACATCAATATCCGTGGGAGGAACCACACCCGTACGGTCGCTCCAGGTAATAGCGAAACCGTGAGAGAAGTAAAGAGCCTTTCCGGGAGTCAAGAACGGCTTGATAGTAGGCCATACGGACATTACAGCCGCATCCGACAACAGACACATAACGATAGTACCTTTCTGGCAAGCATCCTCGATGCTGAACAACGTCTCGCCCGGAACCCATCCGTCTGCAACCGCTTTCTCATAAGTCTTACCCTGACGCTGGCCTACGATAACGTTGAAGCCATTGTCGCGCAGGTTGCAAGCCTGACCGGGACCCTGTACACCGTAACCGATAACTGCGATTGTCTCATCCTTTAAAATCTCACGTGCTTTTTCCAAAGGAAACTCTTCGCGGGTCATTACATTTTCAATAACACCGCCAAAATTCAATTGTGCCATTTTTTAGTTTTAATTTTTATTTGTGGCTTATGCCAACCGATTGATTAATAAATTATTTCTCTACAAATATCACTTTAGAACGGCAAACCGCTTCGCCGCCATTCTTTCTTACTTCTATATCATACGTGCCGTTTCCTACATAGTCCTTATAAAAGGTAAGCTCGTCACCGTAATAGCTCTCCGCCACATATGCCATTTCGAAACGGCGGATGCGGCTCTCCTTATACAACTCTATCGGAAACAAATCAAGAATATGCTCGATATAGCGAATGCTGTTCACATGTCCGTTAATATCAATATCGCTATATTTGGCATTCAGGGAAGAAGCCGGTTCCGTAGAAGTCACTTTTATACGCGAGGGCTTCTCGATGGGGCAAGGCTCGTCGCACACATAATCCACGATACTGCCGCCATGCAAAGCCAGCAGGTCGGCGGGTTTACGGGTATTGAGGCTAATCATCGCCCATACGGAACGGGCATACCCTATCTTCTTTCCGTCTTTGTCGATAATGGCAAAGTTACGGTCGGTGAAGAGACGGTACACGTTTTCCACCCACGTCCGGATAGAAAAATCCTCGTATTGATACGGCATTTCATCCAACTCGACAGCCAGGCGGGAAAGCACCCACGTATAATTGTCCTCATTCAAGGTAGCAATACCGAAACCGCGTTCCGTGGCATGAAACCCTGCACAGTTCAGCAGATGGTTGCCAAGCACACCCATTGTCAGGCGGCCGGTAAAGTCCACATGGAACGGTTCGGCTACAAACTTATAAGTTCCTATCTTATTATTCTCACTCATAGTCCTTCTTGTTCTTTACTCCGGCGGTATTTTGCTTCACGGTCCGCCAGATATTCGTTTACGCGTTCAAAACAGCTTGTCGTGATGGCCACGCGGCCGGAACGTACAAATTGGAGTACGCACTCCAAAGCACTCAGCTCTTCATAGAGGTTGGTTATCTCCTCGCTCATGCCGTTCTTTTCTACAATGGAGAACACGGAGTTCACCTCCACGATGCGCGCGTTGTATTTACGGATGATTTTGGACACTTCCGGTTTCTCTTCCAGTATGGGGGTCGTTATCTTATACAGCGCAATCTCATGCTGGTAGATTTCATCGTCCGTGAAATAGTGTGCCTGCAGCACATCTATCTTTTTGGTGATTTGCTTCGTCACCTTCTCGATAGTATCCTTATCCGTCCAGGCTGTAATGGTATATTTGTGTACCCCCTTGATAGAGGATGCCGAAACGTTCAAACTCTCGATATTGATTTGCCGGCGGGTAAATACAGCCGTTACCTGATTCAGCAAACCTGCAAAGTTTTCCGAATGAACGATGATTGTATATAATGTCTTGTCCACGTTGGTTTAATTATAATTCATAATTCTCTAACATTCCAGCAACATCTGGTTCACCGAGCCGCCCGGCGGTGTCATCGGCATCACATTTCCTTCCTCTTCTACACAAGCTTCCAGCAGGAACGGGCCGTCTGTTGCAATCATCTCACCGATGGCTTTCGCCAATTCCTCGCGGGTAAATACCCGACGTGCCGGAATTTCGTAGGCGGAAGCAATCTTCATATAGTCGGGATTCATCATCGGAGTGAACGAATAGCGGCGGTTGAAGAACATGGCCTGCCATTGACGAACATTACCGAGGAAGTTATTGTTCAGCAAAATCATCTTGACGGGCGCTTTCTGTTCCATTACCGTACCCAGCTCCTGCAGGTTCATCTGCAAACCACCGTCACCCATAAAGACGCAAACCGTGCGGTCGGGGCGACCGAAAGTAGCGCCGATAGCGGCAGGAAGACCGAAACCCATTGTGCCCAAGCCGCCGGAAGTGACGATGCTGCGTTCCTTGCTATACTTAAAGTAACGGGCGGACATCATCTGGTTCTGACCTACATCCGTCACCAAAACAGCCTCATTGTCCGTAGCCTCGCTGACGGCACGCACCACTTCGCCCATGCTCAACTTATCTCCTGCCGGATGCAGTTCGGGACGGATAACCTTCTCCTCTTCCATCTGCTCGTAGGGCAGGAAGCTGTCCAGCCACTCTTTATGTCCGGCAGGTTTCAGCAATTCGGTTACTGCGGCAAGAGTCTCCTTACAGTTGCCCAATACGGCTACATCCGTCTTTACGTTCTTGTCTATCTCCGCCGGGTCGATGTCGAAATGGATTATTTTTGCCTGCGACGCATACGTAGCCAGCTTGCCCGTAACACGGTCGTCAAAACGCATACCCACTGCAATCAGCACATCGCATTTATTGGTATTGATATTCGGTCCCAGATTGCCGTGCATACCCAACATGCCTTTGTTCAGAGGATGAGCCGTAGGCAATGCCGAAAGCCCCAGCAGCGTACATCCCGCAGGCATATCCGCTTTTTCGATGAAAGCACGCAATTCGTTCTGCGCATTACCGAGTTCCACGCCCTGCCCCACCAATACCAACGGACGCTCCGCCGCATTTATCAGTTCGGCGGCTTGTTGTATGGCTTCCGGTTCCATTTCGGGCACAGGCAGATAACTGCGTACATAATCCACTTCGACAGGCGTGTATTCCGTCTTATCCACCTGGGCATTCTTGGCAAAATCCAGTACCACCGGACCGGGACGTCCGCTCCGTGCGATATAGAAAGCGCGGGCCACCGCCCATGCCACATCTTCCGCACGGCGAATCTGGTAACTCCACTTCGTGATAGGCTGCGTAATGCCTACCAAATCCACTTCCTGAAAGGCATCCGTTCCGAGAAATCCCGTAGCCACCTGTCCGGCAATGACAACAACCGGTGTGCTATCTATCATGGCATCTGCAATACCTGTAATGGTATTCGTAGCGCCCGGACCGCTGGTAACCAGACATACGCCGACCTCGCCCGACACACGTGCAAAGCCTTGTGCGGCATGAGTAGCCCCCTGTTCGTGGCGAACCAGGATGTGATTCAAATTCTTCCGGTGATCGTACAAGGCATCGAATACCGGCATGATGCTGCCACCCGGATAACCGAAAATGGTCTTTACTCCCTGATGCTCCAGAGAGCGCATCAATGCTTCTGCGCCTGTTATTAAGTTTTCCATATCTATTTATTATTGTTTTTCGGGTACGGAATTCCCAATTATTCTATCAGTCTCACAGCCCCTTTATCAGCCGAGCTTACCATACTTGCATACGCTTTCAATGCTTTCGACACCTGGCGGTCGCGGGTTACCGGCGTCATGGGACGGGCAGCCAGTTCCTCATCCGTCAGTTTCACATTGATGGAGCGGTTCGGTATATCTATTTCGATGATGTCACCGTCCTGAATCTTACCGATATTGCCTCCGGCAGCAGCTTCGGGAGAGATATGTCCGATGCTCAGTCCGGAAGTGCCGCCACTGAAGCGTCCGTCGGTAATCAGCGCACACTCCTTGCCCAAATGACGGGATTTGATATACGAAGTGGGATAAAGCATTTCCTGCATGCCCGGGCCGCCTTTCGGACCTTCGTGAGTAATGACAACGACATCGCCGCTGACAACCTTTCCACCCAGAATACCGTCGCACGCAGCTTCCTGCGAATCGAATACTTTGGCAGGACCGGTAAACTTCCAGATGCTTTCATCCACTCCCGCCGTTTTTACCACGCAGCCGTCCTGCGCTATATTTCCTTTCAGTACAGCCAGTCCGCCGTCCTTGCTGTAAGCATGCTGCAGGTCGCGGATACAACCTTCGGCACGGTCTGTGTCCAATTCCTTATAATAAGTATCCTGCGAACCGAGTGCCAGATTAAACTTTCCGGCAGCGGCACTGGAATATTTCCTGACCGCCTCCTCACAGACGTTCGGGCCGGTGATGCAATACCTGTCTATCTCCTCGGCCAGCGTCATTCCGTCTACGCGGCGTACGGCCGTGTCCACCAATCCGCCTTTGGCAAGTTCGCCCATAATGGCAACGATGCCGCCGGCACGGTTTACATCCTGTACATGATATTTTTGGGTATTGGGAGCAACTTTACACAGACAGGGCGTTTTGCGCGACAGCATATCTATGTCGTCCATCGTGAAGTCCACTCCGGCTTCATGGGCCACCGCCAGCAGGTGAAGCACCGTATTGGTAGAACCGCCCATTGCAATATCCAGCGTCATCGCATTCAGGAACGCCTCGCGGGTGGCAATGCTGCGGGGGAGCACACTTTCGTCTCCTTCCTCATAATACTTATAAGCGTTTTCAACAATCAGCCTGGCAGCGTCCTTAAACAGTTGCTTGCGGTTTGCATGGGTAGCCACAATCGTACCGTTACCCGGAAGAGCCAGTCCGATGGCTTCGTTCAGGCAGTTCATGGAATTGGCGGTAAACATACCCGAACAGCATCCGCAGGTGGGACAGGCATGCTGTTCGATCTTGGCAACCTCCGCATCGCTCACGCTGTTGTCGGCCGACTTAATCATCGCATCAATCAAGTCGAGATGCTGTCCGTTCCACTCCCCGGCTTCCATAGGACCGCCGGAAACGAACACCGTAGGGATGTTCAGCCTCATCGCAGCCATAAGCATACCCGGAGTAATCTTGTCGCAGTTGCTGATGCACACCATGGCATCCGCCTTATGCGCATTCACCATATACTCCACGCTGTCGGCTATGATGTCGCGCGAGGGCAACGAGTACAGCATACCGTCATGCCCCATCGCAATGCCGTCGTCAATGGCAATCGTATTGAATTCGGCGGCAAAGCAGCCTTGCTTTTCTATCTCTTCCTTTACAAACTGACCTATCTCGTGCAGATGCACATGTCCCGGCACAAACTGGGTAAAAGAGTTGACTATCGCGATTATGGGCTTTCCCATCTGTTCTTTCTTCATGCCGTTGGCCGTCCACAACGCGCGGGCACCTGCCATACGGCGGCCTTGTGTGCTGAACGAACTGCGTAACTGATGTTTCATCTTATCTGTCTCCTTTTATGAAAAAAGCCTTTCTCACCGTAATGAGAAAGGCTTACTATAAATATCTTTACCGTACAAATACATACACAACCTTTCTCACGCTCTTGATGCCACCACCACGACGCGAATAATATGCAGGACTG
>ENA-OPSK01001042-OPSK01001042.1-human-gut-metagenome-genome-assembly--contig:-NODE-1042-length-22598-cov-4.107927_pt1 | contig 22598 bp, 17 predicted proteins | sample MGYA00241807_ERZ501905 | MGnify/ENA primary metagenome ERZ501905 (study PRJEB25962, sample SAMEA2042111) | human gut metagenome | biome: human gut; feature: human-associated habitat; material: faeces...
CAATTCTTTCTTCACAAGCTCCAGGTTACGAAATCGAAGACATTTATCAATTGAAGAAAGACAATAACTACAAGAAAACGGACAGCCTCTGCTCGTCTCATAATAGAGAATACGATTCTCAAACGGCATCATATTTTCATATTCTTCATATATAAAAGGAACTTCATCCAGACTGATCGGTGCCTGCGGCAGTCCCTGACTGATCTCCCCTTTCGGGTCCCGCCATACAATACCATGGCACTCGTCCAGTTTGTTCACCGCCTCTTTGCCATATATCTGGTAAAGTCCGGCAAGTTCACAAAAAGTCCGCTCACCCTCGCCTTTCATAATGCCGCGAAATTCCGGATGCTTCGCCAGAAATTTCTCTGCATCATAGGAAACCTCCGGCCCGCCAAGCCAGATTGGCATATCCGGACGCAGCTTTCCGATTTCCAGCACAATTTCTTCTATATAGTCCAAATTCCAGATATAGCAGGAAAGGCAGAGAATATCCGGTTGTCTCTTATAGATGTCCATCAGGATATCGTCCTTTTGCTGGTTGATCGTATATTCTCCGATCTCCACCGCCGGATCCTCGGCATAGGCTTTCAGGCTGTAGACCGCCAGATTGGAATGTATATATTTTGCATTGACTGCTGCCAGTAATATCTTCATTATTCTTTCCTCCAGATCAGAATTTTTCCCTTCAGGCATACACCCGATCAGATAAATTCTCATATATCTAGGTATTATAAATTGGTATCGCCTTTTTTACAACATTTCCATTGACTTTTTGCCCGGAACACGTTAAAATGTTGAGCTGTGCAGCCGGGGTGTTAGCGGTACCTTGCACCTGCAATCCGCTATAGCAGGGGTGATATTGCGCAGAGGGCTTGTTTTTGCAGAGCTGCCCTTGGAAAGTGACGTTGATGTTTGGGTCTTACGCGACGGGACTCCATGAACCGTGTCAGGTCAGGAATGAAGCAGCACTAAGTGGAACCTCTCGGGTGCCGTAAGGGTGCCTGGGCTGAGTTAACTACCAAGGTAACGTCTGTGAAGGCTCGTTCGAAGCGCAATGCACATAAATAATAATATAGTATTCATCTTATCCACTGTGATTTTTCGCATGTGGGTATTTTTTATACTATGCCAAATATTAACGCCAGCAATATTACAATTGCATTTGTTACTGTCTGTACCAGAACTGCCTTCTTACAGAAGTATTCCTACTGTCTTTTCATTCATATGATCACCTGTCTTTTATATTTCCCCGGTCTGTTCTTTTTCCAGCTGCTTTTTCTTCTTCCTTGCTTCTCTCAATTCTTTAAAAAATGATTTCATCATCTGACTGCATTCTTCTTCCATCACTCCTGTCGTCAATTCTACCTGATGATTAAATTCAGGTATATCCAGAAGATTTAAGATAGAGCCTGCACAGCCGGCTTTCGGATTCATACATCCGACTACTACCCGTGTCATCCGGGACTGTACGATCGCACCGGAACACATCTGGCATGGTTCCAGAGTTACATACATCGTACAATCCTCCAGTCTCCAGTCATTCATCTTCTTGCTTGCTTTTTTGATCGCGATCAGTTCTGCATGCGCCAGGGTATTATTATCAATTGTTCTGCGGTTATATCCTCTCCCAATGATCTTATCCTGATATACGATCACACATCCGATCGGCACCTCACCGATCGCATATGCTTTCTTTGCCTGTTTGATCGCTTCTTTCATATATTTTTCATCTGTGCTTTGCATATTCATTCTCCGTCTATTTTCCTGTTTTCTATCTCTTCTGTGGTTCTACACAGTCATGTGATCCTCTTATATCCCTGCACCAGTATCCGAACTTCTCTCTGTCATTCTTCTCTTCATCTGTAAGCTTAAGATCCAGCTCTTCTGCAGGAATGAATTCCGGAAATCCAAAGCTTTCTGCGGCTTTTTCTTCCTGCGGATGATACACTCCCGGTACTCCTAATTTTAACCGGTCATCACGGACTGTCAATATCAGATGGTGATAATTATAATACCCGTGAATCAAAAAACTATTATTTGCATGTCTCCATTCACACCTCGGAAGACACACCATATCTTTACGCTGGATCTTGCGGACTTTACCCCCCAGGCAGGCCTCTTTTTCCAAATCATCTTCAAGTTTCCCACTCTCTGATTCTTCATCCTGCAAGGTTTCCTTCTTACATTCCGGTTCTTCGTCCTGCGCTAATCCCTTCTTACATTCCGGTTCTTCGCCCTGCGCTAATCCCTTCTTACATTCAGGTTCTTCACCCTGCACGGAATCTTCTTCCATCTTCCACATTTCCATCCTGCAGACGTTTACTACATCGTCATTCCAGACTGCCGCATACCAGTGTCCATTTACGTCCTTTAATATAATTCCGTTGACAAGATCATAATTTTCTTTCTTACCGACATCCTCCGGTGTATAGCATAGCTGCCAGTTCACCGCCGGGCCGGGAACCTCTGTCACTCCCTGCGGGATTCCAATACATTTATCTTCTGTATTCCAGAACAGATACGCCCTAAGTCCCTGCGCATTTTCTTCCATCCGGAATCCTTTTCCGTGCACATGGATCACGCACTGATCCACATCCTGTTCTACTTTTACGAAGCCTACATTCCGCATCTTTTTCTCTTGTTCGTATTCATACAGATATCGAATAAACCGTCTCAAAATATCCTCTCCTGTTTCCGGCTATTTATCACAATCTATTCTGAAATATTTTCTTTTATGCCATAATCGCATTCAATTCCTGATACAGCCTCTTCGCATAGCTGTCTGTCATACCACAGATATAATCCGTAACCAGCAGAAGTCTCAGATAAAGACGATAAACCTCTGATTTTTCTTCTGCATGATAACGATATGCTTTTTTATAATTATTGGAAATAAATGAAATCAGTCTTTCTTCTATTGAGTTCAGTTTCTGCGTTGGATCATCATATTTTATTGCTGCACCGACAAACCTGTCCAGCAGATTATCCAGCATCACCGCCTCTTTCACTTCCATACGATAGATCGTCTCTGTTTTAAATACACATTTGCACGCTATCTCTCCAAGCAGTTTTACCAATCCTTCAGCCAAAGTACCTGCAAACAGATCTTTTTTATACGTGCCTTCCATAATCTCTTCATAATGAGAAGTAAATCCGGAAGTTGCGCAGCCAATCAAAAATCCCTGTGCTTTTACGATCCAGTTCTTCACTGCATAATCACCGGGATCATCTACCCCATTCTTCTTTGCACGTTCGTATAATTCTACCAGTTTATCTGCCGGGCAGAACCCGTTCTGATCTTTCTCTTCTGGGTCTGCATACTTTTTCTCCCTGTTCTGTAGTTTTCTGAGTTCATCTCTGAGACTATGATATGTAAGAAATCTTTTTACAAATGCATCTTCAATATCTGCGGTCTTATATGCAATATCATCTGCTGCCTCAAGTATAAAGGTAAGTGGATGTCTGTGATTTCCCGCACCCGTCTCTGATACAATATCCTCGAACAGTTCCCGGTCTGCATAATAATAGCCCATCTTCTTCTCTCTGATATCTCCTGATTCCGGATGGATCTTTGTAGATGCTACCGGATATTTTATAATTGTATTCAAAAGCGCATACGTCAGGTTCATTCCATTTTCATCTACCAGAAAATGTAATTTGCTGACCAGCCTAAGTGCCTGTGCATTTCCTTCAAAATGATAAAAATCCTCCCTCATCTGAGGTTCGAGCAACTCCTCAAGTGACGTTCCATGATATGTCAGAAGCGGAAGATTTCTTTCAAACCATTCCCTGATCGCCGCTTCTCCATAATGACCAAACGGTGGATTGCCGATATCATGAATCAGTCCTGCACACTGAAGAATATTGCAGATATCCTCTTTCATCTGTACAGTGAAACTGGAATCTTTCTTGTGTACCAATATGCTTTCTCCTATATTCTGACCCAGAGATTTTGCCAGCGAAGAGACTTCCATGGAATGGGTCAGTCTCGTACGGATAAAATCACTTTTATCCAGTGGAAATACCTGTGTCTTATCCTGAAGTCTCCTAAATGACGCACTGCCGATGATTCTGTGATAATCTTTTTCGAATTCGCTTCTAAGGTCTGCATCACCATATTTTTGACTCTTGTATCTGTTCTGTCTTTGACGTTTTGTTGATAAAAGCCTTGTCCATTCCATTTTCTGCTCCTCCTTCATATTTTAATCTACAAAATTTGCCACCGGAAGTTCCTGTAGGCGGCAGCTTCTCTTGCATCCCCTTGTACAAAAAGTGTCCAGCCGGAGATCCGGCTGAACACCTTATTCATAACATTTTCTTTCTATGTTCATTCAACACTAATCCAGATAGATCGGCGGCTCATAATCTTTTCCGAGAAGTGCCTTTTTACGTTCCTGATATCCAAGGAATGCCCACTCCGTCATATCTGTCCACTGATGTTTTCCTCTGTCATATACCTGTACATAGCCGATTCTCTTCGGATGCATTCTTACGCTGTTTGATTCATATTCATGTCCTGTGTAAGGATTAAGTTCACCTTTACTGAGATCCTCTTCATCAGATGTGAATAAGTCTTCTTCATTTTCCTGCGCATACCGGCTCTGATATCCGTTATTCTCATAACCGGAGGTCTCATCAGCTGCTGCATATGTTTCCTCCTGTTCCGGTTCCTCCGGCATAAATTCTTCTGCAAGTTTCTCTGACTCACCGTCTCCTGAATAATCAAACTCATGATACTGGATTTCCGGCTTTTCTTCTTTTGCCGGTTCTTCATGCGCTGATTCTTCTTCATGCTTTTTACGTATTCCGAAGAGCGCTCTCCATCCATGCGCTTTCTTCTCCGGTTCAACTTTCTTCGGCTCCGGTTTTTCCGGTTCCTCTGGCTCTTCTACTTCCGGTTCTGACTCATGAGCTGACTCCTCTGTATATTTCGGTTCCGACTCATAAGCCGGCTCCTCTGTATATTCCAGCTCACTTTCATAGGCTGGTTCTTCTGCATATTCCGGCTCTGCTTCATACACTGGTTCTTCTGCATACTCTGGCTCTGCTTCATACGCCGATTCTTCTGCGTATTCTGGCTCTGCTTCATACACCGGTTCTTCTGCGTATTCTGTCTCTGCTTCATACACCGGTTCTTCTGCATATTCTGGCTCTGCTTCATACACTGGTTCTTCTGCATATTCCGATTCTGACTCATACACTGGTTCTTCTGCATATTCCGATTCTGACTCATACACCGGCTCGTCTTCATATACAGGTTTCTCAGCATGCTCCTCTACACCCGCTGCAGGTTCTTCTTCACTTACAGTCACCGACTCTTCTGCTTCCAGTGTCACAGCTTCCGAACTTCCGGTTTCTTCCACCGGCTCCTGTATCTCTTCTTCCTGCTCTTCTATTTCTGTGGCAGGTTCTGCTGTCGCTTCTTTCTCTCTTACAAAATCAAATATTGTTTCCTGAACATATTCCGGATCTGGCTCTACAACCTTTTTAGACTTCTTCTTTTTCTTCTTTTCTATTGCATCTAATTCTTTATGAATATCTACAAGCTCACCTATCGTAATATCTCTTTCTTCTGCTTTGGCAGATGTTTTCTTCTTTTCAGGCTCTGTAATTTTCTGGGCCTTTGAAGGCTTCTCTTCATGCTCCTCATGTTCTTCTAATATATCCAGATAAAACGGACACTCAAGAATCTTTGCGATCATTCGCATATCCTGCTCCTGGAAATTATCTCTGCCAAGACGCTGGGTCAGATTCTGACGCGACATCTTCTTTCCTGTCTGTTTTTCTATCTTCTCTGCAAGTTCTTTGATCGTCATCCCTTTACGACTCAGAATGATCTTGACCTGTTCTCCAAACGTTAATTCCAACATTCTTTTCCTCCTTATTATTCTTACTCTCCCATACTCTCCTCGTGTGCTTTTTTATGGTTTTGTAAACATTTTTCTATCTTGATAAATCTTTATTTTTCCCTTTTATATTCTAACAAATCACAGAAAACACGTCAACTCTGCTTACGTTACATTTCCCCGAAAATAAAGGCTAAAAATGAAGTTTTTCATTCAGTTTTTTAACGGTCTTTTCATCCATTTTGACTATTTTTCTATCATAAGAAATGATTCCATTTACCTCTTCTTCTATATCCGATAATTGTGTGTAAACAGTTGCACTTAATCCACGGCTGATATTCGGAATAATGAGCTTTTTTATCAATTTCTCATAGCCCGCCGTAAGTTCTCTTTTTCTCTTGAACTTTTTATAACCGTAGACCTTTTTCTCGTACATACTGTGCTTCGGGATCTGCAGCGAATACCCGCCAAACTCAGTAAGTGCCGTTACCCTCTTTTCCGGTGTTACATGCAAAGGGAAGAAATAATCATGGATGCTTCGTATATCCCCGCACCCCTGATCAAACCAGCCACTCGCAGAATCTGTCAGCCTGTAAGGATCTTCTGCCCTTACTATATCTGTCATCTTCTTCGTCTGAAACTGTCCCCATCCTTCATTAAAAATAACCCATGTAACAATGGATGGATGATTATAAAGCAATCGAACCGTCTCCTTCATCTCTTTTTCAAACTGTCTCTGCCCGGCCGGATCCTGACGTCCCATCAGATGAATCCTGGTATCTTTTGCCCGGATATGCATTCCCTCCATGGCTGTCGCCATATACGTTACATACCAGCTCTTATAATCCCGTCCTCCGTTCACCATATCCTGCCAGACCAGCATACCGATACGGTCGCAGTGATAATACCATCTCTGCGGTTCTATCTTAATATGCTTGCGGATCATATTGAACCCCAGGTCCTTCATCTTCTGGATATCATAGATCATCGCTTCATCACACGGCGGTGTGTATAGACCATCCGGCCAATATCCCTGATCCAGTACTCCCTTTTCAAAATACGGCTCATTGTTCAAAAATATCCTCGGTATTCCCTCTTTGTCATTTTTAACTTCTACCTTACGCATGGCAAAGTAACTTTCTACTGAATCCTCTCCCATCCTCACATGAAGATCATACAGAAATGGATCTTCCGGACTCCAGCTTCTCATATGTGGTATCATGATCACACACGGCTTTCCCGTCTTTCCGGATGCTTTCACCGGCCACATCTTTCTTGCTGTTATCGTAACTTCGTAATCAATATCTTTTATGCCATGTTCTTCTTCCATCTGGATCATTATAGAAGACTGGTCATAAAGAGGTGTGATCTTAAGATGTCCGATATAACACTCTGGAACTTTTTCAATCCATACGGTCTGCCAGATTCCACTCTGTGCCGTATAGAACATCCCACCGTTTTTAAGTTTCTGTTTTCCTCTGCTATAATAACAAGTCTCCGAATAATCTCTTACTTTTACGGTCAACAGATTCTTTTCTTCTTTTAATGCTTCCGTAATATCATATGAAAATGGAAGATAGCCTCCCACATGCTTTCCCTGTTTCTTTCCATTTATATATACGACCGCACACTGATCTACCGCTCCAAAATGAAGGATCCATCTGCTTCCCTTCTCCGGCTTTACTTCATCCGGAAGCCTTCTCTTATACCATAGATATTCTTCTGGTTTTAACTGTCTGTTTACCCCCGACAATACAGCTTCCGGCGAAAACGGAACCAGGATATCCCCATCCATTTTCTTTGGAAATCCTTTTGTTTCTCTTATTGCATATTTCCATATTCCGTTCAGATTTACATAGCTTTTTCTGCGCATGAGCGGTCTTGGGTACTCCCCTAGTACATTCTTTTCATTTATATTGTCTGCCCATTTTGTCATTAACTGTTTCATGTTCATACACCCCTTTATTAAGCAAGTCTGACTTCGTGTAATCTCCCCTCGATCTCATTATCTGTCGTAATTACCGCGACCCTTGCGTCCCCCTGCTCCAGTTCGTACTCCCTGCACAGATATTTCTCCGGATATTCCTCAGGCTGCTTTTTCAGATATGGTATGCCGTCCTGTCCCCAGGCAAATTCATATGTGCGCATGTCCAGGCCCATTCCTCTTCTGGTTGCTTTCATAAAGCTTTCTTTTAATACCCAGAAGCGGTAAAACCACTCCGCCTGTTCTTTTTCATCCTTCCCATTGCGGATGATCTCACATTCTTCCCGGCAAAAATACCGTTCTGCCACCGGCATCCGCAGCTTTCCCTTCATCTCCACATCACAGCCTGTCTGAACATCTTCATGGTCACTACAGGCACACAATACATATTTTCCCGAATGTGACAGATTGAAAACTGCCGATTCCGGAAGTCTCAGAGCCTTCTTCATCTTTTCCCACAATATCCAGGCACCGACACTCCTTGCTTTGTCATCCACATTTTTAAGTTTATCCGCTTTATCTTTTCTCCACTCAGGCACTTTATCATAATATGCCTGATACGTCTCTTCTATTAGTAATGGTGTAATATCTGCTGCCCAAACACTTACCATTTTCCCACTCCTTTTTTACTATACAATTTTAGTCTAACACACTTTTTTAAAAATGAAAGAATTTATCGAATAAAAGTGTTGACAATCAAATCCCTTTGCGTTAATATATCATTAGTTTTACACTTTAAGTAATTAAAGTTTTGCAGTGCGAATATTTTACAGTGCGACTATGCTAGACTCACACGGGAAAAGAAATATCACACAGGCACAATTATCATACATGTTGGAGGATATTTATTATGATTATCGTATTAAAACCACGCACTACAAAAGATGATGTTTCTCGTGTCGAGAACATGGTCAAAAAGAGAGGACTTAACACACACGTTGTACAGGGCGAAGAGATGACAGTTATCGGTTGTATCGGTGACACAGCCAAAGTCGATTCCAAATTATTCGAAATTGATTCTGCAGTCGATAAAGTTATGCATGTACAGGAGCCATACAAATTAGCCAACCGTGCATTCCATCCGGAAGATTCCATCATCGATGTATCCGGTGTAAAAGTTGGCGGCGACAACCTGGCAATGATCGCCGGTCCTTGTTCCGTAGAATCTTACGAACAGGTACTTGAAATCGCCCAGGCTGCAAAAGCTTCCGGAGCCAACTTACTCCGCGGAGGTGCATTCAAGCCAAGAACAAGTCCTTATTCATTCCAGGGACTCGGACTGGAAGGACTCGACATCTTAACATCTGTAAAAGAAGCAACAGGACTTCCGATCGTAACCGAACTGATGTCAGACAAATACCTCGATATCTTTAACGAGAAAGTAGATCTTATCCAGATCGGTGCACGTAACATGCAGAACTTCGATCTGTTAAAAGAATTAGGACAACTTGACCGTCCAATCCTTTTAAAGAGAGGTCTGAACGCAACTTACGAAGAATGGATCATGTCAGCAGAATACATCATGGCATCCGGTAATGAAAATGTCATCCTCTGCGAACGCGGAATCCGTACTTTCGAAAGCTATACAAGAAATACTCTGGATCTTCAGAGTATCCCGGTACTTCGTAAACTGACACATCTTCCGATCATCGTTGACCCAAGTCATGCGGGCGGCAAATGGTGGTTAGTAGATTCTATGGCAATGGCCGCTGTAGCAGCAGGAGCCGACGGACTGATGATAGAAGTACACAATGATCCGGAATCCGCACTCTGCGACGGAGCTCAGTCATTAAAACCTAAGAAATACGACGAATTGATCAAAAAGGTTTCACAGATTGCAGGTGTTGTCGGCAAGACGATCTAATGCAGATAACCTGCCACTGGCAGTTCCTTACGAACGCATGGCGGTTCAGACAAAAACCTTACAGGAGTATATATTATGAAACTTACAGTTAATCTGGGAAAAGACAGTTATCCTATCTATATTGAAAACAACATATTATCCCAGGCCGGAGATTACATCCGAAAGATCTACCACGGAAAACGCATTATGATCATTTCCGATGACAATGTATTTCCGTTATATGGTGACCGGCTGATCCATACATTGGACTCCACTTACGAATGTCACCATCTGGTACTTCCTCACGGTGAATCAACCAAGGATTTCCAGACACTTCCGACTGTCTACAAGGCAATGCTGGAGGCAAAGATTTCCCGTAGTGATCTGGTCATCGCTCTTGGCGGCGGTGTCATCGGTGATCTTGCAGGATTTGCCGCTTCCAGTTATCTAAGAGGTGTAAGACTGGTACAGATCCCAACTTCACTGTTGGCGCAGGTTGATTCTTCTGTCGGTGGAAAAGTCGCAGTAGACCTTCCGGAAGGCAAGAATCTAGTCGGCGCATTCTATCAGCCTTCACTGGTGCTGATCGATCCACTGGTACTTAACACACTGAAGGAACGATTTATCAGCGATGGTATGGGAGAGGTTATCAAATACGGCTGCATCAAAGATGCGGATTTATTTAGTACCTTGGAATCACACAGTTCTTTTGAAGATTTAAAAGAAGAACTGCCTGCCATCATCACACGCTGTGTAGATATCAAACGAATGGTTGTAGAAAATGATCAGTTTGACACATGTGAGCGTATGTTACTGAATTTCGGACATACACTGGCTCACACCATTGAACAACATTTCCATTATCAGCGGGAAAGTCATGGCGAAGCCGTTGCCATCGGCATGTATCAGATCACCAGGATTGCCGAAGAAAAAGGATTAACACCAAAAGGAACTGCAGAACGTATCCAGAAGGTTTTAAAGACCTACGGACTTCCTTTTGAATGCGGTCTCACTCTTGGGACATTAACCGAAGCGATTGCCTTAGATAAGAAGAATCTGAACGGTAATCTCAACGTCATACTACTTCATGAAATCGGTGACAGCTACATCGAAGCTACAGACATTCAGTTCTTTGCTGAAACAGCAAGGCTTGTATAAATAACAACAATTCTACGAACCGGCCTTATATGGCACTTCGTAATCAGAAAATAATGAATGTAATTTTGGAGGATATATATCATGGGTAAATTAGAAGGAAAAATCGCAATTGTAACAGGATCAGGAAAAGGAATCGGACGTGACGCAGCACTTGCTATCGCTGCTGAAGGTGCCACTGTCGTAACAGTAGCAAGAACACAGTCTGATCTTGATGAAACAGTAAAAATGATCGAAGATGCCGGCGGAACAGCAATCTCACTTTCCAGAGACCTTACAGACGGAGAACAGGTTGCCGACATGGTCAAAACTGTTGTTGATAAATACGGAAGAATTGATATTCTCGTTAACAATGCAGGCGGATACCCAAAAGAGATCTACAAAAATATCGAACATCAGGCAATTAAGATCTGGGAATGGTCAGAAGAACAGTGGGATCAGATCATCAAAACAAACTTGAGAATCCCATTCCTTGTAACTAAAAATGTTGTACCTGTAATGATAAAACAAGGAAAAGGAGATATCGTAAATGTATCTTCAAGAATGGGTCGTATTGCATCTCAGATGGGTGCATACGCTGTTGCAAAAGGCGGTATCGTAACCATGACCAAGACAACTGCCATCCAGACCAAAGAATACGGAATCAAATGCAATGCCGTATCTCCTGGAATCGTGGACACACCGGGGCAGAGAGTCTACAACCACTCTGTAGGACAGGACGGCTGCCCGATGGGAAGCTCAAAAGATGTTGCAAAAGCAATTATCTACCTGCTAGCAGATTCACCGGCAGTTATGACAGGACAGTCTATCGACCTGTTCACAACAGTATAGAACCAAATGACTACAAGAGACACTGTCATCACTGGCAGTGTCTCTTGTAGTCACTTCACAATTATTAACAATTCGTTCGTCTTTTCATCACACTTTCATCACAATTGCACTCTATACTATAAATTGTTCGAAAAAACAACACTTTAAATCTTTTTCATAACTTTTTCCTCAGGACTGCACTCCTCCCAAATAATGCAGTCCTTTTTTTATTTAATTTTTTAACACGATTGGTCTCCCGGTCCGGATATCCACCAGCCTAATGAATTAAATGTCAACCAAATTTATTTCCCCGGCTGTCCATAATAAGCATTTGCTCCATGTTTTCTATAGTAATGCTTATCCTGTAATTCCTGTGGTGCAGGTTTAACGTCTGGGTTGATCATTTCGCATCTTGCTGCCATTTTGGCAACTTCCTCTAATACTACTGCGTTGTGAACTGCTTCGTGAGCATCTTTGCCCCATGTGAATGGTCCATGGTTCTTGCAGAGTACTGCAGGTGTTGCAACATAATCCAGATCATCTTCATCGAATCTGTCTGCAATCAGGACACCTGTATTTTTCTCATAAGCTTCATCGATTTCTTCTTTTGTAAGATTTCTTACACATGGTACTGTTCCGTACAGGTAATCTGCATGTGTAGTTCCGTAGCAAGGGATTCCTCTTCCTGCCTGAGCCCAGCTTGTTGCCCAAGGAGAATGTGTATGTACAACACCACCAATGTTCGGGAATCTGTTATACAGCTCTACATGTGTTGCTGTATCAGAAGATGGATTTAAGTCTCCCTCTACTTTATTACCCTGAAGGTCTACAACTACCATATCTTCCGGTGTTAATTTGTCATAATCTACTCCACTTGGTTTGATTACGAAAAGACCTTTTTCACGGTCGATTCCGCTTACATTTCCCCATGTGAATGTTACCAGGTCATATTTTGGAAGAAGCATGTTTGCTTCATATACTTCTTTTTTTAATTCTTCCAGCATCTCTTTCTATCTCCTTTATATTTCTGTTACTGCGGAAAAGCTGTTATCAACATTTTCCCCTTGTATATAAGAATATGCAGATACGGGGACATAACCTATGCCCCCTCTGCTTTCATATAATATTTCTTACAGATCTGCACAAGCTCTGCGCTCTACGTCAAGACCTTTCTTGTATGTCTCCATAAATGCTTCGTATCCAGCTACGCCTTCCGGATCCGGATCGATTCTGCTTCCGGCATCGCTTCCGAATACTTTATTCTTCAGGTAGTCTTCCAGCTTCTCGCCTTCTTCACGTTTTACCATATACTCAGCAAGGATAGCCATTCCCCATGGTCCGCCTTCGCCTGCTGTCTCCATAACTACTACAGGTGTGTTGATCGCATCTGCAAGGATCTTCTGTCCGACGCCTTTTGTCTTGAAGAGTCCGCCATGTCCAAGAACGGTATCAATCTCAACACCTTCGTCTTTTGTTAAGATATCCATTCCGACTTTGATAACACCAAGTGCTGTGTACAGGTGAGATCTCATGAAGTTAGCCAGATTGAATTTTGTCTCTGGTGTTCTGACTACCATTGGGCGTCCTTTTTCTACATTTGTGATAGGCTCGCCTGCGTAGTTACCATAAGAAAGGATTCCACCACAGTCAGCATCGCCTTCCAGTGCTTTATTGTAAAGTGTTCCATACATCTGATTCATGTCTACGTCTGCTCCGATAGAATCAGCGAATTCTTTGAACAGATTTACCCATGCATTCAGATCTGTTGTTCCGTTATTGGAATGTACCATGGCAACCAGACTTCCGTCAGGTGTTGTAACCATGTCGATCTCTGTATGTAAGTCTTTCAGAGGTTTCTCAAGGACAACCATAGAGAAGAATGAAGTACCAGCGGAAATGTTGCTTGTACGCTGTGCTACGCTGTTTGTAGCTACCATACCTGTTCCTGCATCTCCTTCCGGAGGACAAAGCGGGATTCCGGCTTCCAGATTACCTGTAGGGTCAAGTTTCTTTGCTCCTTCTTCTGTCAGGATACCGGCTGCGTCTCCTGCTACCAGAACTTTAGGAAGAATCTCTTTTATTTTCCATGGATAGTTCTCACCTTCGATGAGTTTATCGAACTTCTGGATCATTTCTTCATCATAGTCTTTTGTATTCATGTCGATTGGGAACATTCCGGATGCATCTCCTACACCAAGAACCTTCTCACCTGTCATCTGCCAGTGGATATATCCTGCAAGTGTTGTCGTGAATGCGATATCTTTTACATGATCTTCTTTATCCAGAATGCACTGATACAGATGTGCGATACTCCATCTCAGCGGAATATTATACTGGAACAGATCTACCAGCACTTCGGAAGCTTTTCCTGTATTGCTGTTTCTCCATGTCTGGAATGGTGCAAGAAGCTTTCCTTCTTTGTCAAATGCCATATATCCGTGCATCATGGCACTGAATCCGATCGCTCCCAGTTTCTTGATCGTTACTCCGTATTCTTTCTGTACATTTTCTGCCATATCGCGGTAGCTGTCCTGAAGACCTGCCCAGATATCGTCCAGAGAGTATGTCCACAGTCCGTTCTCATAACGGTTCTCCCATGTATGGCTTCCGGATGCGATCGGATTGTGCTCCTCATCGATCAGTACTGCTTTAATTCTTGTAGAACCGAATTCGATTCCAAGATATGCTTTTCCGCTTTCAATGATCTCTTTTACATTGCTCATTGTACGCTTCCTCCTAAACATTATATTTTAAGTTTTCTTAATATCTCCATTATACTATTTTTGCAGGGAAATATCTATTTCGATATCCCCTGCAAATATAATCTTTTACCCGTAATTCTTTATTTGATTATTTGCGGTATGCAACGCTGTTCCACAGGAGTTCATTCTTGAACTGTCTGATTGTTGTATCCTTATCAATGTATACAGCTTCGATTCCCATGCATGCTGCCCAGTCACCCATCTGCTCTGCTGTTAAATCATAAGAGAATGCTGTGTGGTGAGCTCCTCCTGCCAGGATCCATGCTTCTGTTCCAACCTTTAAGTTCGGCTGTGGTGTCCAGAATGCTGTTGCTACTGGAAGTTTTGGCATTGGTTTCTCTGTCTTCTTGCAGTCTACATCGTTGATGATCAGACGGAATCTGTCACCAAGGTCGATCAGAGATGTTGCGATAGCCGGACCTGTCTTAGATGTGAATACAAGTCTTGCAGGATCTTCTCTGTTACCCATGCTAAGTGGCTGCTCTTTGATGCTGATCTTGCCATCTGCGATTGTCGGGCAAACTTCCAGCATGTGAGCTTCCAGAACGCCTTCTTTACCTGATACAAGGTTGTATGTGTAATCTTCCATGAATGAAGTTCCCTTAGCGTCCTTCATTCCCTGAGTCATGATCTTCATAACACGAACCATAGCAGCTGTCTTCCAGTCACCTTCTGCTCCGAATCCGTATCCTTTTTCCATCAGTCTCTGCATTGCAAGTCCTGGGAGCTGTTTCAGTCCGCCAAGATCTCCGAAGTGTGTTACAACTGCCTGATAGTTATTCTCATCCAGGAATCTTTCAAATCCAAGTTCGATTCCAGCCTGTACTGCTACATGCTCACGGAATTCTTTCTCATCTCTTCCTTCAAGAAGGATGTCATATTTGTCATAGTATTCTTCTACTAATGTGTCGATATCAGCCTGAGATACTGCATTAACAGCTTCTACAACTTCATTTACAGGATAAGCATCTACTTCCCATCCGAATTTGATCTGAGCTTCTACTTTGTCGCCTTCTGTTACGGCTACGTTTCTCATGTTGTCAGCTACACGCATAACTCTGACGTGGCTGCTTTCTACAACACCTACTGCTGTACGCATCCATGATCCGATCTGTTTCTGAACGTCTTCGTCTTCCCAGTATCCTGCAACAACTTTGCGTTCCATGTTCAGACGGCTGAAGATGTGTCCGTACTCTCTGTCACCATGTGCTGCCTGGTTCTCGTTCATGAAGTCCATGTCGATTGTGTCGTATGGGATTTCACGGTTGAACTGTGTATGTAAGTGAAGTAATGGTTTTCTGTATTCCTGTAATCCCAAGATCCATGATTTTGCAGGAGAGAATGTATGCATCCATGTGATAACACCGGCACAGTTCTCGTCTGTGTTAGCTTCGTTGAATGTCTTTCTGATTACTTCGTTTGTGATCATGGTTGGTTTCCATACTACTTCATATGGAAGGTTTCCTGATTTGTTCAATGCATCTACGATAATCTTTGAATGCTCTGCTACGTGTGCAAGACACTCATCTCCATAAAGATCCTGTGATCCTGTGCAGAACCAAAACTGATAATTCTTTGTTTTTAACATGTTTAATTACTCCTTTTCGCTCAAATTTTCTGTTTCATTTACAGCTTCATTATGTCTCTATTATAAAAATATGGACTTGTTTTCTCAATTTCTTAACTCTGCACTTTTGGGAAAATAGTTACCTATTCCGACCTCTGTTATGATATAATCTAAGGAGAATCCAAGGAGGTATTTTATATGAATTTATCCGATTTTTGCCGCCGGATCACAGGACCCGATACACGGCTTCTTCCGGAAAACCATAAATTAGGCGCAAGACTTGTCTGTCCGGAATATTCCAAATCCGTTCAGGAAGTCAAGACGTATCCGTTACTCGGTCAGGACCGCAGCTTCTTATTATGCTGGAACTTCGATTCTCCCGGTAACCTGTATGCAACGATGATGCCGTCTCCGGAGAATTTCTGCTATCATTATTCCTATTCGGAAGGGAAATATACGCAGCTTCACACGCATGATTATCTGGAACTTTCCTATGTTGTGGAAGGAGAATTTCACCAACGGATATTGAATAAAGATGTAGTCTTTCAGAAAGGTGATCTCTGCCTGATCGACAAAAACTGTCTGCACCAGGACTGCCTGACAGACCAGTCTGGGGTCGTGCTTTTTATCGGAATTGCCAACGATATGTTTACGGAGATCATGAATGAGAACAGTACCCCGCAGAAGATTCTTTCCTTCCTGCAGTCTGCATTGTTAAAGCAAAAGGATGTCCAGCAATTTCTGCATTTCCGACCATCCGACGGGGCAAGCGAATCTCTGGACGACAGTCTTTTGTTGCTTTTGAAAGAATCTTATTCGCCGGACAGTGGTTCCAGATATATTACAAAAGGTCTGTTATTCCGGATCTTCCGGATCTTAAGTACACAGTATGATTTTTCTCTTTCCAAAGAGCAGAAGCAGACGATGAACTGGATCGTATTCGAAGAGATTTCGGACTATATCCGGGCACATTTCAGAGATATCACCATCCAGGATCTGGTGAATGAATTCCACTATCAGGAGGATTACTTCAACCGCCTGATCAAACGAAAGACCGGACTTACCTATTCCGCTTATGTCCAGCAGATCCGGCTGGAACGTGCGGAACATCTGCTTGTGTCGACTGACAAGAGTATCGAAGAGATTGCCGATTCGGTAGGATATCATAACAAGGGATATTTCTACAAATTATTTCAGGAGAAATACGAAGAGACACCTGCAAGTTACAGACGTCATACAAGATAACGCACGCAATACAAAAAGGATTCTGCAATGCAGAATCCTTTTTTGTACATAGATTTAATTTATATATATCATATTGAGGTTTGTCAGTTTTATGTATGATCTCTAATTCTTTTTCTTCATACTTCCGATGATTGACTGTAATACAATGAAGAAGCACAGTAATGCGGAAAGTGCGATACGTACCCACCAGCTGGAAAGTGTTCCCTGTGTGGTGATAAGACTTGAGATCGTTCCTTTGATCAATACACCAAAGACTGTACCAAATGGTGTTCCTACACCACCGCTTAACAGTGTACCACCGATAACGGAAGCTGAGATCGCATCCATTTCAAGACCTTTGGCCTGCTCTACGAATCCGGAACAGCTGTTTAAGCAGAAGAGGAATCCGCCGCATCCTGCAAGCAGTCCGTCCAGAACGTATGCTTTGAATTTTGTTTTCTTTACATTTAATCCCATCATCATAGCACTCTGTGCATTTCCACCGATGGCATATACTTCACGACCGAATTTTGTATATTTCATGATGATCGCAATGACAATAAAGATCAGTATTGCGATGATAACAGTCGGATATATGTATGCCGGGATGAATTTTCCACGACGGCTGTATGATCCGATTGGGAGATAAATCTTATAATTAGCCCATGCAAGGAATGTCTTATTTTTGATAGAAATCATATCAGTACTGATGATTGATGTCATACCACGTCCAAAGAACATACCTGCAAGTGATACGATGAATGGCTGGATTTCAAGATAAGATACCAGGAATCCCTGAACGATACCAAAAAGGAGTCCGATCAGAAGTGCGATGGCAACTGCCATGTAAGCACTCATTCCTTTCTTTTCCATATCGTATGCACACAGCATACATACCAACGCTGTTACGGAACCAACAGAGATATCGATACCGCCTGTGATCATTACGATTGTCTGTCCCATTGCGATGACCAGAAGTCCCGCATTGGAAATGAACAGGTTCAGGAACATCTGTGGTTTTGCGAATCCTTTATCAGCAAATATTACCATACCTGCTGCATACATTACGATGAACAAAAGAACAGTTACCATAAGAAGGAAACTATTTCCGTTAATTTTCATTCCCGGTTTGTTTAATGATTTCTTTTTCATTAGTTATTTCCTCCTTCCACTGCTTTATTTGCACGTTTCATTTTCTGGCTTGTCATAAATTTCTGGAATACAGGGCTCTGTAAAGTAACGATGATAATAACTACGATTGCCTTGTAAACCGGCAGCTGGTCAGCTGATACATTCATTGCATATAAAGTTGTTGTAAGTGCCTGAATCGTATATGCTCCGATTACAGATCCCATTAAGCTGAATTTACCACCGCCAAGAGCGTTACCACCAAGAGCAACTGCCAGGATGGCGTCCATTTCAAGGTTCAGACCAATGTTGTTGGCATCTGCGGAATAGATTCGGCTGGATGCTACGATTCCTGCAATACCTGCCAGTACACCACAGATTACATATGTAAGGAACTTAATCATTGTTGAATTAAGACCTACCAGTCTGGATGCTGTACCGTTGATACCTACACTTTCGATGTAAAGACCAAGTGCTGTTTTCTTTAATACAAGATATGTGATCACTACAACAATAATAGCAATAAAGATTGGTGTCGGAACCGGGCATTTTCCGATATATCCACCGTATACTTTATAAGAGCCTACACGGATATATGTAATCTGTCCGTCTGTGATCAGCTGTGCAATACCACGACCTGCTGTATACAGGATCAAGGTAGCTACCATCGGCTGGATGTTCAGCTTTGCTACAAGGAAACCATTGAATGCTCCACATAATGCAGATGCTGCAAGTGCTGCTAACATAGCAACGATAATTGGTGCTGCAAGTGAGTTAACAGATACCTCTCCACCTGAAAGGATCTGGCAGCATACAGCTGCTGCAACCGCCATAACTGCACCAACACTGATGTCCTGTCCACCGGATGCTGCTGTAACCAGCGTCATACCTACGGCAAGGATTACTAATTCTGATGCACGGTTAATAACGTCTACGATATATCCGTACAAAACTCCGTTGTTAATTGATACTTTGAAGAAGCCCGGAGTAGTGATTACGTTAACCAAAAGTACAGCTATGAGGCACACGATTGGCAGAAACAGTCTCATAGATGTAAGCTTTTTCCATCCTGACTTTGTATTACTCATTATCTCCACCTCCTGCGATTGCTTTCATAATGCCTTCCTGAGACAGTTCGTTTCCACTGATCTCTCCGACTTTCTTTCCGTCTCTTAATACACCCATTCTTGAGCATGTACGGAGCATTTCTTCTACTTCTGAAGAAATGAATGTAACTGCCATTCCCTGATCAGCAAGATCAAGAACCAGTTTCTGGATCTCTGTCTTTGTTCCGATATCAATACCACGTGTCGGCTCATCAAGAATCAGATAATCCGGATTTGTAAGCAGCCATCTTCCGATGATTACTTTCTGCTGGTTACCACCTGAAAGACTCTTAATCGGAGTTTCACGGCTTGCTGTCTTAATCTGCAGCATTTCGATATATTTATCTGCTGCTTCTTCCATTTCTTTCTTACTCAATGGATGGAACATACCTCTTTTTGCCTGTAAAGCAATAATGATATTCTCTCTTACTGACAGGTCAGCAATAATTCCATCTTTCTTACGGTCTTCCGGAAGATATGCCATACCAAGTTTCATGGCATCCAGTGGAGAATTGATCTTCACTTCTTTTCCGTTTACCTTTATTTTTCCGCTATCCGGTTTGTCTGCACCATAAATCGCACGAACCAGTTCGGAACGTCCTGATCCAAGAAGTCCTGTAAGTCCGACAACTTCTCCTTTGTTAACAGTGAAGTTGAATGGACGGATGCTTCCTTTTCTTCCGATTCCTTCTGCTTCGATAACCGGAATAAATTCTTTCAGTTCTGCATGCTCGCCCTTGATATCAGCAAGATCATCGAAATCTTTACCCATCATCTTAGCAACCAGCATAACTCTTGGAAGGTCTTTTGTTGTATATTCTCCAACCAGTTCACCATTTCTGAGAACAGTGATACGGTCACAGACTGCATATACCTGCTCCAGGAAATGTGTAACGAAGATAATTCCAACTCCCTGAGCTTTCAAACGATTCATTAATACGAATAATTTTTCTACTTCATCATCATCCAGAGAAGATGTAGGCTCATCAAGAATCAGTACACGACAGTTCATATCAACCGCACGTGCGATAGCAATCATCTGCTGTTTAGCAAGTGAACACTCTTCCAGTTTGTCTGTAGCTTTTGCATCAATCTGCAGATCCTTTAACAGCTCTGTAGATTTCTTGTTCATTGTCTTCCAGTCGATAAGGCCTGCTTTTCTTGGTTCACGTCCGATAAACAGATTTTCTGCAACTGTAAGGTTCGGACAAAGGTTGACTTCCTGATATACAGTACTGATTCCATTGTCCTGCGCATCCTGTGGAGATCTGTTAACGATTGGTGCGTCTTTTCCTTCCATTTTAATCTCTCCAGACTCAAATGGATGCACACCGGTAAGTACTTTGATCAAAGTAGACTTTCCTGCACCATTTTCTCCCATCAGAGCGTGGATTTCTCCTTTACGGAGAGTAAAATCAACATGTTGTAAGGCTTTGACACCTGGAAACGTCTTTGAGATATCTCTCATTGTTAATACAACATTATTTTCCATTTCTAATGTTCACCCGCTTTCTTTAATATCCAAAAGGGCATAGAAAGCGCGGCAGCATATCCGGCTTTTCATTCCGTTTATTCCGCCGCGCCATTTCACCTCTTTTTTATGTTACTATAAGTTCTGCCTGTTTTTAGTATGCACGTTTGTCAAGAATTTCCTGTGTAATCTTTGTTACATCATAATCTTTATCATCAACTTTCACACTCTTAACAGTGTCATCATATGCGAACATTTCTTCCTCTACATATGCTTTCTTGTCAACATCTTTGCCATCTTCCAGCTTCTTGATGATTTCTTCTACACGTGGTCCGTGTAATGGGTTACACTCTGTATCGCAGATGATCTTTCCAGATAATGTATCTGTCAGACCAGCGTTTGTTGTATCGAATGACATTACAAGGATGTCTCCATCCGGTCCTACTGTCTTACCAGCAGCTTCGATTGCATCGATTGCTCCGAATGCTTCGTTATCATTCTCACAGTAAACTACGTTGATGTTATCATGCTGTTTCAGCATAGACTCCATAACTTCCTGTCCTTTAGCCTGTGTGAATTCACCTGTCTGCTGTGCTACGATGTTCCATCCATATTCTTTAGCAGCTTCTTCAAGACCTTCTGTACGTCCGATCTGAGCTGAAGCTCCGATTGTTCCCTGAATGTGAGCGATGTTAACTTCTTTCATTCCCTTAGCTTCTGCATAAGCGTTCAGCCATTCGCAAGCTTTCTGGCCTTCCATCTTGAAGTTAGATCCTACCCAGGCTGTGTAAAGGCTATCATCAGATACATCGATCATACGGTCAACGATGATTACCGGGATATCAGCATCTTTTGCTTCTTTCAAAACTGTGTCCCATCCTGTCTCTGTTACAGGTGCAAGTACGATGTAGTCAACATCCTGCTGGATAAAGCTTCTGATGGCCTTAATCTGGTTCTCCTGCTTCTGCCTTGCATTTTTAAAAATCAGAAAATACCCATTCTCTTTTGTTAATGTCTCCTTTACAGACCTTGTGTTAGCGGTCCGCCAGACTGACTCACTTCCTTCTTGAGAGACTCCAACTACAATTAAATTGTCATCGGTCGGCGTTCTTGTATCTTCCGCTTCGGGTTCCTGTCCGGCACAACCAGTAAGCAGTGCGAGTACGGCTAATACAATGATTACCTTTCGAAAAATCTTATTTTTCCGCTTCATTTTCTGCCTCCTCGCTTCTAGTGCTTTGTTTGCCTGCTTCCGGTTTTTCCGGATTATCTGTGATTGCCGGAATTTCAATCGTAATTCTCGTTCCGCTTCCTTTTTCAGACCAGATTTTCATACCAAATTCTGCTCCAAAATACATACGGATTCTTTCATTTACATTTGCAAGTCCAAATCCGCTTTCCGTTTCTTTACATGGTCTGGAAATTTCTTTTCCCAGTTTCTTTAATTCATCTTCATCCATGCCGACACCGTCATCAGCTACTGTCAGATAAAGATTTTCTCCCTCTTTCGTTCCTGTGATCTCAATCATTCCCCGGGAACGTTTATATTTAATTCCATGATATAACGCATTTTCCACAAGTGGCTGCAACGTAAGTTTTGGAATCTGATACTCATAAATTTCAGGATCTATATAAATATGGTAATCCAAAATGTCATGATACCGTTTTTCCTGAATCTGCAAGTAGCTGCTGATGTGCTGCT
>ENA-OPSK01001083-OPSK01001083.1-human-gut-metagenome-genome-assembly--contig:-NODE-1083-length-22039-cov-4.631232_pt1 | contig 22039 bp, 20 predicted proteins | sample MGYA00241807_ERZ501905 | MGnify/ENA primary metagenome ERZ501905 (study PRJEB25962, sample SAMEA2042111) | human gut metagenome | biome: human gut; feature: human-associated habitat; material: faeces...
AAGAGGGAAACCGTCGAAATAAAAAAGAGATTACCACCAAATTTGACGAAGAACCGTTTTTCATTTCATAGAGAGCGAATGACTAAGTTCAAGTTATAAATGCGACACCTCCTTATTTCACTAGGAACAATTATTCCGCCATTATATCATAATATTAAATATTCGGTAGGAAAAATGTGATTTTATACTAAAAGTTCGGTAGAAAAAGTGTAGTCTTTATTGGACTACCAATTAAATAATACGACAAATGGCACAAAGTTCACAGCTTGCATCACAGCGCGCATCGGCCGAGTTACCTTAATATTTTAGGAACATCCCCATAAAATATACCAATTATTGCATCATCATATCATATTCCGCAATTTTCTCCTTACACAAGCGTTCAGTAACATCTCGCAGAATATCTACACGGGAAATAAGATATTCCAGTTGTTCTTGTGAGATACTGAAATCTTTGTTATAGCGAGCTTCAATGTAAGAACGACATAATAAATCAAAACATTCTTTCTCTGTATCCGTATTTTGAGGAAAGACAGTAGTTAATTCCATAGAAAAACGCTTTACCATCCCACCAAATTCTTTGATTTTATGACTCTTCGGACGATAGTTCGTAAAGACCATCAGAATACAATTATAAAGTTTCTCACATGTCTGATGAAGCAAAAACGCAGAAATTTTATTTTGTTTTTCAGGCAAATAAAATTTATTCACTCCTTCCAAAAGCCCACAAGCGTATGGATATAATTCATCAAATTCTTTTTGTGCAATATCCCGAATCTCTTTAAAACTCAACTTTCGTGGTTTAGCCAATTCGTGTTTGCCACTATTATAAAGCATAACACCCTCCTTTACTATATCTGTAAAGAAATACTGGCTGACTTCCAGATTACGGTTTACGGTATTAATATGTTCTACAACAAATTGTGGAAAAGCATGACGACGACCAGCAAACAAATCATGATATTGATTCGTAATACGGTGCAATTTTCTTTCCACATATTTAATCTGTCCGGTCACGACGACAAGAATATCGTAATCACTCTGATAGGAAGTATGAACACCAAATTCTATATTACTGTCCCATAAAACATAGTTTCCCCTTGCATAACTTCCGAACAGGATAACCATCTGACAATTTTCGATGCTTTTACGCACTAAATCCAGCAAGACAGTCAATTCTTCCTGTGTACGTTTAGGTAAACGTTTTATAGACTTTTTCATTATCATTTTTATTTGTAACTTTACAAAGGTACGAACTTTGCCATACCCTAGCAACAAAGATACAAAAAACTTATAATAAAGTATTTTTTAATTTGATTCTTATATTTGAAAACAGAATCCAAACATAAAAGAAACATCTGAATCCTGTTTTCTCATTTACACAAAATATTTCATAGGAGTATATCCCTTAGGCACGAAACATGGCAGTAATTTTAATATTTGGTAGGAAAAATGTATTTTTGTACTAGATATCAAATTTAGCAATAAACTACCATAGCAATGATGCGAAGTTAGAGATTGATTTTTTGATTCAGCATGGTGGTGAAATCGTTCCGATAGAGACAAAAGCAAAGGAGAATCTTCGTGCCAAGTCGCTTTTTACCTTTGTGGTTTCTCGTCCGGGTATGCACGGATTGCGTTTCTCCACGTCGGATTATCGAGAACAGGATTGGATGACGAATATTCCGCTTTATGCTATATCGACTTATTTCTAAGTTTAGCAGAAAATGTGATTACGAGATTTTATCTACCATGAAGAAGAACCTGACATATGAAGAACTTTTTGAAGCCAATGTACGGCTACAAGAAGAAAACAATGTTTTGAAAGATGAAATCAAACATCTAAAGATGCAACTACATATAGATGATAAGCCACAAAAAAGTATTGCAGTCACTCGTTTATCTTTGGAAAAAAAGGTCGCATTGTTTAGAGAGTTGTTCCATGGTCGGAAAGATATTTTTGCAAGAAGATGGTATAGCAAGAATAGTGGAAAATCTGGTTACCAACCTGTATGTTTGAATGAATGGGACAGACAATTATGTGATAAAAGGAAATATAAATGTACCGAATGTCCTAATCGCCATTTTAAGGAGTTGAGTTATGAAGATGTTTATAGACATCTTGAGGGTAAGGATATTGATGGTTGCGATATAATCGGAGTATATGCTATCCTCCCGGACAACAAATGTAACTTCCTTTGTGCCGACTTTGATGATAAATCATGCGAGCATGGCTATCAAAATGATGTATTATCCTATATAAATGTTTGTAAGGAATGGAAGATTCCACATGCCATTGAACGTTCACGCTCGGGAAACGGTGCACATGTCTGGATATTCTTTGAAACATCTTTGGAAGCAAGTAAGGCGAGGAAATTAGGCAATACCATATTAACAGAAGCTATGGAAAGAAATGGACGGATGACCTTCAAGTCATACGACCGGTTCTTCCCAAATCAAGACAGATTACCAGAAGGTGGTTTCGGAAATTTGGTCGCATTGCCCCTACAAGGCAAAGCTCGAAAGGAAGGGAACAGTGTATTCGTCGACGAAAACTTTATGCCATATGAAGACCAATGGACGTATTTGGTGGGTGTGCAAAAAGTTCCAGAAATATTGGTTGATAGGATTTTATTGAAGCATGGAATAACATCAGAACTTGGAGATTTGTCAACTACAAGCGAAGCCAAACCTTGGGAAACACCATCAACACAAAAGATTGCAAAAGAAGATTTCCCCAAGGAACTGCTTCTCATAAAATCCAATATGCTTTATATTCCCCTGGAAGATCTTTCTGCAAAGGCGATTAATCACTTAAAACGCATTGCCTCTTTCAAAAATCCAGAATTCTATGCAAAATTGGGAATGAGGTTATCTACATATAATGTACCTCGCATTATCTCATGTGCAGAGCCATCGGATAAATACATCGCCTTACCTCGTGGATGTGAGGATGCTATTACTAATTTGTTGGATGAAAACCATGTTTCTTATCGCATGAACGATCAAACGGAACTTGGCACCCCAATCTCTGTTCAATTCAAAGGAGAGTTACGTGAAGAACAGGTTGCAGCTATAAAAAACTTGATACCACACAACAATGGCGTATTATATGGAACTACAGCATTTGGAAAAACCGTAGCGGCTATCGGATTGATAGTGGAGCGCAAAGTAAACACACTTATTCTTGTACATACCAAAGCCCTGCTCGACCAATGGAAAACCCGATTGGAAGAATACTTGATGATAGATTACAAACAAGAAGATACACCACACAAACGTGGACGCAAAAAAGTATTTTCTCCTTTTGGGACCTTGGATTCCAAAGGAAACAATTTACATAGTATGGTAGATATTGCCCTGATGCAATCCTGTTTTGAAGAAAATGATATAAAACCCTTTATCCGAAATTACGGCATGGTGATAGTGGACGAGTGTCACCATGTTTCAGCGGTAAATTTCGAACGGATATTGAAGTACTCAAACGCCCGTTATGTATATGGACTGACGGCAACGCCCATTCGCAAAGACGGACATCAACCTATTATCTTTATGCAATGTGGTCCTATCCGTTATTCTGCTGATGCAAAAACACAGATGGCTTCGCAAACATTCGAACGGTTGCTTATACCTCGTTTTACAAATTATCGGGAATTGACGGATGATAAGAAAACATATACTCAAACCATACAAGGAATGAGTAATGACATCTGTCGGAACACACGCATCATAGATGATGTATGTAAAGCATTACAAGATGGACGTTCTCCTATTATTTTGACAAATCTGACCTCTCATGTGGAAATATTGGCAACCATGCTTACTTCAAAATGCAAGAATGTAATAACGCTTGTCGGCTCAGAATCAGTAAAAGAAAAACGCTTGAAAATGGAACGTTTACAAAATATTCCAAGAACAGAACTTCTTGCAATCGTTGCTACAGGCAAGTATGTGGGAGAAGGCTTCGACTATCCTCGTCTTGATACGCTATTTCTCGCCTTGCCCGTTTCGTGGAAAGGCATCGTAGCACAATATGCAGGTCGTTTGCACCGTGAGTATCCAGGCAAGAAAGATGTTATTATTTATGATTACATTGACATTCATCTGTCCTTATGTGACACCATGTATAAACGGAGATTGAAAGGATATGCAGCGGTTGGCTATAAATTGAGTACAATTAATCCGACAAATCTTTTCCACGATTCTCCAGATATCATATTTAATGGAATGAATTTCTTAAAACCATTTCTTTCCGACCTATCATGTACTCGTAAATCGGTAGTGATATCCTCTTCCAAATTGTGGTTTAGCATACGGACTCCCATGCTTGATATGCTACAAGAACTTACCTTACGAGGCGTTCAAATTATAGTATTCGTAAAATGCCATTCAGAAAAGGATGAATTATTGAAAAGGATTGGTGTTAAAGTGATTGCCAAAGAGAATTTGTCCTTACATATTACAGTTATTGATAAATCATTAATATGGTATGGAAGTGTGAATTACCTCGGTTATAATACGGAAGAGGATAATGCGATAAGGATTTCAGAGAGTGTGATTGCGGAGGAAATGTTAGAGTTGTTGTATAATAAAAAATTATAGTAAGTAGCAAATAAAAAAACTTATAATAAAGTATTTTTAAAACCTCGCCAATACTTCCATCATTGCCGGACGACGTTTATATTTTATCCGGAACTCTGCAACCAACGTTTTCACTGCCGCCTGTCCCCCATTAAGTTTCTTTGCACACAACAACGCTCGTGCTATCAATTCATAATGAGTCCGCCCCACATTTTGTTCTGCGTAATCATTCAACAAAGAGGTATATATAGCAATCAATTGCTCCGAATGAGTGTCTTTCAGATAATAAGAATACTTCATCAATGCTTCCAGTTGATGATACCTAGCTGATGATAGCAATTTGAACAAATGCTCATTATCCCTTTCATTCACATAAATTTCAGCCTCATCATTCGCGCCAAAAGAAAAATATTCACTAAAATGAGTCTCTTCCATCATTGCATCCAGAAAGCTCTTCCATTCTTCTTTCGGAACAAGAGTTTTAAGTTTCCTATAATATTCTAACTTATCCCCACCTGACACAAACAATAAACGACATGTATCGATGACATCGGAAGTTCGATGAGTCATCTCGTAAATCCTCAATTTAGTTTTCAACCATTCCTCTATGGTTCCGATATGTTCTTCTTTTTCCGCAATCTCTATTCCTTCATTCAGCAAACGGATAGCTTCATCATATTGACAACTGGCAATCAATTTATCCACCTCCATTTCTCGAATTTCAGTTAAATAAAGGTATTGACGAATCGTATCAGCTGCTTTTTGCTCTTCATGCAGTTCGGTTAACAGATTGACTTTCCGAAGAACGATTTGATATAAGTCGTAAGTATCTTTTCTTTCTTCCAAGAGTTTGTCAATCAATTCCAACGCTTTTTCTGCCGGTTGAATGGAAAGATTTATTTGCATCAGCAATTCGTCTATATCATAAAGGTCATAATCACGATAAGTAGATAGTTTAGCCAGCTGACCTAGTTCCTGAAGAATCGCTGTCTTTTGCTTTTGGGTGGTCTTAGGGTGCTCAATTACTTTTATCAGCAAATCTCCTGCCTGCTCACAATAATCATAAGGATAGAGATCATTATTATACAAAAGTTCATCCTCATAATTCTCACCGATTGAACGAAGAGTTTGAAGAGCTATATCAATAGCAGTATCTATGTTTCCCACATTCAAAAAGAAGTCTGCTTTCTCCAAAAAAGTGTCCATCCGATTGAAAACAGTTTCCCAATCACAGGCGAAATCATCATAACGATTATGATAACGAGGCTTTTTGTTATAATAAGAGTCATTAAACACTTTCTGAATCTCTACTCTGTAATCCTTTTCTTTTGATGTTGCAGACAACTCTTTAGCCATAAAACGATTCAAAAGGGCTGTTTTAAACTCCGGATGCACAGAGGCATATTCATATATAAATTGTGAAAGTTCTTGTGGGTTAACGAATGACAGCAATTGTTGTATGTCCACAGTTTCATCTATAACGACGGCTTCCTCTACCTCTACTTTCATCTTGGAAAAGGCACTGCGATTCACCTTTTTCTCATTATCACGAATTGCCAGTAAGGTGGCTATTACATGTTTACAAATCTCCCCATCATACGGACAATCACAGTACCAAGACTCTATTTCTTTTCCGTCCATAGATATCTCTACGTTATAATTCTCCGTACCCTCTACTGTCGCAGTCCATTCACCGGGCGAATCTTCTTCCAATTCAGAAACAGCCCCTGTTTCATAATACTCTTCTCCGCGCACTAATATTCTATATGGCACACAGCTCTCAAAATTATCTAATGTAATCATAATGAATATTTTACTCTTTTATATAACCTTCTTGTTCGTATCTCCTTCTGTATTTATGTTACATGCTGAAACAATGTCGACTGACATCTTATCATAACACTTACTCATTAATTGATTGATTCACAAAAGTAGGAATTTCTTATCCGACATCACTATTTTTGGATGAGAATTTGCAAAGGCAATTACTATTTATACCTTTGTGACTTCAATAGAGAATGTGATTTCAATAGAGAATTAGTAACCCGTTAAAAGAGGAAATTGATTATGCGTTCATTCATAGTACTTCTTTGTTTAGTACCCACCCTCCTGCTTGCCCAACAAAGCAAACTTGAAACACAGTTGAAACAGGCAATCAAAGATAAGAAAGCTGAAATAGGGATTGCCGTTATTATTAATGGAAAAGATACGGTAACTGTCAATAATGACATTCACTACCCGTTGATGAGCGTATTCAAGTTTCATCAGGCGTTGGCATTGGCCGATTATATGGGAAAGAAAAAACAATCACTGGACACCCGGTTACCAATCAAAAAATCAGATTTAAAGCCAGATACTTACAGTCCGCTGCGAGATAAATATCCGCAAGGGGGAATTGAAATGAGCATTGCCGACCTGTTAAGATACACACTTCAGCAGAGCGATAACAATGCTTGCGATATTCTTTTCAACTATCAAGGTGGTCCGGAAGCTGTGAATAGGTATATCCATTCATTAGGAGTTCGGGAGTGCGCCATCGTCGGAACAGAAACAGCGATGCACGAAGACTTGAATCTGTGTTATCAAAACTGGACCACTCCGTTAGCTGCTGCCGAATTATTGGAGATATTCTGCAAGAAACCTTTGTTTGCAAAAGTGTACAAAGACTTTATATATCAGACAATGGTGGAATGTCAAACCGGGCAAGACCGTTTGGTTGCTCCGTTGCTTGATAAAAAAGTAACCGTAGGTCACAAAACCGGAACGGGAGACCGTAATGCGAAAGGACAACAGATTGGTTGTAATGACATCGGTTTCGTTCTTTTACCCGATGGACGTACTTATAGCATAGCTGTCTTCGTGAAGGATTCTGAAGAAAACAGTCAGGCGAACAGTAAGATTATCGCCGATATTTCCCGCATCGTTTACGAATACGTAATACAGCATTAAGAGCGACACAAAACACGTTCGGTGCGAATCAGGATTGAAACAAAGTAAAAAGTAATAGGAATAAAAAACATTTATATGAAACTGCATCATATTGCCATTTGGACCTTCCGGCTGGAAGAATTAAAAGAATTTTATGTCCGTTTCTTCGGAGGAAAAAGCAATGAGAAATACATTAATCCCAAGAAAGGATTTGAGTCATACTTTGTTTCTTTCGGAGAGGGAACTGACTTGGAACTCATGAGCCGTACAGACGTACAAAACACACCCATTGAAGAAAATAGGGTCGGACTAACACACTTTGCTTTCACCTTTCCCAGTCAGGAAGAAGTATTACGTTTCACCGAACAGATGCGTTCGGAAGGATATACCATCGCCGGTGAACCGCGTACTTCGGGAGACGGATACTTTGAAAGTGTTGTGCTCGATCCTGATGGAAATCGGATTGAGTGTGTATATCGGGAAATAACAGGAGGAGGAAAAGAGGAAGGAAAAACAGAAACAGCAATCGGAACTGAAACTGAAGTTGGACCGGAAGCTGAAGCTAGACCAAACACTAAAACAGAAAGTATTCATTCCGTAACGCTCGATACAGAACGCTTGCTTCTCCGCCCTTTTGAAGAAAAAGATGCAGAAGCATTTTTCGCCTGTTGCCAAAACCCGAATTTGGGGAACAATGCCGGATGGCCGCCCCACCGGACATTGGACGAATCCCGCCGTATACTCCATTCCACATTTATTAATCAGGAGGGTATATGGGCAATGATACTAAAAGAAACGCAACAACTGATCGGTTCCGTAGGAATCATCCCCGATCCCAAACGGGAAAACCCACAAGTGAGAATGTTGGGTTATTGGCTCGACGAGACTTATTGGGGCAAAGGATATATGACTGAATCAGTGCAAGGCGTTCTTAAATACGGTTTTGAAAAATTGAAACTAAGTCTCATCACTGCCACTTGTTATCCACATAATAAACGTTCACAGAAAGTCCTGAAAAAGAACGGTTTCATCTATGAAGGAACCCTCCATCAGGCAGAACTGACTTACAACGGAAATATCTACGACCACCAGTGTTATTATCTCCCCGGCATCTCCCAACCTACTCCGGAAGATTATGAAGAAATCCTCCATGTATGGGAAACGTCCGTCCGTCACACGCATGATTTCCTGACGGAAGAAGATATCCGGTTTTACAAACCACTGATGCAGGAACATTATCTACCAGTCGTTGAACTTTTTGTTATCCGCAATGCCAACGGAAAGATTGCCGCTTTCATGGGACTAAGCGACGAACTGATCGAAATGTTGTTTGTACACCCTGACGAGCAGGGAAAAGGATACGGCAAACGATTAATAGAATACGCAAGAGACAAAAAACAGATGGATAAAGTAGATGTCAACGAACAGAATGAAAAGGCACTCCAATTCTATCTCCATTTAGGATTCCAAATCATCGGTAGAGATGAAACGGACAGCATGGGCAAACCTTTCCCCATTCTTCATTTACAACTGCCGGAAGCGAATACCGGTAACAGAAATTAATCTCAAACAAACATCAGTTGAGTAAGTGCCCCCAAGCAATTTGTTGAGCTAACTTAATGATAAAAGAAAAGAAACATGAACCTACGTGCCAGATTATCCGAACGTGTACACATTGAAGATATCAGAGAAGTACTCCATTTCATACAGGACGACGAGCGTCTTAGAGAAGAAGTCTACCAGCTGATATTTGACGAAGACCACATTGTTTCCTATCAGGCACTGTGGGTATGTACCCATTTCTCCAAAGCAGATGTAGAATGGTTGAGCCGGCGACAGGACGAGTTGATTGACGCTGCCATGACTTGTCCACATTCGGGAAAGCGAAGAATGATCCTGAACCTGATATGCCAGCAACCTGCCGCTGACCCGCCACGAGTGGATTTCCTCGATTTCTGCATGGAACACATGATATCACGTGAAGAACCAGCCGGTGTGCAATCTCTCTGCATGAAACTGGCTTATCAACTGACGCGCTCCATCCCGGAACTGCAACAGGAATTACGTACCATGCTGGAAATCATGGAACCGGACTTACTGGTTCCTGCCATCCGCTCTGTACGAAGAAACACCCTAAAGGCTATGAAAGCAAAGAAAAACTAATTGTTTTTATCACTTTCATTTTAATAAGTACAAATACGTATTTAGCTGTCAAATAAGAATATACCTATCAATCAGAGTATATTCAGATGGAATATTTGAGATATACCCGTCACTGAAATCTGAATACCGATACAGAAAGTAAAAAAGGCTACGAGCTTATTAATGATTTGATTTCCCACAGGTCCCAATTTCTGAATGAACCTCTGTCCTTGCGAAAGAAACACATAGAAGATAGCCGCCATACAAATAATGACAAGCGCAATGACCAAATAATTAATTCCGGTTTGCAATAGTTTGCCTTTGACACTGGCGGACGCCATCAAAGTAAAGATGACCGATATGCTACCCGGCCCGATGCTGATAGGAAACGTGATGGGATAAAAAATCTTCTGCTCTATATTCTTCCATCTGAAACCATCCACATTCTGGCTGGCCTCTTCTCCTTTATCAGTAGAACCCGAATCGCCCAACAACTCCATTGCCGTCTTACAGATCAGTATTCCGCCTCCCAACTGAATAACGGGAATAGCTAAACCGAAAATCAATAGAAACAGATGTCCTATCACCAACGTCCCGACGCCAATCATTATAAAATTGAACGTCAGTTTCTGAATAGCCGCTTTCCGTTGTTGAGGATCGAGATCTGTAAAAAATCCATTGACAACAAAACCGTTTCCCAGAGGATTTATCACCGGAAAAAGCGCCATAAACGATGACGAAAATATAATGAGAAGATTACTTAATGACATAATTCCTGTTTTTTGATACTTCATTAATATCTGATACTTATCTAAAACAGAAATGGAACGTTATTGTTTTGAGAATATGTTTTTGCGGACAGAAAAAATAGTGACGGTATCCGCTTGTGATAGTGACGGTATCGTTGTCATATACCGTCACTATCCTTATCGGATACCGTCACTATCACAAATAGATAGAATCTGTGTCTTTTCAGCTTATTATTAATTGAAATAATAAAGGAACACAGCAATTCCTTCAAGTGCCTTTTTCGGTTGGTCTTTTATTTCGATAGCAAACTTGATTTCCGCTTTTGCCACACCACGCAGATTAGTCAGCGAGTGCAAAGTAGTCACCAGACGGATACTCTGTCCTGACAATACAGCCTGACCGAATTTCATTTTGTCCATACCGTAGTTAATCATCATTTTCAAGTTATTTACCTGGATAATCTGATTCCACAAATAAGGAAGCATAGACAATGTCAGGTAGCCGTGAGCAATCGTGCTATGATAAGGGCTGTCTACTTTAGCACGTTCCGTATCTACATGAATCCATTGATGATCCAGCGTTGCATCAGCAAAAAGATTGATACGTTCCTGCGAGAGTTCCACATAATCGGAAACACCTATCTGTTGGCCTACTAGTTTTTCGAATTCTTCGTACGAATTGATAATTACTTTTTCCATAAGTCTTATCGTTTTTATGGGGGTTATTTACTATTAAATTGGGGACAAAAATAGGAAAAATAAACTGATATGCCACCAAATTTATAAATAAAAGCAAGGAATGAAGTATTTAGGTATGTTTTACAAACCGGAAGCCTGTTTCAGTGCTTCTGTCAGAATACTGTACCCCTTGCCATTCAAATGTAAATCGTCGAGAGTCAACTCCGGATTCAGCCTGCCATCCTGCAATAAACGATTGAATACGTCCAGATAGACAATATCTGTTCCCTGCAATTTTTCGTGTATCTTCCGGTTAAGGATCTGGATAAATTTATTCACAGCCGTACTGTAATCATCGTAATCATTACGTGGAAAAATACAGAAAAGATATGTTTTCAGTGAAGGGACGGCAAGAACCGCTTTTACATAACGCTCTACATATTCATCTATATTTTCATCGTTCAACTGATAAATATCATTGGTTCCGAATTGAACGACGACCTGGCAATCGGAAGTGTCTACCGCAAAAGACTCCACATAGGCCAGCCCCTCACCGGGAGCACCATAGTTCAGACATTCCCATTGTGGGAAATAGATATCCAGTGCCCAAAAAGCCATGTGACTGTTGCCAAGAAAGGCAAATTTTGGTTTTTCTTCTATCTTATCCATACAATTTCATTCAAGCGTCCACGTTATCTCACTCAAACTCTCAAACAAATATAGAATAAAATTCGCGGATTTACGTTACTTTTGCAAAGGTAATCACATTCATTCATATATATAAACCGATGATACATTTTTTCAAGAAACCCGTTTCTCACCTTGCGTTGCCGGAGAAATTCACTTATCCTTTCCATTATACCCCTCATCCATTGTGTGTGTTGGCTGCGGAAGAAGTGAAAGAATATATTGCAAGCCGGAAAGAATGGCAAGAGGAATTGGCTTTCGGAAAGATGTTTGGAGTGTTGATTGTGCAAACGGACAACGGAATAACAAACAACGAAGAAAATCAGATTGGTTATCTTGCAGCTTTCTCCGGCAATCTGGCCGGAAAGAATCTGCATCCTTATTTCGTTCCTCCTGTTTATGACCTATTACAACCAGAGGGATTCTTCAAAATCGAAGAAGAACAGATTTCTGCCATTAATATCCGTATTCGTGAATTGGAAAACAGTAGTTCTTATCTCAATTCAAAAGAGAAATGGAAGATAGAAACGGAACAGGCTAAAGCTGTTTTGAATCAAGCAAAAGCGGAACTTAAAATGGCAAAGGAGGCGAGAGAGATTCGCCGCCAGTTATCTCCGGAGCTTTCCGAAGAAGAACAAGCCTCCCTGATTCGGGAAAGCCAATACCAAAAGGCGGAATACAAACGACTGGAAAAGGAATGGAAGAAACGATTGGAAGAGCTCGAAACGGAAGTCAGGCACTTCGATATTGAAATAGAGCGATTGAAAACCGAACGAAAAGAACGTTCGGCAGCTTTACAAAGAAAATTATTCGAGCAGTTCCGGATGCTAAACGCCCAAGGAGAGGTGAAAGACTTATATACTATTTTTGAGCAAACGGTTCAGAAAGTTCCTCCTGCCGGTGCGGGTGAATGTGCTTTGCCTAAGTTATTGCAATATGCGTATTTTCATCAATTAAAGCCATTGGCTATGGCTGAATTCTGGTGGGGCGACTCTCCTAAAAACGAAATCCGGCATCACGGATATTATTATCCTTCCTGCAAAGGAAAGTGCGAACCGATCCTGCAACACATGTTGCAAGGATTGGAGGTAGACGAAAATCCACTGCTGAATCCTGTTCATGAAGAGGAAGAACTGGAAATCGTGTTTGAAGATGAATGGTTGCTGGTAGTCAATAAACCGGCAGGGATGTTGTCCGTTCCGGGAAAAGCAGAGGACAGAGATTCAGTCTATCATCGTTTGAAGAAAAAATATCCCGAAGCTACCGGCCCCATGATTGTACACCGGCTCGATATGGCTACTTCAGGATTATTGCTCGTTGCCAAAACAAAAGAGGTACATCGGGATTTACAGGCACAATTTGCAAACAGAAGTATTAAGAAACGCTATGTGGCGGTGTTGGATGGGGTGATAGTGCAGACAGAGAAGGAGAAGGAAACAAAACCAATAGCAGAGGAAACAACATTAATAGCAGAGGAAACTGTATCAACGAAAAAAACAGCAAAAGTAGAAAGAACTGATTTAGCACTAGAAAATACAGAACTAAGACCAGAAAGGACAGAAAAAGTAGAAAAAGACAAAAAGACAAAAAGAACAGAAAGAACGGGAAGAACAGGAAGAATCGAACTCCCTCTTTGTCTGAATCCTCTCGACCGTCCTCGGCAAATGGTTAGTAGCGAACACGGGAAAGAAGCGATTACAGAATATCAGATCATCAGTGAGTCTGAAAGAATTACCAGTGAATCTGACAACACTTTCAACGAATCAAACAGGATTAATGAATCAGAAAGTAGTATCAATGAGTCAAGAAAATACACCCGGATTATCTTCTATCCATTGACCGGACGCACACATCAGTTACGGGTACACGCTGCTCATCCGGAAGGCTTGGGATGCCCCATACTTGGAGACGAACTCTACGGAAAGAAAGCAGACAGACTATACCTCCATGCCGAATATATAGAGTTCCGCCATCCCATATACGGAGACATTCTCTGCATACAGAAAGAGGCCGATTTCCATAAAAAATATGATTAAGCCATGAACCAAATTCTTTTTGAAATGTATATAGGGGTAATTACTAATTTTCAAAAAGAACCTGACTATGGACATCAAATTCCGCATTACAAAGTATTTAGCCGTATCTGCTTTAGCAATGCTGCTACTGGGAGCCTGCTCCAAAAACAATATCTACATCAACTATCCTGACGAAGAAAACAACGGAGGTTCATCCGGCTCCGGCAATGATGACAACAACGGCAATCCGGCCAAAGAGAATGCGCTGGTTACTTTCAGTGCTTCCGTAGAAGGACGAAACATCACACGAGCCATGTCTCCTATGGGAAAAGGACTTCAAAGCTGGCTGTGTGCCTATATAGCCAACACATCGAACAATATCACAGGCGCTCCCGTTGCTCAAGGCAACTATGTCACCTCCTCCCCCGGTGTACTGACAGGAAATCTAGGATATAAAATGTATTTGAGCAATGCTATCTATAGCTTTTATGCCGTATCATGCAATTCCACCAGCCCGGCGCCTACTTTCACCAACGGACTATCCGAACCTTTATCCAACGGAGTAGATTATCTTTGGTGGCACGCGGTTCATCAGGACATCGCCAGTTCACAGGTAAACATCCCCATAACCTACCAACACGCAGCCACGCAAGTAGTTGTAGCGATCGCTGGAGGAGAAAATATCACTTTAAACAAGATACTTTCCGCTACCATCACCCCGCCGAAACCGGGCGCAATCATGGACTTGTCAACAGGTATCATCACTTCGGAAGTCAGCTATGACAAAACAGCCGATATGGGAATCAACGACTTCACCGTACAATATATCATGTTACCCGTAAAGAGCTCCTCTCCCATGACTTTGACACTGGAGCTGATGGTAAACGGAGAAAACTTTTCACGTACCTACACCACTCCGCTCACTCCCCCCAACAACCTCCTGTCAGCCGGAAATTCATACCTTTTCCGGGCAGTTATCAATGAAAACTCCATCTCATTCGCCAATGTCAGTGTGAAAGAATGGACAGAGGTAGACGAAAGCGGAAACCCGCTATACCCTGTACAAGATTAAAATATCCGAAATAAAATCAAAGCAAACCAGGTTACGCAAGCCACAAACCAGATTATGCAAACTGCAAGTCGGGTTACGCAAGCCACCAACCGGCAATCATGCCACCGTTTGCGTAACCTGACTATTCGTAAATACCTGCTTCTTCAACCTGCGATAAACGTAGATAAAGGCCGGCACGAGGAATAAGTCTGCCGCTATCCAAGCCATCGGATCACCGTAGCAGACAGCAATAAAACCGAATACCGGTACGGCATAGAGACTGACAAGAATACGAGCAATCATCTCCGCCACTCCGGAGAACATGGCAAGATTGGTAAAGCCCACTCCCTGAATGGTATAACGCAAGATGCACAACAAACCAAGCATCGGGAAGAACATACAGGAGACATGCAGGAACAACTCCGTATCCAGCAGAATTTCCGTTTCCGACGGGTCTACGAAGATCAACGCGAAATATTTAGCCCCTACCATCAGAAGAAGGAACGTGAAAGCCGCATAAATAATCATCATCAGAGCACTAGCCTTGATTCCCAACCAAATACGTTCCGGTTTACCCGCTCCGTAATTCTGTCCGCTATATGTAGCCATCGCAATGCCCAAACTCTCGAACGTACAGATAAAGAACATCTTGATGCGCATAGCAGACGTAAAGGCTGCCACACATGCCGTTCCCAAGGCATTATTCGCACTCTGAAGCATGATGCTGCCGATAGCCGTGATAGAAAACTGCAATCCCATAGGCACACCGATGTAGAGCAGCGTCTTAGCCAGTTTCGACTGGAACCGGCGTTCTTTCGGAGTACCCTGCAATATTTCAAACTTCCGGTACATATAAATGTAGCAGAGAACAGCCGACAATCCTTGCGAAAAGACAGTAGCAATAGCAGCTCCCGCCACTCCCCAGTTAAGTACCAGAATACAGAACAAGTCGAGAATGATATTCAGAACAGCCGCAAACAACAGAAACCAGAAAGGTGTCTTACTGTCTCCCAACGCACGGATAATGCTCGAAAGAAGATTATAGAAGAATGTACATGGCACACCTATGAAAGTGACAAGCAGATAAGCATAAGCTCCTTCAAAAATATTCTCCGGCGTACGCATGATCCGAAGAATATCCTCACATAAAATACAGGTAAGAAGTGCAATCACCACCGACATTCCCGCAGCCAGTTTCAGACTGACAGCCACATAACTGCGCATCGTACTGTAATCCCGCGCTCCAAACTTCTGCGCAACGGGTATTCCGAACCCTCCGCAACATCCATTGCAGAACCCGAGAATGAGAAATACCACTGACGTGCTTGCTCCAACAGAAGCTAACGCGTTTATTCCCAAGAACTTTCCTACAATTGCAGCATCAACAAGCGAATACGTTTGTTGCAACAGATTGCCGAGTAAAAGCGGCAGTGTAAACTTTAAAATGAGAGGTAATGCCGGCCCTGCCGTCATTTCTTTAGAAGTTGCCATACGTCTATGTTCTAAAATTGGGCGCAAAGATACGGAATATTCAACGAATTAATCCTTGTTTCCCGTCCCTCTTTTAGTTGACATAAATCAAAAAATTGTGATTAAACACTAAACCGTTAATCACTTAACAAGTCGTTTAGGTGAACCATGCCACGAACAACCCAGACAGAAAACCTCTGTCAAGTCGAACCCTTCCATCGAATCTTCCGGATATTTGGGAACGACTTCACCATTTTCGAGCACATAAACCAGCAGCCTTTCACCCTGTTCATTCTTCACATACATGGCTGCAATCTTGCATTGCGGACATAATAACTTTTTCATGCCGCAAAGATACAGATTGTTTCCGTCATCCACAAGCTCTTCAGAAGATGTTTCAAAAAGCCTGTTCATGATTTACCATCAGAAAAGAAAATACCCACCAGAAAGATACATTTTAACAAAATACGCCTGTGATTCTGCATAATCTTCGCTATCTTTGTCAATCCAAAGTGTAAAGAAGAAAGAGATGAAGGTATCACGCATCGCACACGAAAAGAAAACAGTAGAGTTAATGATCCGCCTCTATTGTCGGAAAAAAGAAAAAAACAAGATTCTTTGTACCGACTGTGAAGAGCTGCTTCGCTATGCGCATGCCCGTCTCGACCGTTGTCCGTTTGGAGAGAAAAAGGGTGCATGCAAAGAGTGCACGGTACATTGTTACAAGCCTGTCCTGCGCGAACGAATGAGACAGGTAATGCGTTTTTCCGGACCGAGAATGTTGTTCTATGCACCCTGGCAAACCATACGACATTTATTGAACCTATAACTTACTAAAAAAAATCAGTAATGAGAAAAGCCATTATCATAGGGGCCACCTCCGGTATCGGACAAGAAGTTGCAAAATGCCTGTTACTGGAAGGCTGGAAAATAGGAGTAGCCGGCAGACGGCAATCTTCTCTCGAAAACCTGCAACGGGCAGCACCGGATCAAATTCAAATCCAAGCATTAGACGTAACCCAAGAGGATGCAAGCGAAAAGCTGAATCTGCTCATCGACAAACTAGGCGGCATGGATTTGTTTCTTCTTAGTTCCGGCATCGGTTTCCAGAATATGGACCTGAACATGGAAGTAGAACTGAACACAGCACACACCAATGTAGCAGGCTTTATCCGGATGGTAGATACCGCTTTCATGTACTTCAAGAAAAACGGAGGCGGACATCTGGCCGTTATCAGTTCCATTGCCGGAACGAAAGGGCTCGGAGTTGCTCCTGCCTATTCCGCCACCAAACGTTTTCAAAACACTTATATAGATGCGCTCGAACAACTGTCACACCTGCAAAAGCTACATATCCGTTTTACCGATATTCGTCCCGGATTTGTAGCCACCGATTTACTGAATGACGGAAAGCATTATCCACTGCTGATGGATGCCGCCGAAGTGGGCCGTCATATCTCCTGGTCGCTGAAGCGCAAACAACGGGTAGCAATAATCGACTGGCGTTACCGGATTCTAGTGTTTTTCTGGAAAATGATTCCCCACTGGATGTGGAAACGCCTGCCGGTGAAAACAAATTAACCCCAAAAGTGAACAAGCCGGGAAATGAACAGGTAATTAGCAAGATCAGATAACTCCTATTCCAATAATTCTACCTATATTTGTCCTGTAACATAAACTTATAATCTAACAAAAAAAGATGGAACAAAAAATTTGTCAGAGTTGCGGTATGCCGATAGACGACTCAACTTTTGGAAAAGAAGCAGACGGTAGCAAGAATCAGGATTATTGCCACTATTGCTATGCGGACGGACATTTCACGAAAGAGTGTACGATGGACGAAATGATCGAACTCAACCTGAATTACCTCGATGAGTTTAATAAAGACTCGGAAGTGAAATACACGGTGGAAGAAGCACGTAAAACGATGAAAGAGTTCTTCCCCCAGTTGAAGAGATGGAAATAAGACGTAATAAATATAAACTTTCAGAGATATGCTTTTCTCTGAAAGTTTATATAATAAAATGAAGCGTCATGTTCCTTTCCGACTACAAATAAATTCTCCCAAATTCTATATTTCATCTATATACCATCTGTTTTTAAGTCAAAATTCTAAAATTACCCATCACGAGTCCATTATTCATAAAAGACATTCTATTACAGATTTCCTTTCTTTTTCTCACAATTATACGGCAATTCAAGAGATATGATAGTAACCTGGAGATATTTCTATGAATTTGAGAAAAGCATAAAATATCCACAATTTCAGTTTTTTCGTTCATTATTTCCTTTTCTCTATTGTTTTTATTACATTTGTAGGTAAGGAGTATACTACTATGACAAAAAGTAATGTATGTACACCCTATAACTAAATTTTCCATTTAACCATACAGACGAAAATAAACAACAATTAAAATGAATGAAAAGGAGACTCTTTCCAGTGATAACGGCCAGACAATCTTTGAACAAGGAATAACAGAATTGATACACGAGCAATTTCTGTTTGCAGAAAGTGTATATGCCCGCCTGCCGATAAGCATAGAAATGTATGACACGGACGGCATTTTACGTTTCATCAATGACCATGCATTGAAAATGTACGGAGTGAATGACCGGAGTACAGTAGTAGGCACAGTCAACCTGTTTTCCAGTCCTTACATGGACGACCAGCTCAAAGCCAGGATACAAAGCGGAGAAGAAAATATAATGCTGGAATTTGAGTATGATTTCAATCGCATTAATGAAGACGAGTATTTTACGACTCATAATAAGAACAGCATGATCTTCGAAGTCCAGGTAATCTCTTTATGGAATAAAGCAGGAAATATCATCGGACACGTGCTACTCTCCAACGATAAAACATCGGTAAAAGAGACAGAATTCCGGACAGAAGAAAACAAGAAAAATCTGGAAATGGCGATGGAGGCCGCCAATATGTCTTCCTGGGTATATGATGTCCGCAAAAAAACATTCAGTTCATTACATGGTACGTCCATTGTGAAAGAAAAAATGACACTGGACGAATTATCGGATATATTGCATCCACAAGACCGTGAGCAATTGCAACTTGTATTTTCACAACTAATAAATAAGGAAATCGAAAACGGACAAATCACGTTACGTTTCTTTGATGAAGTCGAAAAGCAATATCGCCACTATGAAAGCAGGATGCGCCTATCCTCCGAACACATGGGGAAATTACTGATTATCGGAACACAACTGGACATCACCGAAAGACTACAAATGGTAAAGAAAACGCAGGAACTGATAAGCAAACGCGAACTTGCCATGCAAGTGAGCAATATCATTCACTGGGATTTCGATGTGCGTACCCGGAAATTCGAGTCCTACCACGATCCGATCAATGATTACGCAAGCGACAAACCTCTCACCATCGCAGAGTATATAGAAGCCGTCCATCCCGATGACCGTTCTGCCGTCTATGATGCCATGCAATCCATGCTATCAGGAAAAGATGTCACCATCAATTTCACCTGTCGCATACAAACAAAATACGACGATTCATGGCAATACTGCAACATTCTGGGCGTACCTTTTGAGAAGGATGAAGATGGCAACAACATACGCTTCACCGGTTTCCGCCAAAATATATCCAAACTTCACCAACTGGACGAGGAAGTAAAAGAAAGAAACTACAAAATGGAGCTTACTTTCAAGACTGTCGGAATGTCGTACTGGGATTTTGACGTCACGACCAGACAGTTCAAAGCCTTCAACGATCCCGTCAACGACTATCATCCGGAAAGAACCATCACTCCGAACGATTACATGGAGGCTACCCATCCGGAAGATGTGGACTGTGTTTGCAAATATATCGAATATATGATTCAGCGAACGGACAAGGAATTCAGTTTCCAGTACCGTTCCAAAAGTAAATGGGAGAATGAATGGCAAACGCTGATTGTAACGGGAATCCCCGTGGAAAGAGATAAAAAAGGAAACGTCACCCGCTATACCGGTATCAAGTTCAACAATACAAAATGGGAAAAGATGGCGCAGGAACTGAAAGAGCTGAAAGAAAAAGCGGAACTTTCCGACCGGCTCAAATCTGCCTTCCTCGCCAATATGAGCCATGAAATACGTACGCCTCTGAACGCCATTGTAGGCTTCTCCGGTCTGATGGTGCATTGCGATGATCCGGCCGAAAAAGAAGAATACATGAATATCATCGAATCGAACAATGAATTGTTGCTGCGGCTCATTAATGATATTCTCGATCTCTCCAAAATAGAATCGGGAATCCTCGAACGTAAGCGGGAAAAATTCAACCTGTCAAGAGTCTGCAACGAGCTGTATATGATGATTCAACAGAAAATGACTAATCCCGACGTGAAACTCTTTGTTGACAATCCTTATTCGGATTGCTGGATATTTCTCGATGTCAACCGTCTGAAACAGGTATGGATGAATTTCCTGACCAATGCGGTGAAATGCACCCACGCAGGATTTATCAAAATGGGATATAGTATAGAAAACGAAGGAATACGGTTCTATGTACAGGATTCGGGTGTCGGTATCCCGGTGGAATTGCAGGATAGAGTATTCGGCCGTTTCCAGAAACTCAACGAATTTGCACAAGGCACAGGGCTTGGACTGGCCATTTCCAGAGCAATCATAGAAGGCGCGGGAGGAGAAATAGGCTTTACTTCCAATCCCGGCATCGGTTCCACTTTCTGGGCATGGATTCCCTGCAAAATAGATACGCAGGAGAATGGTGAAATACAAGAAATTGAAAATGCACCTGCAACACCAGTCCCCGTCCAGCAAATACCTTCATTGAGCGAGATCAACAAGAAAGATTTCAAAGTACTGATTGCCGAAGATAATGACAGTAACTTTTCTTTAGTGCAGCACATCCTCTTCAAATACAATCTCACACGGGTAAAAAATGGAGTGGAAGCACTTGAGAAGTTACACAATGAGCAGTATGACATCATTCTTATGGATATGAAGATGCCGATTATGGGTGGACTCGAAGCGGTACGAAAAATCAGGGAATTCGATACAAAAGTCCCGATTATCGCCCTGACAGCTTACGCATTCGATTCTGACAGAGCGAGTGCCATGGAAGCAGGCTGCAACGCATTCCTCACCAAACCATTAAACAAAAGCCAATTATTAGGACTTTTTTCTACCAAATATCAATAAACACAAACAATTCTATTGACGTCATCCGGACAACGGCTTATCCCAGTTCCGGGTGGCGTTCCAACCACTTCACTGCGTAAGAACAGGTGGCTTTCGGTTTCATTCCGTTGGCTATTGCGTAGTCGTACGCAGCTTTCACCAATGCGGCGGCTATTCCGCGACCTTCTATCGGGCGGGGCACGATGGTATGAATGATGTCGAGAGAATCACCTAAGAGGCGATATTGCACAAAGGCGGTACGACCGTCTACTTCTGTCTTAAACAAATGCTGTTCGGGCTGATGAATAATTTCGTAATCCATAATCTATGTTGTTTTAAAGTTCATTATTGTTTTAAGTACTCTTGCCTAATAATTATCTATTATCAGGCACGGATTTTACGTTTTTTTCAAAATGACGCATAGATAAAGCAACAGTGTTCATCAGCGTAATTCGTGCCTAGATTTATTATATAAACTAATTATGAAAGCATATTTATAATCAAAATTGTTCTATCCATTGCAACCGGTTGGTATCGTAACCGCGGCGTTCGGCAGCGGTGACGAGTTTCTTTTTGATTTCCTCGGGCAG
>ENA-OPSK01001086-OPSK01001086.1-human-gut-metagenome-genome-assembly--contig:-NODE-1086-length-22010-cov-4.256935_pt1 | contig 22010 bp, 21 predicted proteins | sample MGYA00241807_ERZ501905 | MGnify/ENA primary metagenome ERZ501905 (study PRJEB25962, sample SAMEA2042111) | human gut metagenome | biome: human gut; feature: human-associated habitat; material: faeces...
TTTCTCCTGTTCTCGTATTGATTATGATTATATATCAAAATCCTTGAGAATAGGGTGTCAACTTTATTTATACACCATCATATTGAAGGTTGCATTAGGTAGGTTTTCACTGCTAATATAATTGAAAAAAAGAAGTAATAATGCTATAATGGTTTCAAAAACAAACTGATATATATTGCTGAATGAGTAGAAGGTGTAGACAATGAATGAAGTTTTAAATTTTGTGAATGAAAAAACAAAAGTATTATTAATAGTCAGGGAAAATCAATTAGAAATTGAAGGTAAAAATATATGTCCACTTAATCAGCAAGAAATAGCCAGTCTAGTGCCCTGTGGTAAATTGAAAGTTAATCAAATTATTAGAGAATTGGTAGAAGAAGGGTACGTTGAGATGGTACATGCAAAAGGGCGTTATTTTATTACAAACAAAGGGTATGAACTACTTGAAAAAATGTCTCTAGATGAAAAGTGAAAAAGAGAAGATAAAATGAATGCCGTAATAAATAAACTGGATACAAAGAGGTAAGTTATGAACAAGAAGTGCCAGGTATTTACGCCTGAAAATTACGTAAGAGAATTACTTGACAGTGTTGGGTATACAGAACATTTGTATGGAAGAAAAATATTAGAAAATTCATGTGGTGATGGAAATATTTTGGTTGCAGTTGTTCAAAGGTATATAGATGATTGTGTAGCAAATGGGTTGTCAAGAGCGCGAATCAAGAATGGGTTAGCAAGAGATATTTATGGGGTTGAAATTGATCCGGAACAGTTTCAAAAGTGTATAGAGAATTTAAACAAAGTATTAGAAAAAAATAATATTAATAAGGTAGAATGGAAGATCTTTAATGATGATTATTTGCGGTGGAATGATGTATTACAGTTTCAATTTATCGTAGGTAATCCGCCATACATAACTTATAGTGAGTTGGCAAAAGACGAGCAAAAATATGTTAAGAAGAACTTTAATACTTGTGTAAAAGGAAAATTTGACTATTGCTATGCTTTTATTGAGAAAAGCATTAAGGCATTAGCACAAGATGGGAAAATGGCTTACTTGATACCTAGTAGTATATTTAAAACTGTATTTGGATTGAACTTAAGAAATTTTATGAAACCATACATAACGGTTATCAAGGACTATACACAGGAAAAAGTATTTGATAATGCATTGGTCAAGTCCTCAATTATGGTATTGGATAAGCAAAGACAACAAGGTGTATTACACTATAGGGATATGACATTAGAAAAAGAAATAAATATTCCGGTAAATCAATTGACAGATAAATGGTTTTTTACAGAGAATTTAGCAAATGGAATGCATCGATTTGGAGACTATTTCAAGGTGTCTCATGTGGTGGCAACATTGTTGAACGAAGCATATGTAATTAAAGAAGAAGATTATCAAGAAACAGAGCAAGGTTTTCTTTGTAAGGGACATAATATAGAAAGGGATATGGTGAGAGATACAGCCACTCCTAGATCCTTACGGTATCAGAAGAATGAAAAAATCATATTTCCATATATGTACGATGATGGACATTTAGTAAGATTTGAAGAAGGCGAATTCGAAACAAATTATCCAGAAGCAGCGGCGTATTTGAATGATTTTCGAGATGATTTGGACGAGCGTCAAAGTGATACTAGTGCAAAATGGTATGAATATGGGAGGTCACAGGCACTTGCTGGATTAGACAGTGATAAATTACTTATCTCAACAGTTATTACTGAGGATGTAGCGGTGTATAGACTTACCAGAGAGTGTATTCCGTATGCAGGAATGTATATTGTTAGGTGTGAGGGCAATAATGAATATACATTGGAGGATGCAATGCGTATTTTAGAAAGTAGAGATTTTAGGCAGTATGTGTTGGATGTAGGAATACATATTAGTGGAAGTTCTTTAAGAATAACATCAAAGGATGTTGAAGAGTATAAGTTTTAGGAGGCTGCTCAATGGAAAAATTGAAATATATTGTAGAAGACAGTATACTGGCAGAACTGCTGGGAGTTCAAAACTTTTCCAATAAAGAATCTGCGATTTTGGAATTAGTAAAGAATGCTTTTGATGCAAATGCACTAACAGTAAAAATCGTAATTAAAAAAGACAGTATTGAAATTGTAGATGATGGATGTGGGATGAATCGGGATGATTTGGCTCAAAATTGGATGCATATTGGCAAAAGTAGCAAAGGTTATGAAATTAATGGGGCTAATGGGAAAAAGAGAGTTCAAGCAGGCTCTAAAGGTGTTGGTAGATTTGCTCTAGCAAGATTAGGTGCAAATGTAGAAGTCTTTTCACATAAAAATGCTTGTAAATCAATAGCTTGGATAACAGATTGGAATTATAGTACTCTGGAAGAGGTTGAAGATTATTCACTTATTGGAACAAAAATGTTAATTACAAAATTAAGGGATAAGTGGACTGAAAAGACTGCAAATAATTTAGCTGAATACTTAGGGAGAACTTATTGCGATGATGCAATGAAAATAGAATTGTTTTTTGGAGATAAGGAAATTCCAATAAATCGTGTGTTTGAAAAACCAGAAAAAGGTGTAAACTTTTCTTCTAAAATAACCTTGACTTATTGTGCAGAAAAAAAGAACTTGCACTGTTGTGTTGAGTCCGATGAGTTTTCAGAGGAGGCTCAGAAGTACTGTAAAAATAACATTTACAGTTATTCAAATGATATTGATTTAAAAAAGGAATATTTTGATAAGAGCTTTGATGAAGAAGTTACGAACCTTGATAATTTGCTTATGGAATTGGGAGATTTTACTGCGGAATTATATTTTGGAATAGACAGAGTATTGACAGGAGATGATGAACGTTTCTTATATAAAAGAAAAGTGCTATCCAATAGATATAATTACGGTATTATTTTATACAGAAATTCTTTTAGTATTTCGTCCTATGAGGGAAAAAAAGATTGGTTGGGGTTAGGAAAGCGTTCTAGAAAATCACCAGCAGCCGCAACACATCCTACAGGTTCATGGCGAGTAAGAGAAAATCAAATCTCAGGAGTTGTGAACATAGATAAAAAAAGAAATTTTTATCTTCAGGATTTAGCAAATCGACAAGGGTTGGATGAAAATAATCATTATAAGTTGTTTGTAGAAATCATTCATACGGGTTTGGCTGAATTTGAACGTTATAGACAGTCGCTAATTAGAGATATTAATAAAAAGAATAAGCCGGAACCAAAAGCTGAAGACTCTATAACTGCAAAAGTTGTAAAAAATCCAGAAACGATGAAGATTTTGACTAAGGATGAGGAAGCAAGATTTGTAGATGAACTAGAAGGATTGCAAAAAGAACAAAGAGAATATAAAAAGAATATTGAGGATACAGAAAAAAGATATAAATATGATGTACGTATTTTAAATGTTCTTGCTACCTCTGGGCTAAAAGCAACATCAATAGCACATGAAATGAAAAATGACAGAAACAAAATAGATGGAAATTATGAATTTATCGTGAAAGCTCTTAAAACATATGATATGTGGGAAGAATTATGTGAGCCGGATAATACTAAGGTTGCACATTTGAATGTTCCTGAATTGTTAAAAAAGAATAGGGATACTGGTGTGAAACTATTACAGTTTATGGATGTAATGCTTGAAGAAGTGGAGAAGGGTCAGTTTATTCCAGAAGAGTATTGTATAAAAGAACTATTAGATAAAGTTAAGGTTAATTGGGAGAGTGACTATGCATGGATAAATATTAATGTAGAAGTGAATAATCAAGTAAGGTTTACTATTCCAGAAGATGTAATAACTGTCATTTTTGACAATCTGATTTTAAATAGTATTCAGCAGAACGAAAAACGAAATAGATTAGAAATAGAAATTGAGGTTACTGCATCAGCTGATATGTTATTTGTTTGCTATAGAGATAATGGAGTTGGACTACCAGACAAATACAAGAAGAATCCGATGAAAATTTTGGAACCACATGAAACTTCGCGGAAGAAAGGACATGGATTAGGGATGTGGATTGTTAATAATACTTTGAATATGTCTGGCGGAGAGGTACTTGATATAATAAGTAATATCGGATTTGAAATTGATTTTACAATTGGAGGAAATTTATAAATGGAAACTATAAAATTATTGTATGTTGATGATAATACGGATCCATACATCAGCCAATATTTGTATGAAGAGTATGGGTATGAGGGTGTTAGTATTGAGTATCTGCAACGTCCATTTGAGCCAGAAGATACTTATGAAAGTTTATTAAGTGACAGGGATGTTCATTTTGCTGACATCATAATTATTGATTCAATGTTATTTGAAAATGCTAATTTATCAAATCAGAAACTGGCAGGTGAAGAATTTGAAATAATATTGAGAAAAGTATTTCCTTTTAAGGAAGTTATTGTGGTTACACAAAATGATGTTGACGAAGAGTGTAGAGTTATAAAGAAATTTGACACATCCTCTGGTAATTCTAGTAAAGATTTCTTTGAAAAAGAATGGAAACCTGTATTAGATAAGGCAGTTGAAAGGGTTAAATTATGTAGAAAGTTATTGAAACGTATAGAAGAAAAGAATTATGTTGAAAAGTATTTCTTTGAAGAGATTCAGCAGTCTTTACAGGGAGAGAGCGGGTACGATAAATTAACAGTGGCAGATGTCGATAGACTTATTGCTGCATTTGAGGAGATAAAAAGAGAATATGATAACAAATGATTATAGAAATACAGAATATTGTCCTATGTTGGAAAATGTAGGGGATAAGAAAAAAGCACTTGAAGAAAAGATAAGATCAGCTCATCCAAGGCAAAAAATAATGTACAATAAAGTGCACAATAGGAATACGACTTTTAATAAGGAATTTTGTAGTATATATAATTGCAAGTGTGCTTACTGTGGGGTTTCAATGGATATTCTTCCGGCAGCTCTTTTTGAGGTCGATCATTTCGTTGCAGAATCACTGTTTGATGATAAAGAGGAGGCTGGAAAAGTAGAAAATCTTGTGCTTTCATGTTATCAATGTAATCGAAATAAAAAGGAGTTTGAGATTACGGGAGAGTATATTGAAAAACTGAATACGGATGATGGAAAGATTGCAAATATTTTCTTTAGGGATGAAAAGTATTATATCAGAATTAAAGAAGATTATATTGAAGATGAAACTATAAATGGTTTCTACAATCAATTACAATTGGTTCATCAAACGAGAAGGTTAGATTACCTATTGATTAATATGCAAGGGTTACATAAAAAGTTAGAAGGCACAGTTCAGGGGGGGAGATTGGCAGAGGCAATATTAACAATGCAAAGAAAACGTAATAAATTTGTAGAAAACGAATGTGTTATGTGATACGTGAATATTCTTGTGCAATGAAATCGCACTTCCGGAAATTTGGAAATCAGATGTCCGGAAGTGGAAACAAGCCAAGAAACCCCGCAAAACTGGGCGTTTCACGGCATTTTAAGGAGATTGAAATCTATGATTAAAGTACTTTTTATTTGCCACGGCAACATCTGCCGCTCCCCCATGTGTGAGAGTGTCTTCACCCACATGGTTAAGGAAGCCGGTTTGGCAGATCGATTTCTGATCGACTCAGCTGCGACCAGCACAGAGGAAATAGGAAATCCGGTTCATTGGGGAACGGTAAACAAACTAAAAGAGGTTGGGATTCCGTTAGTCCCCCACAGGGCAAAGCAGATCCAAACAGCAGATTATGATAAATTTGACTATATCATAGGTATGGACACAGCAAATATACGCAATCTCAACCGGATGTTAAAAGGAGATCCAAAGGGAAAGATATACAAGCTCCTTTCCTTTGCAGGTTCAGGAAGAGATATTGCAGATCCGTGGTATACGGGTAATTTTGATGAAACGTATTTAGATATAATGGAAGGCTGCAAGGGATTTCTGAAATATCTGAAAGACAACAGAGAAATTGTTTGAGTTTTTTACGCTGTATTGTATCCTGCACCTTGGCTTCCATCAATCAGTGGATAAGGGAAAACGTGTATCCCTTATCTGCTGATGGCAGCATACTGCAAAATGCGGAAACCCAGGAGAAATTGAAAGACGAAGAGAGCACTGCAAAATCATCAGATTCAGGTGATTGAGCAGTGCTCTCTTTTATAAAATTCAGATAGAGAAAATACCAAACATTCCGCAGTGATTACTCTTCCAATGCTCTGAGCGCCTTCTTAAACTGGAAGAAGAACAGCACAGCAGTGAAGCTGACTGCAAAGAAATCAGCGATCGGCTCTGCCAGATATACGGCAGTAGTCGGATCGGAAGGCATAAACTTAGGAACCAGATAGATCAGAGGCAGCAGCAGGATGAACTTACGCATAACAGCGACCAGGATGGAAGCCTTTGCATTGCCGATAGCAGTGAAGGTCATCTGGCAGGCCATCTGGATGCCGAAGAGGAACATACAGGCCATATAGATCCGCAGTGCATGCTTGGTAAAGTCGATCAGAGCCGGGTCTGAGGTGAACATGGCGGCAAATGCCTGAGGAGCAAGCATGACGCCCAGCCACAGCAGGGATGCATAGGATAAGCTCAAGGCGAGAAGCAGCTTATAGGCTGAGCGTACGCGCCCAGTGAGCTTTGCGCCGTAGTTGTAGCTGATGATGGGCTGTGCGCCCTGGCCCAGGCCCTGTAAGGGCAGCATGGCAAACTGCATGACGCTGGTTAAGATGGTCATAGCGCCGACTGCGATGTCGCCGCCGTACTTTAACAGGGAGGAGTTAAAGCATACGGAGATTACGCTTTCACTGGACTGCATGATAAAGGTGGACAGTCCCAGCGCAAGGCTTGGCATGATAATGGAACGGGTAAGCTTTAAATTGGAAGCTTTGATCTTTAAGAAGGTCTTTTTTCCGAAGAGGAAGGCCAGCACCCAGGTACAGGATAATGCCTGTGATAAGATAGTTGCCAGAGCCGCGCCGCGTACTCCCATTCCAAATACAAAAATGAAAATCGGATCCAGGATAATATTTGCTGCCGCACCGATCATAACGGAGAGCATGCCTGTTTTTGCAAAGCCCTGGGCTGTGATAAATGCATTCATACCCAGTGTGAGCTGTACGAAAATAGTTCCCAGAGCGTAGATATTCATATAGGCTACGCCGTATTCTACGGTATTTTCACTGGCGCCGAAAGCCAGAAGAAATTCACGGTTCCACATTAAAAGAACAGCGGTAAGAACAGCGGAGATAATCAGCTGAACGGTAAAGCAGTTGCCCAGTGTTTTTTCAGCCGCCTGTTTATCGCCCTGTCCCATAAAGATCGAGGCTCTGGGAGCGCCGCCGTTTCCAACCAGAGCAGCGAATGCGGACACGATCATAATAAGGGGCATGCAGACACCTACTCCTGTAAGGGCCAGAGCGCCGTTTTCAGGAATGTGTCCTATGTAAATGCGGTCTATGATGTTGTAAAGCATGTTGATGATTTGAGCAGTAACAGTAGGAAGAGCCAGCTTTAAAAGAAGCTTTCCCACAGGCTCTTTTGCCAGAAAATCTTTGTTGTCATTCATGTGTACTCCTGCCTTTCATAGCATTTTTTGCGTTTTCCATGAGCCGTTTTGAAAGAATCTGGTAGCAGGCAAACTCTTCTTTGGAAAATCCCTGAAACAGATATCCTCTGTATTCATCCATAAGCGTATCTACATCAGCAGTAATGGAGTGTGAGGCGGGCAGCAGAGCCAGGTGGATCCGGCGTCTGTCATGGAGATCCGGGATTCTCTTTAAGAGCCCTTTCTGTATCAGGCTTTCCACAGCCTGGGAGACATTTCCTTTTGAGAGCATCCGAAGCTCCGTGATGTCGGCCGCAGTATTTTTCCCTGGATTATTGTGGAGAAATGTGATGACATTTGCCTCGATCAGAGTCAGTCCATAGGTTTCAGAGAGCTGTTTTAGCAGGCTGTCCTGAAACTTCATGGCAGCCCGGATACCTAAAAGAAAATCAGTGTTTGAGGTCATTGGATCCTCCTTTTACATAATAAAAGGTTCTAAATAAAAAGGTTTTAAAAAGAACTGTTCAGAAAAATAATTATACACTCTACAGTCTATTTGTCAAGAGGGGGAAGACATGGTATAATAGAGCAAAACGCCAGGGCAGGGAGTGACAGACAGCGTATGCAGATATTAAACCAGGATATAAAGGACGGTTCATTTAAAAAGGCCTACCTTCTGTTTGGTGAAGAGGCATTTTTGAAAATGAGCTATAAGAACCGTTTAAAGGATGCAGTGACAGCTGGAGATACCATGAACTTTAACCATTACGAGGGAAAGGGAATGGATATAAATGAGATTATCGGCATTGCAGATACCATGCCTTTTTTTGCAGAGCGCAGGCTGGTGCTAATAGAGGACAGCGGCTGGTTTAAGGGCGGAGCAGGAGGAGAGGAAATGAGCGCTTATATGGAGCATATTCCCGATACCACCTGTCTTGTGTTTGTGGAAACAGAGGTGGATAAGCGCAGCAAGCTTTTTAAAGCCGTGAAAAAATACGGTTATACAGCGGAGCTTGGCCGTCAGGATGCGCCGCAGCTTGGCCGTTGGGCTGCCGGCATCCTGTCAAAAAATGGGAAAAAGATCACCGGGCGCACCATGGAGTTTTTTTTAAGCAAAACAGGGGATGATATGGAAAATATCAGCTCAGAGCTGGAAAAGCTGATCAGCTATACCCTGGGCCGTGATGTGATCACTGAGGAGGATGTGGAGGCTATCTGTACCACTCAGGTGAGCAACAAGATTTTTGACATGATTACGGCTATTGCCAACCGTCAGACGCGAAAGGCTATGGATCTTTATGAGGATCTGCTTACCTTAAAGGAGCCGCCTATGCGGATTTTATTTCTGATCGCAAGGCAGTTTAACCAGATCCTGCAGGTGAAGGAGCTGATGGGGCAGGGCATGGATAAGAGTACCATTGCTTCCAGGATGAAGCTTCAGCCCTTTGTGGCAGGAAAAATCATGCTGCAGGCAAAGACATTTTCAAGGGAACAGATCCTTTCCTATGTAAATCTTTGTGTGGATGCAGAGGAAAGCGTAAAGACAGGCCGCCTGACAGACCGTCTGGCAGTAGAACTTTTGATTGCAAAAACGTATTAAAGGAGGAAAATGGAATGGAAGAACTTCAGTTAGATGCGATTAGAAAACAGACAAAAGATGTTTTGAGGGAGCTTATGGAAAAGGCAGATCTGAAGCAGGGGCAGATTCTGGTTGTGGGCTGTTCCTCCAGTGAAATCGGGAGCTTTAAGATTGGCTCTCATTCCAGCGGAGAAATCGGACAGGCGGTTTATGAAGCTCTTTATGAGGAGCTAAAACCTGCGGGCATTTATCTGGCCGCCCAGTGCTGTGAGCATTTAAACCGGGCGCTTATATTAGAGGAGGAGGCCGCGTTAAAATACGGATATGAGCCTGTCAATGTGGTTCCTCAGCTAAAAGCAGGAGGCTCCTTTGCTACGGCGGCTTATCATACCCTGGAGCATCCGGCGGCAGTGGAGCATATCCGAGCTCATGCGGGAATCGATATCGGAGATACCCTGATCGGGATGCATTTAAAGGATGTGGCAGTTCCAGTGCGGATTTTAAACAGAGAAATTGGAGGCGCCCATGTAGTTTGTGCCAGAACACGCCCTAAGTTTATCGGCGGAGAAAGAGCACGTTATGATGAAAGGAAGCTGTAAGCAAAAAAATCCCTCCGGTGGGTTAATCCGGAGGGATTTTAAATATCTCTATAAAATTAAGCCAGAGTGTTAACAGCCTTGGTCACGCGGGACACCTTGCGGGCAGCATTGTTCTTGTGATATACGCCCTTAGTGCAGGCCTTGTCGATCTCTGTGATAGCAGCCTGTAATGCAGTCTGAGCAGCAGCCTTATCTCCAGCAGCAACAGCAGCCTCTACCTTCTTGATCGCAGTCTTAACCTTGGATCTGATTGCCTTGTTTCTTGCAGCCTTAGTCTCGTTTACTAAGATTCTCTTCTTTGCAGATTTAATGTTAGCCAATGAAATACACCTCCGTTCGGTTTTCTCTTCTTAATCGTTGTGTTTTCCATCAAAGCCTGGACACGGACAGTTCAATGTAAACATACTATTACATTTTAGCGAATGATTTTGGGAATGTCAAGCGGAATTTGATGTTTTTTTGAAGTTTTAGGGAATATTTTTTTGAAATGAGTGGAAAATAAGATGGATCGCAGTTCCTCTTTTTGCGCCGTACCCGCAGCTGAGGGTGGATGGCCTTTGGAAATACTGCAAAATGTGGAAATTCAAATGGATCGAAGAAAAAGACAGGAGGCACAGGAATGGGAAGTTCCGAAAATAAGCAGGCTGCAGCCACATTTTCCTTTCAGATACGCACAGATCTGGCTCTGGAAGATAAAGAAAGTTTTGAAGGTGATGGGGGTGAGATCCCAGGGGTTGTATTAAAGGAAAGAACCAGAAAAGAAGGTGCGGTCAGAATGACAGAAGTGAAGATACTGAATGCTCAGGGAGCCAGAGCGATGGGAAAGCCGGAAGGAACGTATCTAACGCTGGAAGCAGATGAGCTGCAGACGCCGGATGAGGATTGTCACAGCAGAGTGGTGGATGAACTGGCCATGCAGTTGAATGAGCTGATGAAACGGGCAGGATGGGAGAAAAAGGAAAATCCGTCCCTGCTGGTGGTCGGCCTTGGAAACCAATCCGTAACCCCGGATTCTTTAGGACCCCGAACCGTGGGAAATCTCAGAGTGACCGGCCATCTTCTTGCGGACAGGACAGAGAAGAAACAGCCCTATCCATGCCTTTGCGCCATTGCTCCAGGCGTTATGGCCCAGACGGGGATGGAAACGGCTCAGATTCTGCATGGGATCATAGGAGAGACATCACCTGATCTGGTGATTGCCATTGACGCATTGGCAGCACGCAGCGTCCGCCGCCTGTGCACAACCATACAGCTTACAGATACGGGAATCCATCCGGGTTCCGGAGTAGGCAATCATCGTCACAGTCTCACAAAAGAGAGCCTGGGAGTACCGGTGATCGCTATTGGAGTGCCGACGGTGGTGGGGGCGGCTGCCATTGTGCAGGATACGATTTCAGCCCTTCTTGCGGTTTTGGAGGAAAATGAATGCGCAAAAGGCACAGGATCATGGATACGCCAGATGGACACAGAGGGGCAGTATGAACTGATCCGGGAGCTTCTGGAGCCGGAATTTGGGCCTATGTATGTGACGCCGCCGGATATTGACCAGTCTGTTCAGCAGCTAAGTTTTACCATTTCGGAAGGTATTCACCGGGCTGTGTTTGAGCTGTGATTCCGGCGGCAGATGCTGTCATTTTTTCCTTTGTTTTGGCATACCATAGGATACAGCACTTTGGCAAGGTGTAAAAAGGACAGGCGGGACCGGGTATGGGGATGAAAAGGAATGGAAGGAGAGGGCCGGTGAGGATATGTCTCATGGGCCTTGCGGCTGCGGGAACCGTATGGGGAGCCGTCTATATGATAAAAAACAGCAGAGCCGTCCTTACGGCGGTTCCCTGGGAGCAGCAGGTTCGGATGGCCGGGGAAGAACTGGCAGCGCTTCTGTGGCATCAGGCTGCGCCTTATGAGATGACGGGGAAAAATTCCAGGAACATAACGGAGCAGGACGGCAGTAATACGGATCAGGCTGTAAAGATCGCCTGGGAAGATGCAGACCCTGTTTTCAGGAATCATATGCAGGCACGTTTATTTTACAGGGAGCACCAGTATCTTGACCGGTACGGAGATGAAACAACAGGGGAGAAGCAGCATGAAGAAAGAAAAAAGGCCTCGCAGGGGAGCATGGCTCACGGCTTAGAGGAAAGCCCCGCAGAAAGCTTCGGGGAAGCGTTAGAGGAAACCGCAGCCAGTGTTTCAGGCTCTGCCCTTTCCCTGGCAGGAAGCCTTCCTCTGCCGGTAACAGGAACACTTTATCAGCTTCAGCAGCTGGAGGATTTTGACTTTCTCATGAAGCATTTTTACAGCGTACATACCTCTACCACAGCAGGCCGCGATCTGTTTAACGGTCCGGCACTTTTAAGCCATGATGTGACATTAGATAAAGAAGGGGAAGGGCCGCAGATCCTTATTTACCATACCCATTCTCAGGAGGCCTTTAAGGATTCCGGCCCTCAGGGGCGAACCATTGTGGAAGTGGGAGATTATCTGGCAGAACTTTTGACGCAGAAGGGCTACCGGGTTTACCATGACACGTCGGTTTATGATCTGCAAAGTGGCGTTCTGGATCGGAGTAAGGCCTATAATTATGCACTGGAAGGCGTAAACCGTATCCTGCAGCAGAATCCTTCCATTCAGGTAGTTCTGGATCTTCACAGGGATGGCGTTTCGGAAAATCTCCACATGGTTTCCGACATCAATGGAAAGCCCACGGCGCAGATCATGTTTTTTAACGGCCTCAGCCGTACGCCGGAGGGAAAAATTGCCTATCTTCCCAATCCTTATCTGGCAGAAAACCTTGCATTCAGCCTGAAAATGCAGCTGGGAGCACAAGCGTATTTTCCAGGATTTGCCAGAAAGATCTATTTAAAGGGACTGCGCTATAATCTCCACCTGCGGCCTAAGTCTGCTCTTATTGAAGCGGGGGCTCAGACGAATACATTTGAAGAGGTAAAAAACGCCATGGAGCCCCTGGCACAACTTTTGGATATGGTGTTGCAAGGGGAGTGAAAAAAAGGTATAATGGCAGATATATTTTAATTTGAAAGAAGACGAGGATAAAGAATGGCAACGATTGACCAGAGTAAAATACGAAATTTTTGTATCATCGCCCATATTGATCACGGCAAGTCCACCCTGGCTGACCGTATTATTGAAAAAACAGGGCTTTTAACAAGCAGAGAGATGCAGGAGCAGATCCTGGACAACATGGATCTGGAGCGGGAGAGAGGCATTACCATCAAATCTCAGGCAGTGCGTACCGTATATAAGGCAAAGGACGGGGAGGAATATATTTTTAACCTGATCGACACTCCCGGACATGTAGACTTTAATTATGAGGTTTCCCGCAGTCTGGCAGCCTGCGACGGAGCCATCCTGGTAGTGGATGCGTCCCAGGGCATTGAGGCTCAGACGCTGGCAAATGTCTATCTGGCTCTGGATCATGATCTGGACGTATTTCCGGTTATCAATAAAATCGATCTTCCAAGCGCCGACCCGGATCATGTGGAGGCGGAGATAGAGGATGTGATTGGTCTGGAGGCTCACGATGCGCCCCGTATTTCCGCGAAAACAGGACTGAATATCGAAGATGTTCTGGAGGCCATTGTGCACAAGATCCCGTCTCCCAAGGGAGATCCCGATGCTCCCCTTCAGGCGCTGATCTTTGATTCTATTTATGATTCTTACAAAGGTGTAATTATTTTCTGCCGTGTGATGGAAGGCACGGTAAAGAAGGGAACCCGTGTGCGGATGATGGCCACGGGGGCAGAGGAAGAGGTAGTAGAGGTCGGATACTTCGGCGCAGGCCAGTTTATTACCTGCGACGAGCTCAGCGCGGGAATGGTAGGCTATATTACCGCCAGTATCAAAAATGTCCGCGATACCCGTGTGGGCGATACGGTTACAGATGCCGTCCGTCCCTGTGAAAGCCCCCTTCCGGGCTATAAAAAGGTAACGCCTATGGTTTACTGCGGACTTTATCCTGCAGACGGTGCCAAATACAATGACTTAAGAGACGCCCTTGAAAAGCTTCAGTTAAATGATGCTTCGCTTTTCTATGAACCGGAGACCTCTGTGGCTCTTGGCTTTGGCTTCCGCTGCGGTTTTTTAGGCCTGCTTCATCTGGAAATCATTCAGGAGCGCTTAGAGAGGGAATATAACCTGGATCTTGTGACAACGGCTCCGGGCGTAGTATACCGGGTATATAAGACGAATGGTGAGATGATCGAGCTTACCAATCCATCCAATCTGCCGGATCCCAGTGAAATTGAATACATGGAGGAGCCTATTGTAAGCGCGGAGATCATGGTAACGACCGAATATGTGGGCTCCATTATGACTTTGTGCCAGGAGCGCCGGGGCGTATATCTGGGAATGGAATACATTGAAACCACCCGTGCCCTTTTAAAATACGAGCTTCCCTTAAATGAGATCATCTATGACTTCTTCGATGCCTTAAAGTCGCGGTCCAGAGGATATGCCTCCTTTGATTATGAGTTAAAGGGCTATGAACGGTCTGAGCTTGTGAAGCTGGATATTCTGGTAAACAGAGAGGAAGTGGACGCTCTTTCCTTTATTGTACATTCTGCCTCGGCCTATGAAAAGGGACGCAGGATGTGCGAAAAATTAAAGGAGGAGATTCCGCGCCACTTGTTTGAAATCCCCATTCAGGCAGCCATCGGTGGAAAGATAATTGCCAGAGAGACGGTAAAGGCAGTCCGTAAGGACGTGCTTGCAAAGTGCTACGGCGGCGATATTTCACGAAAGAGAAAGCTTCTTGAAAAGCAGAAGGAAGGCAAAAAGCGGATGCGCCAGATTGGAAATGTAGAGATTCCGCAGAAGGCGTTTATGAGCGTTCTGAAGCTGGATGAAGAGTAAGAGAAAAAGCGAGACAGTCACCCTATGATAAATGCAAATAAAAATACCATTGAGCTGTATATCCATATCCCGTTTTGCGTGAAAAAGTGTTTTTACTGCGATTTTCTCTCCTTTCGGGCTCTGGCTGCAGACCATGAGGCTTATGTGGATCAGCTGGTAAGAGAAATCCGGGCCAGAGGAGCCTTCTGCAGTGAGCTTACGGTATCCACGGTTTTTATCGGCGGCGGTACCCCTACGGTTATGGAACCGGAACTGATCCGGCGGATCATGGAGGCCGTAAAGGAAAACTTTACATTGGAGCCGGATGCGGAGATTACGATCGAGGCCAATCCGGGTACTCTTTTATACAACAAGCTTCCTGTGTACCATGACTGTGGCATCAACCGCGTAAGCATCGGCCTTCAGTCGGCAGATAATCAGGAGCTTAAAAACCTGGGCCGGGTTCATTCTTTTGAGGAGTTTTTAAAGAGCTATCAGAGCGCAAGAATGTCTGGCTTTACCAATATAAGCGTGGATCTTATGAGCGGGATCCCTGGCCAGACGCTTGAATCGTGGAAAAATACCTTAAAAAAGGTAACGATGCTCAAACCGGAGCATATTTCCGCATACAGCCTGATCATAGAGCAGGGAACGCCCTTCTGGGAACAGTATGGGCCGGGAATGGGCGGCTGCCGGAGAGAAAATGTCCTTCCTCTTCCGGATGAAGATACGGAAAACAGGATTTACCATCTTACAAGGGATTTTCTGGGAGAGATGGGCTATCAGCGCTATGAGATTTCAAACTATGCAAAGCCTGGAAAGGAATGCCGCCACAATATAGGCTACTGGACAGAGGTGTCCTATCTGGGACTGGGCCTGGGGGCATCTTCTTATATGGACGGCTGCCGCTTTTCCAATGAAAAGGATCTGAGGCGTTATCTGGCCCTGGATCTGGAGCATGACTGTGGGGAAGGTCTGAGAGAACTGGCTGGGCCGGTGGAGCAGCTTTCAAGAGAGGCCCGTATGGAAGAATTTATGTTTCTGGGCCTTCGGATGACGAGAGGGGTATCGGAAATGGATTTCGTAAGACTGTTCGGAGTGAAAATGGAAACGGTCTATGGAGCGGTGATCGAACGGCTTATGGCCAATGGTCTGCTGAAAAAAGAAGGAGTATGGCTGTCACTTACAGAATGGGGCATGGATGTGAGCAATTTCGTACTCAGCGAATTTTTGTTGTCTTAGAGAAGGGAGCATATGTATGGGGAAATATATCATGGCTCTGGATGCGGGGACTACCAGCAGCCGCTGTATCCTGTTTGATCAGAACGGGGAGGTCTGCAGCCTTGCTCAGAAGGAATTTACCCAGTATTTTCCAAAACCCGGCTGGGTGGAGCATGACGCCAATGAAATCTGGTCGACTCAGCTGGGAGTGGCAGTGGAAGCTATGTCAAAGATTGGCGCCTCGGCTGGCGATATTGCTGCTATTGGCATCACCAACCAGAGGGAGACAGCCATTGTATGGGATAAGGCTACCGGAGAGCCCATTGGTCCGGCAATCGTGTGGCAGTGCCGTCGGACTGCGGCTTATTGCGACGAATTAAAGGCAAAGGGACTGACAGAACTGATACGCCAAAAGACCGGTCTGGTCATTGATGCCTATTTCTCTGCTACCAAGCTGAAATGGATCCTGGATCATGTGCCCGGAGCCAGAGAGAGGGCCGGGCGGGGAGAACTGCTTTTTGGAACCGTGGAAACCTGGCTTATCTGGAAGCTTACAAAGGGAGCCGTTCATGTGACCGATTACTCCAACGCTTCCAGGACCATGCTGTTTAATATCAATACGCTTACCTGGGATAAAGAAATCCTGGAGCTTTTTGACATACCGGAACAGATGCTCCCAAAGCCAAAGCCCTCCAGCTGTATTTACGGCATGACAGGCCGGCAGTTTTTTGGAGATCCGATTCCGATAGGAGGCGCGGCGGGAGATCAGCAGGCCGCTCTTTTCGGCCAGACCTGTTTTGAGCCGGGCGATGCGAAAAATACATACGGCACAGGCTGCTTTCTCCTTATGAATACAGGAGACCGGCCGGTATTTTCAAAGAGCGGCCTTGTGACAACGATCGCGTGGGGGCTGGAGGGAAATGTAACCTATGCGTTGGAGGGGTCTATTTTTGCTGCTGGAGCAGCGATCCAGTGGCTGAGGGATGAGCTGAGGCTGATCGGATCAGCGGCAGATTCAGAATATATGGCCGAAAAGGTAAAGGATACCAATGGCTGTTATGTGGTGCCGGCTTTTACGGGTCTGGGAGCACCGCATTGGGATGCCTATGCCAGAGGCGCCATTCTGGGCCTTACCCGCGGGGTGAATCGGTATCATATTATCCGCGCGACTCTGGATTCCCTCTGTTACCAGACCAATGATGTGCTGGAAGCCATGAAGATGGATCTGGGACAGGAGGTGAAACGGCTGAAGGCAGACGGAGGGGCCAGCGCCAACAACTATCTGCTGCAGACTCAGGCAGATTTAACCGGCGTCCAGGTAGACCGCCCGGCCTGTGTGGAAACAACCGCCATGGGAGCTGCCTATCTGGCAGGTCTTGCAGTGGGATTCTGGAAAAATAAGGAAGAGATCGCCAGAGGATGGAAAGCGGATCGCAGCTTCTTCCCAAAGATTGAAGAGGAAGTCCGGTGCAGGATGCTTAAGGGCTGGCAGAAGGCGGTACGCTGTTCCTATGGCTGGGCAAAAGACGGGATTTAAGAAGTTCAGATAAAAAATTCCAGTAAAAATACAGCTGTGCAGGCTGCAAGGGATACATGAAAAAGACTTTTTCCCTTCCAGGCCAGCAGGACGGCCACGGCCAGAGCTGCGGCTCCGCCTGCCGCAGAGCGGGTGGCATAGAGGATGGCCGGAAAGGTCATGACGGAGAGCGTCACATAGGGAACATAATATAAAAAAGAACGAAGAAAGGTATTTTTGATTTCTTTTCGTATCAGTGTGAGCGGCAGCAGTCGGATCAGATAGGTCACTGCTGCCATTACTGCTATATAGACATAAATATTCCGATTCATTTAAGCTTCCTCCTTTACAGGGCAGATCAGGGCGGCTCCTCCGGCGATAACAAAGGTCAAAAGGATGATCTTAAATCCGGATGAAATGGTATTTAATACCGGGATCAGGGTAAATACAAAGCTGGCTGTCATGGAGAGCAGGACCACAGCCCGAAGGATCCTGTTTTCTCTTGCCGGAGGTACGATGATCGCCAGAAACATTCCATAGAGGGCCACGCCCAGGGCATTTAAAAGCCGTTCCGGAAGCAGACTGCCGGAGAGCGCGCCTAAAAGCGTTCCTAAAGTCCAGCCCGGCACAGCGGCGCTCATCAGCCCGTAGCTGTAAAAGGGGCTTAAGGTTCCAGGATGACAGACCGACACGCCGAAAATTTCATCCGTCACCCCATAGGCCATGAGAAAACGATGGAATAAAGGCATCTTATGATCCAGCTTCTGGGAAAGGGAGCAGGACATAAGGCAGTAGCGCAGGTTGATCACAAGCTGCACCGCGGCCATTTCCAGATAAGAGGAGCCGGCGGTTATGATGCCAAGGCCGGCAAACTGGCCGGCGCTTGTAAGATTGGTAAGGGAGATAAGCACAGACTGGAAAACAGAGAGGCCGGAGCTTACCGCCATGATGCCGAAGGTAAAGGATACAGCCAGATAACCGAGGCCGATAGGGATGCCGTGGATCAATCCGGAATAAAAAGGACGTTTCTGCTGATTCATACTCCTGTTCCCCTCCCTTATATCGATTTCCAGAGGATATCCCGGTTGACGGTCTGATAAAACAGGCGCCGGATTTCCTTTGGATCCTTTGTTTGTCCCAGAATCCACATGGTCTTTGTCACTGCTGCCTCCAGAGTCATGTCATAGGCTTCCAGCAGGCCGAATTCCTGCTTGATATTTTTGCCTACCTCATATACGGACATATTGCTGCCCTCATTTGTGACCTGTGTGGTCATGATTACCGTTTTTCCCAGGCTGGTCCAGCGTCCCACGGCCCGATGGTAATCTCCTCCGTCATAGGAGGGAAGGCCGCCTACGCCGAAGGATTCAATGATAACAGCGTCATAGTGTTCTGCCATATAGTCAAGAAGGGAGGCGTCCATGGAAGGAATCAGCTTTAAAAGCCCCACATTGGGATTTAAATGGCAAAAAAACTGCACCGGCTCTTTTAAAAGCTCCTTGTCATCCAGATAAAAAAGGATATGCTCCTCCTGGATCGTGGCAATATAGGGAAAATTGATACTGGAAAAGGCGTTGTAGCTCTTGGTGCGCTCCTTTTTTCCGCGGGTGCCTGCGATCACCTTGCCGTCGAATACGATATTGACCCCATGTGCGTTTGGGTGAGAGGCGAAGCGAAGGCTGTCCGCAAGATTGGTTCTGGCGTCTGTGTTTTCCATATCGATAGGCTTTTGGGCTCCGGTGATCACAATGGGCTTTGCAGAATTGCGGATCAGATAGGAAAGGGCAGCGGCCGTGTAAGCCATGGTGTCTGTACCGTGGGTGATCACAAAGCCGTCATAATCTTTGTAATGTTCCTCAATGGCCTTTTCAATGGTAAGCCAGTGGGAGGGCTGTATGTTAGTGCTGTCAATATTTAATACCTGGATCGAATCAATGCTGCAGAACGTCCGGCTGTCCGGGACAAAGGAAAGGATTTCTTCTGAGGAAAGAAGGGGCATTAACCCATGGGACGTACGTTTGCAGGCAATGGTGCCTCCAGTGCCAAGAAGCAGGATGCGTTTCATAAAATATAAATCTCCTTATCAATAACCGGCCGGCCTTTAAAGCCCAAACCGGAGAGTCTGTCTGTATTCTAACGATTCTCTTACGATTTGTCAATTTTTTCATTCCGTTATTTGAATATGACAGTAAATATGATACAATAAAGATATCTTTCCTCAAAAGCGGGTACAGCCGGCTATAATGGGGAATCATATCCGTGCGGAGTGTACAGACAGCTTTCCGGCACGGCTGCAGAAAGGAGGAAAAGCAGATGACCTTATTTTGGATTGCGGCATTTATCGTGCTTACAGCGGCAGAGGCGCTTACCGTTTCCCTTACCTGTATCTGGTTTGCAGGGGGAGCGCTTGCGGGGCTTTTGGTTCAGGTTCTGGGAGGCAGCGTGAAGCTGCAGCTGGCTTTGTTTGCAGCCGTTTCCTTTGCGCTGCTCCTTCTGGTGCGGCCTCTGGCGGCAGGAATCCTAAAGCCGAAGGAGACACGGACCAACACAGACGGGCTCATTGGCAGAAAAGTGGTGGTTAAGGAGACCATCGACAACGTCCGGGGAACAGGAAGCGTATCCTTAGCCGGAGAAACCTGGCTGGCACGTTCGCTCCATGAGGACCGGATCCTTACGCCCGGTACAGCTGCTGTGATCCGGGAGATCCGGGGCGCGAAACTATTTGTAGAACAGGAAAATGAATAAGGAGGGATTTTATGTTAGGTATGATAGGAGGTTTTATGGCGTTTATTATTGTTGCAGTTGTAATTCTGGTGATTCTTTCATCCTGTATCCGCATTGTTCCTCAGGCACAGGCCCTGGTAGTGGAACGTCTGGGCGGTTATCTGGGAACCTACGGAGTGGGCGTCCATTTTCTGATCCCCTTTATTGACCGGGTGGCAAAGAAGGTAAACTTGAAAGAGCAGGTGGAGGACTTCCCGCCGCAGCCGGTGATCACAAAGGACAATGTTACCATGCAGATCGATACAGTGGTATTCTTCTACATTACCGATCCGAAAATGTATGCATATGGTGTGGAGCGTCCGATCCTTGCTATTGAGAACCTGACAGCTACTACTTTGAGAAATATTATCGGCGATCTGGAGTTAGATGAAACACTGACTTCCAGAGAAACCATCAATGCCAAGATGCAGGAATCCCTGGATCTGGCGACGGATCCCTGGGGTATCAAGGTTACCCGTGTGGAGCTTAAGAACATCATTCCCCCGGCAGCCATTCAGGAGGCCATGGAGAAGCAGATGAAGGCAGAACGTGAGCGCCGCGAGGCTATCTTAAAGGCAGAGGGCGAGAAGAAGTCCATGATCCTGGTAGCAGAGGGAAATAAGGAGTCTGCCGTTTTAAATGCGGAGGCTGAAAAAGAGGCGGCCATCCTTCGGGCAGAAGCAGAGAAGGAAAAGAAGATTAAGGAGGCTCAGGGACAGGCGGAGGCTATCCGTACCGTACAGAAGGCTACGGCAGAAGGAATCCGCTACATCCGGGAAGCGGGAGCCGATCAGACCGTGTTGCAGCTTAAGAGTCTGGAGGCCTTTGCGGCGGCTGCCAACGGCAGAGCCACCAAGATCATCATTCCTTCTGAAATCCAGGGAATTGCAGGTCTTGTAAAGTCAATTGCAGAGGTAGCAGGAGACGGAGCTGCTGAGAAGTAAGCAGATAAAGAGATAAAGTACCCGTCAACGAGGAGATAAACAAATGAGTGCGGAGCAAAAAGTCCAAAAGACAAAAGCAAATGGAATTACAGAGGGAAGTATTTTCGGACAGCTGCTGCTGTTTTTCTTCCCTATTTTATTCGGAACCTTTTTTCAGCAGCTTTATAATACGGCAGATGCTGTGGTAGTAGGCCGCTTTGTGGGAAAACAGGCTCTGGCGGCAGTAGGAGGAACCACCAGTACGCTGATCAATCTGATGGTGGGCTTCTTTGTGGGGCTGTCCAGCGGCGCTACTGTGGTCATCTCGCAGTATTACGGTGCAAAAAAGGCCGACAAGGTCCACTGGGCCGTACATACCTCAGTTGCTTTTTCGGTCATAGGAGGCGTTCTTTTTATGGCAGTAGGACTTGTGGGGGCCAGATGGGCTCTTACAGCCATGCATACACCTGAGGACGTAATGGATCATGCAGTAACCTATATCAGGATCTATTTTCTGGGGATGGTTCCTAATCTTCTGTACAATATGGGAGCCGGCATTCTCCGTGCAGTGGGAGATTCCAGACGGCCGCTGTATTTCCTCATCGGCTCCTCCATAAGTAATATTCTTCTGGATATTATCTTCGTAGTCTGGCTGAAAATGGGGGTTGCCGGTGTTGCATGGGCAACCTTCGCCGCACAGGGCGCGGCATCCGTGCTCGCCTTTCTTACGCTGGTGCATCGCATCAAGCAATTAAGAAGCACCGAGCCGTATGCAAAATTTTCCGCAGAAATGCTTGTACAGGTTACCATCGTTGCCATCCCAAGTATTTTGCAGCAATGCTTTGTTTCCGTCGGGAATCTTTTCGTGCAGTCTGCCGTCAATAGCTATGGCTCTGCCGTTGTTGCTGGCTTTTCTGCCTGCCAGAAGCTGAATACCTTTGCCGTCACCTGTATGACAACCCTGTCCAACGGCGTTTCCTCCTTCACCGCTCAGAACCTCGGCGCAGATAAAAAGGAACGGATTTCCGAAGGCTTTCGGGCAGGGACGCTCCTCGGTATTCT